>ODAJ012172194.1_pt1 | contig 10687 bp, 15 predicted proteins | sample 1539241 | NCBI WGS metagenome assembly ODAJ01 (sample SAMN02144231, study PRJEB22623) | gut metagenome | biome: sheep rumen | host: Ovis aries | place: New Zealand
CAGCTACAAAAAACAGAAAGGAGAAACCTCCTGTTTCGGACTATTCCCGGAGGATCGTGCTACCGGATCGGCGGGTTCAACTCCCGCCCAGCTCACCAGCCGGCCTGGACAACCGGCAGTTTTCCCCTTTTCTTCAATAAGTGCCCGCGGAGGGACGGCCTCCGGGATCCGGGGATGGGTTCCCGGTATCCGGGCTTGTAATGGGTATTAACATATCGCGCACGGACGCGGCGCGGAACCAGACGGGGCAAGGGTCCAAGCGTTGGCAACATCATCAGAAAAATGATGACGGTGATCAATGTGAAGGGGGCCTGGGGGAAACAGGGAGAAACAGCAGAACGGAGAGAGACCGATAGATTCCCTGTTGCCCCCAGCTCAGAGGAGACTGCAGAAAGGAGGGACCTGCATGGCGTGGGAATACGCGGACCTGTTTGATGCGGAGATGGAACCGGCTGACATAGAGGGGCAGGTTTCCTTCTGGCAGGATGAGGCCAGCACTCTCCATGTCGGTCAGATGGGATACCGACGGAGGATCACAAAGGCGGGACCCAGGCTGGAGGCGGAAATCTATCCGGCCTTCGGAAAAGAGGAACGGGGGCGGCTGCGGGAAGCAAAACGGAATCAGACGCCCATGAAGCAGCAGCGTCTGAACGAACAGCGGGCAAAGCATCAGCTGATCCTCCTGATCGAGACGAACTTCTCGAAGGATGACTATCACCTGACCCTGACCTATGGCGGCGCAACGCCGGATCTGGCCAGATGCAAAAAGGACGTCAAGAATTTCTTTGACCGGGTGAAGCGAAAGAGAGAGAAGCGTGGCCTGGGTGAGCTGAAATATATATACGCTATTGGCCACGATTCAGGGGCACGGCTGCATGTGCATGTGATCATCAACGGCGGGATAGAGCCGAAGGAGTTGCAGGAGATCTGGGGCAAGGGCCGAACGCGGGCGGACGCGCTGCAGCCGAACGAGTACGGACTGCAGGGCCTGGCCAATTACCTTTTCCGGCAAAACGCCGGGAAGAAATCGGCGGGGCAGCTTCCAGGGAAGAAGACATGGATTCCGAGCCAGAACCTGAAAAGGCCGAAGACGAGGAGACGGGACTGCAAGTGTTCCAATGCCAGGGTGCGCAGGATCGCCGGGGACATCCAGAACGAGGCCAAGGAAATCATGGAGCGGCTGTATCCGGGTTATACCTTTGTTGAGTGCAAGGTCACGCACAGCGACATTGTGGACGGTGTTTATATCCGGTGCCTGATGAGAAGATGGGAGGGATGACGGAATGGTGGACTTCGGAAGGCTGCGGCAGCTGATCAGATTGGAGGAGCGTCTGAGCTGGGCGATAGAGCGCGAAGAGGCAAAGGCAACGAAACGGACGTCAACAATCGGCGGGATCGGCGGCGGAGGCGGCCGGGGCAACAGGTCCAGAGTTGAAGAAGGCGCCATTGAGCTTGCCATACTCAGAGATGAGCATCACCAGATCGAAACGGAGCTGGAGGAACAGCGCAGGGAACTGAAGCCACAGCTGAGAGCGTTGAGCGAGGTGGGAAAAACATTCATGACCATGCGCTATATCAAGGGCTTGGACTGTAAAAAGATCGCTATCGCAATGAACTATTCAGAGACGCATGTGTTTCATGTCGTGAAGGAAAGCGAGCAGAAAATCAACAGCCGGCAGGCGCAAAAAGAAGGCAGAAAAAGGCAGTAATTTTGTGATAAAATGTTACTGTGGAGCTGCAGGGAGAAGCAGAGATGAACAAGGATCCGGTCGTGGAACAGTTTTACACGTCATGGCGTTGGAGACAGTGCAGGACGGCCTTCGCGAAATCAAAGGGGAATCTGTGTGAGCGTTGCCTTTCCCGCGGAATCATTCAGCCGGGGTCGAAGGATCAGCCGTTGGAAACGCATCACAGGATCCCACTGACGGCGGACAATGTGAAGGATCCGGCGGTGAGTCTGAACTGGGCAAACCTTGAATTGCTGTGCAAGAAGTGCCACGACGAAGAAAGACCGAAGGCGGAGAAACGCTGGCGGGTGGATGACGCCGGGCACGTGACACCCAGATAGCCCCCCCTGGTCAAAGCCGAGCGCCGAGGCCGGCACAGGGCCTGGGTGGAGGTAGAAAAAGCGCGCCGGTGGCGCAGGGGCCGCGCGGTCGCGGGCGCGCGGCATGATGAAAGGACGGGTCCGGAACTGTACGAAATTGTACGAAAAATCGCTGCTAAAATGCAGCATTTTTTATACTTTTTCGGCGATTTGTACGAAGGAGGCCGAATATGAGCGAAGCCGAGAACCTTCTCAGTGAGAAGCAGAAACCGGCTCCGAAGAAGCGGGCGAAAGCGAAGAAACCGAACGAGAAACTGACGCCGGCGTCGCTGTACAAAAAGATGCTGGCCTTCGGGAAGATCTACCAGGTCGAGCATGAACAGGATTTCCTGGAAGCTGCACGGATTTATTCCGAAGAGGCAGGGCTGATCGATCAGATGCGGGACAGGATCGAAGAGGACGGTCTGACCGTGGAGAAGACGTACAAAACCGGCAGCACGGAGGTCGCTCATCCTCTCCTTTCAGAGCTGCCGCGGCATGTGGAGAGCGCGAACAAATGCCTGGCCACCATCGGGAACATGATCGCGGAGCGAGGCTCAAGGGTCGAAAAAGCAAAGCGGGATCTAGATGCTTTCCGGCTGCACTGAGGAAAAGGCCAAAACGATGACAAAAGCCGTAATCAGGACGGTCGCGGATATGACCGCCGAAAGCGCCATCCTTGGATACTGGAACGAGATCAACAGCGGCGGGGTTAACGTTGGAAAGTGGATCCGGCTGCTGTATGAAGTCATCCTGCAGGGCCTGGAGGAAAAGCGATGGTTTTACGACAGGCACCTGGCGGAGAACGCGGTGCGGTTCATCGAGCGGTACTGCCATCACTACAAGGGAAAGCTGGCGCCGCAGCGGATCCGGCTGAGCCTATGGGAACGGGCGGCCATCGAGCTGATTTTCGGGATCGTAGACGGAGACGGGAAAAGACAGTTCACGGAAGTGTTCTGGCTGATCGGACGGAAGATGGGAAAGACGCTGCTGGCCGCCGCGATCGCGTGCTACATGGCATATGCGGCAGGAGAGTTCGGCAGCGAGGTCTATTTTCTGGCGCCGAAGCTAGACCAGAGCGACCTTTGTTATTCCGCGCTGGAATTCGACGTCCACGCAGAGCCGGAACTGGACGCCATTACAAAAAGCACGAAATATCGCGGGCTGATGATCCAGGAAACGAACACGATGATCAGGAAGCTGGCATTCACGAGCAAAAAGAGCGACGGATACAACCCGATGTTCTATTGTGCGGACGAGGTGGCAGCGTGGCCGGGAGTGGCGGGCCTGCGGCAGTGGGAAGTCATGGTTTCCGGTACCGGTGCACGGGAGGAGCCGCTGGGCATGGGGATCTCCTCAGGCGGATATGAGAACGACGGTCTTTTCGATGAGCTGATGAAGCGCGGAACCGGATTCCTGATGGGGAACTCAGGGGAGCAGCACATTCTGCCGCTGCTCTACATGATCGACGATATCGAAAAGTGGGACGACCTGGAAGAACTCGAAAAAAGCCTGCCGGGCATGGGCGAGAGCGTGACCAGGAAGTTCATCCAGGATCAGATCACGATCGCCCATGAGAGCATCAGCAAAGAGATCGAGTTTAAGACGAAATACTGCAACCTGAAGCAGAATCTGTCCACGGCATGGCTGCGGGCGGAGGACATCAACAAGGCATTCGGATGGCGGAAGCCGATGGAGGAGCTGAAGGGGAAATATGTCGTCGGCGGAATCGACCTTTCCCAGGTGATCGACCTGACCGCTGCCGGGTTTATCTGCGAGATCGACGGGATCCTGTGGACGAAGGCGCATTTCTGGCTGCCGAAGAACCGGCTGGAGGCGGCCATGAAGCGGGACGGGGTGCCGTATGATATCTATATCCGAAAGGGATTCCTGAGCCTCAGCGGAGAGGAACATGTGGACTATACGGACGTGCTGTGCTGGTTCATGGAACTGGTGAAGAAATACAAGATTTTCCCGCTGATGGTCGGGTACGACAGATGGTCGGCCATGGAACTGATCCAGGCAATGACTGCGAAGCATTTCAAGTGTGACAGCGTAACGCAGGGGTTCAACCTTTCCAACGTGGCGGACACATTTGAGAGTCTGCTGCGGGAGGGAAAGATCCGGGACATGGACGACAACGACCTGCTGAAAATACACATGGCAGATGCCGCCATGAAAATGGAATCCGCGGCGGAGAAGGCGCATCCGCGGAAGATGCTGGTCAAGATCAGCAGCAAGGCCCACGTGGACGGGACGGTGATGCTGCTGGACGCGATGGCCATGCGGGTGTTCAAGTGGGACGAGCTGGGAAGCAGACTGAAAAACGAGAGGCGGAGCCGGAGAACAGCGGAAGAGAAGGCGCCGGAGGAGTGATTGAAAGATGGGCATGCTTGAAAAGATCTTCGGCAGGAAGGAACAGCCGGCGGCGCTGAAAAACGCGCAGATCTTCAAAATGCTGGAGGGCTATACGCCGGTATGGACGACCTGGAACGGATCGATCTACGAGAGCGAACTGATCCGGGCGGCGCTGGACGCATGGGGACGACACGTCGGGAAACTGAAGCCGAACCTGAAGGGCAGCGCTGAAAAGGAGCTGCAGAACCGGCTGAAGGTGAAGCCGAACGCGTTCAACGAGTGGAGCCAGTTTCTGTATCAGACGGCGACAGTGCTGGGAGTGAGGAACAATGCATTTATCGTCAAAACCCGAAACGAAGACGGTTCGCCGAACGGCATTATCAACATCGTGCCGGACAGCTGGGAGCTGGTGGAATACGCAGGAGAGCCGTGGATCCGGTTTTTCCTTCCGGAAGGGAAACGGCGGGCGGAGCGACTGGTGGAAACAGGAGTCATGACGCGATTTCAGAGCAAGAGCGAGCTGTTTGGGGAAAGCAACGAGGCCATGAAACCGGTGCTGGATATGATCTCCATCGAGCGCCAGGGGATCAAAGAGGGAATCAAGAACGGAAACAGCTACCGGTTCTGGGCAAAGAGCGACAACTGGGCATCGGATGACGACCTGGGCGAAGAAATGCAGCGGTTCAACAAGTTCACATTCGGCAACCGAAAAACCGCCGGAGGCGTGCTGATCTTCCCAAACACCTACGACGATATCCACGAGATGAAGACCAGCGGGTACACCGTCGACAAGGAACAGCAGGAGATCATCAAGGCGAACGTTTACGACTATTTCGGCGTGAATGAGGATATCATCCAGAACAAAGCCTTCGGCGACGCATGGCTGGCGTTTTATGAGGGCTTCGTGGAGTGGTTCGCGATCCAGCTCGGCGAGGTGATCAGCGGGATGCTGTTCACGGACCGGGAGCGAGTGGGGTACGGGAACGAGGTGTTTTTCAGCAGCAACAGGCTGCAGTATATGTCGAACGCGGACAAGCTGAACGCGGTGAACGGTCTGAGCGACCGGGGCATGATTACACGGAATGAGGGACGCGAGATCCTGAACATGCCGCCGCTGCCGGAGCCATACGGATCGCAGATTCCGGCCAGAGGCGAATATTACGATGTGACGAACCCGCCGGCGAAAAAGACGGGAGACGGTCAGAACGGAGGGAAAGACAATGCCGGTAAAGACAAATGAGCGGGAGTACCGGGAGATCCAGCTGAGAGCGATTGAGATCCGAGAGACGCAGGACGGAAAAAAGACCGTGGAAGGGTATGCCACGACCTTCAACGAGGAATACAAGCTGTGGGGCGACGCGCAGTACCAGGTGCTTGAAATGGTGGACGGGAGAGCCTTTGACAACTGCGACATGAGCGATGTGATCATGCAGTATGACCACGAGGGCCGGGTTTTCGCAAGAACGGGCAACGGGACGCTGAAGCTGGAAGCAGACGAGCACGGTCTGAAGATCATAGCCGACCTGGGCGGGACGGAGCTGGGCCGGCAGCTGTATGAGGAAATCAAAGGCGGGTACACGAACAAAATGAGCTTCGGATTCAGGGTAAGGACCCAGGAGCGGACCGTGGAAGAGGACAAGGTTACAGGGAACGTAACCGTGCACCGGAAGATCACCGCCATCGAAAAACTATATGACGTTTCTGCCGTGTCGCTGCCTGCCAACGACGCGACTGAAATATCCGCACGGAACATCAGCGAGGGAGTCATCGCTGATGTTAAGCAGGAGCAGCTTGCCATCGAGGCACGGCGGAGGGAAAAACAAAAGATTGCCATTTTGGCAGAACTGATTTAAGGAGGATAAGAGCATGAAATTCAAGACTCTGCAGGAAATTGAAACCCGCAAGGCAGAGATTCTCCAGGAAATGGAGAAGGAAGGCGCGGACCTGGACGCCCTGAAGAAAGAAATGGACGAGCTGCGAGAGAACGCACAGCAGATCCGGGAAGCCGCCGCGAAGGCGGAGGAAACCCGCAAGGCCATCGCGAATGGCGCTGCCGGCATCACGACCGGCGAAAACCGCCAGGCGGAGCGCACCAGCCGGACCGTGGACGAGATCCGCGGCAGCCGGGAGTATGTGGAAGCGTTCGCACGCTATCTGCAGACCGAAGACGATCGCGAGTGCCGCGCGCTGCTGAGCGAGAACGCGACCAGCGGCGGCCAGGTGCCTGTTCCCACCCTGGTGGATCCAATCATCAAGACGGCATGGGAGAAGAGCGACATCCTGACCCGCGTGAACAAGACCGGATTCAAGGGCAACCTGAAGAGCGCGTTCGAGCGCGCCGCGGATCCGGCATACGAGCACAGCGAGGGCACCACAGCCATCACCGAGGAAGACCTGACGCTGGGCATCGTGGAGCTGAAGCCGAAGAACATCAAGAAGTTCATCCGCGTCAGCGACGAAGTGATCGCCACAGGCGGAGAAGCTCTTGTGGCCTACGTGTACAAGGAGCTGGCGCATCAGATCGTCCTGAAGCTGAGCAAGCTGGCAGTGCTCGATATCGCGGGCGCTTCCACGAGCCATTCCTCCAGCGCCGTCGGCATCCCGAAGATCGAGGGCTCCCCGGATCTGAGCATTGTGGTGACCGCGGAGGCAAACCTGAGCGACGAGGCGGAGAACGTGGTTGTGATCATCAACCGGCTGACTGCCGCCGCTTTCCACCAGGCGAAAGTCGCGGGGAACTTCGCCGTGGATCCGTACGACGGCCTGACCGTGCTGTACTCCAGCGCGCTGCCGGCATACTCCACCGCGGACAATAACGCGGTCTGGATGATCGTTGGCGATCTGTACGGCGAACATGTGAACTATCCGGAAGGTGAAGGCATCATCACCAAGTGGGACGACCTGAGCGAAGCGGAGGCCGACATGGTCAAGGTTCACGGCCGGCAGTACGCCGCGCACGGCGTGGACAAGCCCGGCATGTTCGTGAACGTGAAGAAGAACGCGGGCAGCGCGACCACCTGATCCGGGAGGCCGACTGATGAAGATTAAACTTCTGAGGGATGCCAGGATCCGGCACCACGCCGGGGAAATCGTCGAGGTTTCCCCGGCGGAGGCCGGTTTCCTGATTTCCACGGCCAGCGCCGAGCTGATGAAGGCGCCGGAGCGGGAAACGCCGGAAGAGAAAACCAAGCCAGTCCGGGAAACCCGGAAGAAATGAGGCCGCATGAAGGATCCTTTTTCGCTGCTGATCGCCGTGCCGTGCACGGAATACATGCATGCGGATTTCACCAGGAGCCTGCTGAACCTGACGGCGAGGCTGCACCGGGACGGAATCCGGCATGAGGTAGACATCAAGACGGGGACGCTGGTGTATTTCGCCAGGCAGTCTCTGGCCTGCAGGGCCATAAACGACGGATTCACCAACGTACTGTGGCTGGACAGCGACATGATATTCGAAACGGATATCGTGGAGAGCCTGAGGTTCTGCGAAAAGGATTTTGTCTGCGGGGCTTTCCACGGCCGGAGACCACCATATGGAGCCTGCGTATACAGCCGGATGAGGCCGAGGGAACCGCTGGAACGGGTGAAGGAATGGGGAGCAGAGCCTTTCCAGGTGGAGGGCTGCGGCATGGCGTGCACGATGACGGCTTCGTCTGTGCTGATGGCGGTGCAGAACCATTTCGGAACCTGTTTTCAGCCGACGGCGGATTTCGGGGAAGACCTGGCATTCTGCCAGAGGGCGAAGCAGCTGGGGATTGAAATCTGGTGCGAGCCAACGGCGAGAGCCGGGCATATCGCTCATATACCGATCTGGCCGGGAGAGGAGCCGGCGACATGAAGCGGATCCTGATCACCGCACCGGTGAGGCAGGACGCGGACATCTTCCGCGAATACCTGAAGAGCCTGGGGCGGCTGGAATTGCCGGAAGGCTACGAAACCGAAACCTATTTTGTGGTGAACAACTGTCCGGAAGCGATCCGGGAAATGCGGGAATGCGACAAATGGATCGTAAAGGACACAGAGACGTACTACCAGAAGACAGATAACGACCATATCTGGACGCGGGACAACATGGACAGCATGATGAGGCTGCGGAACGAGACGATATGCTACGCGCTGGCCAACGGGTTTGACTACTGGTTCAGCGTGGACAGCGACCTGATTCTGCAGCCGGAAACCCTGCAGATCCTGCTGAAGGCGGACAAAGATATCGTGAGTGAAATCTTCTGGACACGGGCGCCGAGCGGTCGGTGGTGGTGCAACGCATGGATGGAAGACCAGGCGACGGGCATGCCGGAGAAATGGAGGAAGCCGGGACTGTACGAATGCGGGATGACAGGCGCGTGCACGCTGGTGAAACGGCGGGTGCTGGAATCCGGCGTGAATTATGCCAGGATTCAGAACATTCGGAAAGCCCTGTGGGGAGAAGACCGGCATTTCTGCATACGGGCGGCCTGCCTGGGATTCAAACTGTGGATCGACAGCCACGCGCCGGCGACCCATCTATATACAAGACAGCTTTTTGACGAATACATGGCGGGGAGATGAGACAATGTTTGCGGAAGTGAAGCGGATGCTGCCGGTGAGCGGGGATGGATATGATCCGGAGATCGCCATGCAGATCAGGGCGGCGGCGCTGGATCTGTCGCGGACGGCGGAAATCATCCTGCCGGGAGAGATCGACATCAGCGTTGACGCCGACAGCGGCGCAGTGACTGACAACAGCACGGTGGAGGACGATCTGATCATCACGGCGATTGCCACATGGTGCCAGATGCGGATCGGGAACCCGCCGAACTATGATCAACTGCTGAAGGCCTACGAGAGCATGAAGGGCAGCCTGAGGCTCAGCGGGCACTACACGGACTATGGGGAGTGACGGCGAGAATGGAAAAGCTGAGCAGCTGCGTGCTGATCGCCTTCCGGCCGGACGCCCATGAGGCCGGTGGCCGGGCGGAGGAAATCCGCCGGGAAGTGAAGTGCACGGAAAAGGACGTGGGCCTGACGGAATACTACCAGGCTACAGGCCAGGGCCTGAGGCCGGAAATGCGCCTGCTGATCCCCTATGAGCGGGATTACCGGGGGGAGCGCGAGCTGGAATACGAGGGAAGCCGGTACCGGGTGATCCGGAAGACCGGCGGAGAGTATAACGGCGTGCTGCTGACGGTGCAGCCATGGGACGGCAACGCGGCGGAGGTGAACGGGAATGCCTGAGGACTATCTGAGGCTGGAGGCCCTGCTGAAGGCTGTTGGCCTGCCATGCGCGGAAAACGAATGGAACACACGGCCGACGGGCGCCTATATCACCTATGCGCTGGAGTTTGAGGCGGGCGCGGACTACGGAGATGACAGGAAGGTTGCGCGGGCCTGGGCCGGTTCTGTGGATCTGTACGCCGAGAAGAAACGCGGCGGGACGGATCAGCGGGGCGCGGGATACGTGCAGCTGATCGAGGCGGCGCTGACGGAGTGCTGCGGGGGCTGCTGGCAGATGGAAACGAAGGGGACGTGGGAACGCGAAACCGGGCTTTTCCACTACGAATGGAGCTTTGAGGTTGAAAGCTGAGGCGATGGCATGGCGTACAGGGTCATGACGGAGGGGATGGAGGAACTGATTCAGGCAATGGATCAGTTAGGAGAAGCCGGGCGAGGAGCCGCGGCGATGGGGCTGTATGAGGCAGCCGGTGTATATGCTGACGAGGTCAGCAAGGGGGTCCAGGGGATCTCCACAGAACCGTTTCGGTACGCCGCGGGCGGACAGAAGCGGAGACCATCCCCGGAGGAGAAGGCCATTTTGAAAGAGAAAGGCGCAATCGGTATTGCAAAATTCAAGAAAAATGGCTTTTCGTTTGATACGAGCATAGGATTCGACGGAAGCGGATACGCGGATGTAAATTGGAACCATATGCGGAGTACATCGCGCACAAATTACAAGCTAACAGACAACGGGGTCAAGTGGAGCGGCAAAGCTTATCTGAAAATGGGCGAAGACGGACATGCTGTCCGCAACAGAGGGAAAGGCGGGCTGCAAAATGAGAAACCTATTGAAATGATAGCGAACGCGATCAACAGCGGCACAAGCTTCATGAGCAAGGATCCGTTTTTCCGGAAGGCGATCAGCCGCGGAAGAAGTAAAGCAGAGGCGGCTTTTTCCAAAAAGGCAGAAGAGATTTTGGATAAGGCGGCCAAAGAGAATGAATAACACAGGGAGGTAAGAACATGGGCAGACAAGCGGTTGGGATGATG
>ODAJ012131225.1_pt1 | contig 10685 bp, 7 predicted proteins | sample 1539241 | NCBI WGS metagenome assembly ODAJ01 (sample SAMN02144231, study PRJEB22623) | gut metagenome | biome: sheep rumen | host: Ovis aries | place: New Zealand
CACCAAGAAGGCCATCAAGAAGGTGAACAGCACCGTCGAGAAGACCACCCTCGGTGACATCTCCGCCCTCGCCGCCCTCAAGGACAAGCTTGAGAAGGGTGAGTAATCCACAGAACTCATTTACGGTCACCATGTTAGGCACCGCTTCGGCGATGCCCGTGGCAACCCGGAACCAAAGCGCCCAGGCACTGCAAGTGCATGGGCGCTTGTTCCTTATGGATGCCGGAGAGGGCGTCCAGACGCAGATGGTCCGCTACCGCGTTCCCATGGCGAAACTCGAGGCCGTGTTCATCTCCCATGTCCATGGAGACCACGTCTACGGCCTTTTCGGCCTGCTTTCCACGTTCGGGATGGGCGGCCGGATGGTTCCGCTCCACGTGTACGGGCCTGCCAACCTGCGCCCCTTCATCAATTTCTTCCTCTCCTACAACGACTGGCTTCCGTACGAGATCGTCTTCCATCCCGTGAACACCCGTTTCCCGGAAGTCGTTTTCGAAACGAAGTCCGTGACGGTGACGGCGTTCCCGCTCCTGCACGGAATCGAGACCTACGGCTATATCTTCCGCGAAAAGGAACCTCAGTGGAACGTCCGGAAAGAATGCATCGCGGAGTACGGGCTCACCCTGACGGAGATCGGAACGCTCAAGCGCGGCGAGGATGTCGTCCGGGAGGACGGAACCGTCATCCCCCTGGCGGAGGCCGCCTACAAACCTTTCGTGCCCAGGAGTTATGCCTATGTGTCCGATACGGCCGTTTTCCCCGGTGAGGCCGAAGTCCTGAAAGACGTCACGGTCCTTTATCACGAAGCGACCTTTCTGCAGGAGCACGAAGACAAGGCGGCGGCCCGGTTCCATTCCACGACGCTCCAGGCCGCCCGCGTGGCCCTGGACGCCGGCGTTTCCCGGCTTCTCATCGGCCATTATTCCTCCCGCAACCTGGACCACCGGCTCTATGAGGCCGAGTGCCGTACCGTCTTCCCCGAAACTTATGCCGCCTCGGACGGGGACGTGTTCGAAATCTGAAAAATATGCGTATCTTTGACTAGTTGAAGTCAGAGATATGAAGAAGGTTATCCTTGCCATCGCCCTTTTCCTGGGGCTTGCGGCTGCTGCCCAGCGGGACGGCGGAACGCCCCAGGAACGTTATATTTCCCGTTATGCCACTATCGCGGTCAACGAGATGTACCGCACCGGCGTCCCTGCCAGCATCACCCTGGCCCAGGGAATCATCGAATCGGCCTCCGGAGCATCCAAACTGGTGACCGAAGGGAACAACCATTTCGGAATCAAGTGCCACAACAGTTGGAGCGGTCGGACCATGCGGGCCGATGACGACCGCAGGAACGAGTGTTTCCGGGTCTATGACTCGGCGGAAGAGAGTTTCCGCGACCATTCCGACTTCCTCCGGTACCGGGACCGCTACAAGTTCCTGTTCGACTTCCAGACGACGGATTACAAGTCCTGGGCCTACGGGCTCAAGCAGGCCGGCTATGCCACCGACCCTTCCTATGCGGCGAAACTCATCAAATGCGTGGAGGATTACGGCCTCTCCCGCTTTGACCGGATGACCGTGGAGGAGGCGATGGCCGAGGGCGGCACCGAAGCGGAGCGTCCCGTGGCGGCCGTGGCTGAGGAGCAGATCCCCGACTCCCCGCTCAAGATCGAGGCAGGCGAACTCTATACCGGGTCGGCCGGCGAGGAATACCGCTTCTCCCTGACCCGTACGCTTTATTCCCGGAACGGCGTTCCTTTCGTATATGCCGTGGAAGGGGAGACCTACGCCTCGTTGGCGAAGCGTTACCATCTCCTGGAAAGGGAAATCCTCAAGTTCAACGATGTCGCCAAGGGAGCGGAGATCCATGCCGGAGACATCGTCTATATCGAACCCAAGAAGACGAAGGCGGCTCCCGGACTGGAGAAATACATCGTCGGGGAGGAGACGGAATCCTTCCATACGATCTGCCAGCGGTTCGCCGTGAAGGAGAAATCCATCCGCAAACTGAACGGCCTGGCGGCCGGTTACCAGCCCCGCGAAGGGGATGAACTCATCCTGCGTCCGGAATCCAAACTGAGCAAGTTATGGAAAAAGCGGTAGGGAAGCGGAAAGGCCTGTTGTGGGCCCTCGTCGGCATCGGCCTGGCGGTAGCGGTTGTGGCCGGTATCCGTCTGTATAACGCCTTTTATGACCGGAAAGCGCCCAATTTCTCCGGTACCTATGAATTTTTCGTCCGTCCCGGGATGGAGCCGTCGGCAGTCGTGGACACCCTCCTTCGGAGTGGCGTCGTCCTGAACGGGCGCAGCCTGCACCGGACCCTGGATCCGCTCACCTCGATGAAGGTGGGCCACTATACCGTGGACCGGAAATCCTCCAGCATGTACGTGGCCCGGATGCTGTCCAAGGGCTGGCAGACGCCGGTGAACCTCACGCTCTCCGGCACCATCCGCACCCCGCAGGTCCTGGCCCGGAAGATCGGGAACCAGATGCTCGCCGACAGCGCCGCCGTCGCGGATTTTGCCCTTTCGGCCGATTCCCTGGCCCGATACGGCATACCGCCGTCGCTGCTTTTCACCATCGTCATCCCGGATACCTACCAGATGATGTGGACATCCTCCGTCCGTGAAATCTTCGACCGTTTCAAAAAGGAAGCGGACGCTTTCTGGACCGACGAGCGGGTGAAACTGGCCCGTGGACGCGGCCTCGACCCCGTCGGCGTCTCCACCCTGGCCTCCATCGTGGACGGAGAGACCCAATATGGACCCGAACAGCCCACGGTGGCGGGGGTGTACCTGAACCGGCTCCGTCTCGGAATGCCCCTCCAGGCCGATCCCACCGTCGCCTTCTGCTTCGATTACAGTCTGAGCCGCATCCTGACCCGTCATCTGGACGTGGACTCTCCCTATAACACCTACCGGTATGCCGGGCTTCCTCCGGGACCCATCTCCTGCCCTCCGAAGAGTTGCCTGGAGGCCGTTCTCCATGCGCAGGACCACAGTTACCTGTACTTCTGCGCCGATCCTTCCTTCAATGGAACCCACCGCTTTGCGGCGACTTACAGCGAACATCTGCAGAATGCCCGCGCCTTCCAGCGTGCCCTGGATGCGCGCACCAAACGCTAGTTTATGGACGACGGACTTTTCACCAATTATTCCGGAGAAGGCCGTGAACTGATCCGGAAGGCGTATGACTTTGCACAGGTCGCCCTTCGGGACAAGACACGCAGTGACGGAAAGCCCTTTTTCGGCCATCCCCTGGCCGTTGCGAAGATTGTTTCCGACGAGATCGGCCTTCCGCCGGAATGCGTGGCGGCGGTCTTCCTGCATGAGGCCTGCACGATGGGCGACCCCGAGGCGGACATCCGTTCCCTGAAACTGGACGAGAGCGTCTACACGATGGTGGACGGACTGAACAAGATCTCCACCATCAAGCCCAAGGACACCCGTCTGGAAGCGGAGAACTACAAGAAACTGATCATCCAGTATTCCACCGACCCCCGCGTGACCGTTCTCAAACTGGCCGACCGGCTGGAAGTCATGCGCTCGCTGTCCATCTTCCCGAAATCCTCCCGGGAGCGGAAGGTCCTGGAAACCCTGATGCTGTACATCCCGCTGGCACATCAACTGGGCCTGTACAACATGAAACGGGAGATGGAGGACATCTATCTGAGTTACGCCGAGCCGGAACAGTACCGCCTCATCACCAACAAACTCAAGGCGACGGAAAAGGACCGGGAGAAACTGATGGCGGAGTTCATCGAGCCGCTCAAGGTCAAACTCTCCGACGCCGGCATCCGTTATAAACTGAAGATCCGGACCAAGGCCGCCTATTCCATCTGGTGCAAGATGGTCAAGCAGAAGGTGCCCTTCGAGGGGGTCTTCGACGTGTTCGCCATCCGTTTCATCATCGACTGCCCGGAAGACATCAAACTGGAGAAGGAACTGTGCTGGAAAGTGTTCGGCTTCGTGACGGAGGAGTATGAGCAGGATACCAAGCGCCTTCGGGACTGGGTGACGAATCCCAAGACCAACGGCTACGAGTCCCTCCATATCACCGTCAAGAACAAGGAAGGCGCTTACGTCGAGGTCCAGATCCGGACCAGGCGGATGGACGACATCGCGGAGAACGGCTTCGCCTCCCACTGGTCCTACAAGGGTATCAAGCGGGAGGAAACGCTGGACAAATGGCTGACGGCCGTGCGCTATGCCCTGGAACATCCGGATACGGACAGCCCCGAAGAGTTGCCGCAGCCGCCTTCCAAGGACATCCTCGTATTCACGCCCACCGGTGAACTCCGGATCCTGCCCACAGGCGCGACCGTGCTGGATTTCGCCTTCGGCATCCATACCAACATCGGCCAGCACTGCGTGGGCGGAAAGGTCAACGGAAAGCCGGTTCCCATCAAGGAAGCGCTGCACACCGGCGACGTCGTGGAAATCCTGACGGCGAAGAACCAGCATCCGGCTCCCGACTGGATCGGGTGGGTGGTGACGACCAAGGCGCGCCAGAAGATCAAGCAAGCCCTCGGCGAGGGAGAGCAGAAACGGGCCTCCGCCGGCCGGGAACTGCTGGAGCGCCGTCTGAAGAACTGGCGGCTCGCCTTCCCGGACGAGATGCTCACGGAGATGATGAAAAAGCGCCGGATGACCTCGGTCAACGCCTTTTTCGCCGCCGTCGGGGACGGAACCATCGACGTCAACGAGATCAAGGAATACATCCTGTCCGAGGAGCAGCGTCACAAAGAGGTCCAGGAGGCCGCCCAGGCCCAGGAACTGGCCAAATCCCATCGCCTGGACACGTCCTCCAAGGACGATATCCTGGTGCTTAATGCCAAGGATCTCAAGGGATTGGCCTACAAGATGGCTCGCTGCTGCAATCCTGTCTTCGGTGACGATGTCTTCGGCTTCGTGACCCGGGAGAAGGGCATCACCATCCACCGCATCACCTGTCCCAATGCGGCCCGCCTCATCGAAACCTATCCTTATCGCATCCAGAAGGTCCGGTGGGCCGATTCGCCTTCCAGCGGATCCTTCCAGGTTACCCTGAAAATCACGGCGGACCAGGAGAGCGAGGCCCTGAACAAGATCATGGAAGTCGTCGGCACGTTCAAGGCCTCCATCCGAACCTTCAACGTGCAGGAGAACCAGCGCCAGGGTACCTACGACATCCTCATGAAGATCCTCGTTCCGTCCAACCTGGAACTGGACAAGATCCTCTCCCAGATCCGGGCGCAGCGGCATGTGCTGAAGGTGAATCGGGTATAATCAGTCCTTCCAGACCTTCAAATACTCCTGCAACGCCCACATCTCGTCGCGGTAGCGGGCGGCGGCGGTGAAGTCGAGGTCGGCCGCGGCTTTCTGCATCTTGCGTTTGGCTTCCTCGGCGGCCTTTTCCACCTGGGGGCGGGACATGGATCGGATCACCGGGTCCTGGAGGACGGCGGCGAGGTCGGCCTGGATGTATCCATCGACATAGGCGGACGTTCCTTCCCGCTTGGCGTCGTGGCCCAGGCCCACGGAGACGGTTCCCCGGCCCAGGTCGGACGGATTGGGAACGTAGGTAGGGTCGGAGACGGAATCCTCGGCACTGACGTGGCCGGTGACCGTGTTGCGGAGGCGGGGATTGAGGGGCTTTCCGGTTGTCGATCCGGACAGTCCGCCGCCTTCGTTCAGGAAGCCGCTTACGTGGGTCGTATCCTCCTTCGAGGTGACGAGTTCCGACATCAGGATATTGGAGCGGACCTGGACCTGTTGAGGCGTAATCCCGTGTAATTGATTGTACTCCTGTTGTTTGACGCGACGGCGGTTGGTCTCCCGGATGGTCTCGTCCATGGATTGCGTGATGGTGTCGGCGTACATGATCACGAGACCGTTCACGTTACGGGCGGCGCGGCCGGCCGTCTGGGTGAGGGCGCGTCCGCTCCGGAGGAATCCTTCCTTGTCGGCATCCAGGATCGCGACCAGCGAGACGGTGGGGATATCCAGCCCCTCGCGCAGGAGGTTCACGCCGATCAGCACGTCGAACATGCCGTTCTTGAAGTCTTCGATGATTTCCACCCGCTCGGCGGTGTCCACGTCGGAGTGGATGTACCGGCAGCGGATGCCCATCCGGCCGAAGTAACTGTCCAGTTCCTCCGCCATGCGCTTGGTGAGGGTGGTGACGAGGACGCGCTCGTCCACTTCCGCCCGCTTGCGGATTTCCTCCATGAGGTCATCGACCTGGTTCTGGGTGGGCCGGACTTCGATGGGCGGGTCCAGCAGGCCGGTGGGCCGGACGATCTGTTCCACGACCAGGCCTTCGGAGCGTTCCAGTTCATAGTCCGAGGGAGTGGCGCTCACATACACCGTCTGCCCGGTGACACCCTCGAACTCGTCGAAGGTCAGGGGGCGGTTGTCCGCCGCTGCCGGGAGCCGGAAACCGTATTCCACGAGCGTGGCCTTGCGGGAGTGGTCTCCACCGAACATGGCCCGGATCTGCGGGAGGGTAACATGGCTCTCGTCGATGAAGCAGATGAAATCGTCCGGGAAATAATCGATGAGGGTGAAGGGGCGCTGTCCCGGCTTGCGGCCATCGAAATAACGGGAGTAGTTTTCCACGCCCGGGCAGTAACCCATCTCCTTGATCATTTCGATGTCGTACTCCACCCGCTGCTTGAGGCGCTTGGCTTCCAGGAACTTGCCGATGCTTTCGAAATATTCGATCTGGGCGACGAGGTCATCCTGGATCTGGCTTACGGCCTTCGCTCCCTTCTCCTTGGAGGTGACGAAGTTCTTCGCCGGATACAGGTCGATCTTGTCCAATTCCTCGAACCGGGCGCCGGTGACGGGGTCCACGAGGGAGATGCGGTCCACTTCGTCGCCGAAGAACTCGATCCGGGCGGCATAGTCGGCTCCTCCCAGGAAGATATCGACCGTATCTCCGCGCACGCGGAACGAGCCGCGTTTGAAATCCGTTTCCGTCCGGTAATAGAGCGCATCCACGATTCGGTACAGGAGGCGGGTCATCGACATCTTCTCACCTTTCCGGACCGTGACCGTCTGGTCGTGGAAGTCGTCCGGATTGCCGATGCCGTACAGGCAGGAGACGGACGAGACCACGATGACGTCCCGCCGGCCCGACATCAGGGCCGAGGCGGCGCTGACGCGCAGTTCGTCGATCTTGTCATTGATGCTCAGGTCTTTCTCTATGTATGTATCGGTCGTGGGAATGTACGCCTCCGGCTGATAGTAGTCGTAGTAGGAGACGAAATACTCGACTGCATTGTGAGGGAAGAAAGCCTTGAACTCACCATAGAGTTGGGCGGCCAGTGTCTTGTTGTGACTCAGGATGAGCGCCGGACGCTGGAGGCGCTGGATGACATTGGCCATCGTGAAGGTCTTTCCGGACCCCGTTACGCCGAGGAGGGTTACGGCATCCACCCCCTCCTGGAGGGCCTTGCACAGGCCGTCGATCGCCTCGGGCTGGTCCCCGGAGGGCTGGTAACTGGACTGGAGATCGAATTTCATGGAACAAAGATAACCATATTTCCCTTTAAAGAAACGACCGTTATTTTGCTGAATGAAAAAAAATAATTAATTTTGTATGTTATTGGTGCGATAGCGCCTGTACATTGAGTGTGAGAACAATTTAATTCATTTATTATGAAAGGTATCAAATTATTTGGAATCCTTGCTGTTGCAGGACTTCTTTCCTCCTTCGGCGCTTTTGCCCAGGAGGACAACAACCGGAATGCCGACGGTACTGTCGCCCGTGGTCCGTATCTGACCAACGGCGCTTTCGACAACACGTTCATCGGCCTCGGCGCCGGTGTCAACTCCGTCATCGAGAAGGAGTATGGTCTTGGCAAGATGGGTCTTGCCACGGATGTCAACTTCGGCAAATGGTTCACCCCGGCCATCGGTGCCCGCATCGGCTGGCACGGCCTGAAGAACACGGCCAAGAGCGGTGCCCTGGACAAGTCTGCTTTCAATTATATCCACGGTGACCTCCTTTGGAATCTCTCCAACAGCATCGACGGATATAAGGAGACCCGTTTCTGGAGTTTCATCCCCTATGTCAACGGCGGACTTCTGCTTGTCAAGCATCATGACCTCAAGAATTTCGACCAGGAACTCGCTGCCGGTGTCGGCCTCCTCAACCAGCTCCGTCTGGGCGAGCGCGTGAACCTGAACATCGACCTCGGTCTCATCGCCGGCCGCGCTGAGGCTTTCGAGGCCAACGGTTTCATCGGCCGCTACATCGGTTTCCCGACCGCTACCCTCGGTCTCTCCTTCAATCTCGGCCGCACCGGTTTCGACCGTTACGCTTCCGTGATTCCCGTGGTCGTTCCGCTTCCTTTCACTGAGGCCGACTACAATGGCCTGAAGGACAAGGTGGCCGCCCTCGAGCGCGAGAACGCCCAACTCAAGAACAAGATCGCCGACCTGGAGAACCAGCTCGCTCCGTTCAAGAACCTCGTCGATGGCCAGACCTATCTCTTCCAGAACGGTCGCTTTACCGCCGTCGAGGCCAAGGTCTCTTCCCCGGCTACCGTTTACTTCGACCTCGGCTCCTCCAAACTCTCCCAGCGTGAGAAGGCCCACCTCGAGTACTTCGCCGGCAACGTGGTCAACGGTGACACCAAGCTCCTCCTCACCGGCTCCGCCGACAAGCAGACCGGTACCGCCCGTGGTAACCAGAAGCTTTCCGAGCAGCGTGTCGAGACCGTGAAGAATCTCCTCACCAAGCTTGGCGCCGTCGCTGAAAACATCGAGACCGTCGCCAACGGTGACACCAAGAACATCTTCGACACCCCGGCCAAGAACCGCTGCGTCGTCGTTGAGGTGAAATAATCCTTTCCATCAGACATCTTGATCCGGAGACCGAAGACCTCGGTCTCCGGTTTTTTTTTTCTGCCGGTGGCCGGAACCGGCTCCATACATCTTTCAGTTAGCTACGCCCTCTCGGGAGGATGTTTGACGGCTAACTCCTCCCTTTTAGTCCCGCAGGGCGGGCCTAACGGTCGTCAAACACACGCCGTCATCCCTACGGGAACACATCCTCCCTCCGGCTCGCTGTAACTGAAAGCTGGATATCCGCCGGCTTCCGGCCACCGGCACAATAGAAAAACCGACCCGGGAACGGGTCGGTTTTCATTCGGTAAGCGGAGGCCGCTCTGTTTATTTCCGGGCCCTGCGGCTCTTCTTGCGGCGGTTCTTGGCGGCGTTCGCGAAGAAGGCGAAGGCGGCGATGGCTACGGCGACGAGGCCGATGAAGATGTAGGTGAAGGCGTTGGCGTTGTCACCTTTGACGCGGGACCACATCTCGATGAGTTTGCCGGTGTTCTCACCCCAGTCGTGCTCCTGGGTGGAACGGTCGATGTCGGTCTTGTCCGGATAGAGGACCGGGTTGGCGCAGACGGCGGTGTCGGCCGGAGAGAAGAAGTAGGAGAGGTCGAGCGGCTCGTATTCCTCGTCGGTGAAGGCGTCTCGGACTTCCGGAGCGCCGCTGACGGACACGTAGCCGGTCACTTCCACGTTGCGGATGACGATGTCGGGGCGGCTCATGAAGTTGATCCAGTACTTCGCGGCCTTGGTGTTCTGCGCGTACTTCGGGATTACCCAGCCGTCGAACCAGACGGTGAAACCTTCCTTCGGGAGGGAATAGCGGAGGTCCACGCCGAGTTCGGCGGCCTCGTCGATGGCCCACACGCCGTCACCACTCCAGGTGAGGTTTACGTAGCCCAGTTCCTGGACCATCTGGTCCTTGCCGAAATCGGCTTCCCAGCCGGCCACGAGGGGCTTCACTTCCTTCATGTAGTTCTCCACGGCGGCGATGTCCGCGTCGGAGGTGTAGTTCATGAGTTCATCCATCGTGACGGTTCCGTCGGCAAGGTCTTTCTCACGGACCTTGAGGATGACCTGGGAGTAAACGTCGCGGGCGGAGTCCTTGATGAAGATGCGGTCGGCGAACTTGGGATTCTTGATGATGTCCCAGGTGGAGGCCTCTTCGTCCGTCACGTACTTGGCGTTGTACAGGATGCCGGTCGTGCCCCACATGTAGCCCACGGAGTAGTCATTGGCGTTCTTGCCCTTGCCGTCCATCTTGTCGAAGCAGGCGCGGATGTACGGGGAAAGGTTCCCGTCGATGTAGTTGGGCGTGGAGCCGAAGTCGCGGTCCAGCGGGAGCAGGAGGTCATTCTGGAGCATGCGCTCGATGATGTAGTCGGACGGGCAAACGACGTCGTAGTCCTCGTGTCCCTTCTCGATCTTGGAGAGCATGGTCTCGTTGATGTCGAAGGTCTGGTAGATGACCTTGACCTTTTCCCCGGTCTGCTCTTCATACCACTGCTCGAATTCGGGGATGACGGTCTCGTCGATGTAGTCGGACCAGTTGTACACCTTGAGGACTTGCGTGCGGTCCTCGGAGCAGCCGGCGAGGAGAAGGACGGCTGCAAACGCGGTCAGGATTCTTTTCATCTGTTTTCGTTTTGTTTCTGGAGACGGTCCTGGCGGAGGTTGATGATCACCAGGAGGATGAGGATGACCAGGAAGATGAGTGTCATCAGCGGACGAAGTTCGGGGGTGAGGCCGCCCTTCCGGGCATCCGTGTAAATATAGGTGGAGAGGGTGTCCAGGCCGATGGTGCCGCGGGTGAAGAACGTCACGGCGAAGTCGTCCAGGGACATCGTGAAAGCGAGGATGAAGCCCGAG
>ODAJ011996472.1_pt1 | contig 10684 bp, 7 predicted proteins | sample 1539241 | NCBI WGS metagenome assembly ODAJ01 (sample SAMN02144231, study PRJEB22623) | gut metagenome | biome: sheep rumen | host: Ovis aries | place: New Zealand
TTACCAGGCATAGTTTTTGTATTACCGCATACTATTTACAAAAGGAGCAAACCATGAAGAAAATCTTATTTTATATTATTGCTTTATTTTGTATAGTATTTTTGATTCCAGCAATTTGCACAAAACAAAATAGACAAGCAGAAAAAGTAGATAATACAGAAATTAAAGAACAAGAAAATTCAAAGCAACCCAAAGAAGTAAATTTAGAGGAAACTAAGTATGAATATTCAAAATTCGGTACAATTAGGCTTTATCATTCTAAAACAGGAGAAATTGAAGAATTACCAATTGATGAATATTTGTATGGAGTTGTAAGTAGCGAAATGCCAGCAAGTTATGACATAGAAGCTCTTAAGGCACAAGCTGTTGTTGCAAGAACTTATACAATTTATCAAATCAAAAATAGTAAAGGAAAGCATGATAATGCGGATATTTGTGACAATTTCGCGTGTTGCCAAGCATGGCTATCTAAAGATGATAGAATGGCTAAATGGAGTGAAGATGAAAGGGAGACTAATTGGAAAAAAATTGTTAATGCTGTAGATAGTACACAAGGAAAAATAATTACATACAATGGAGAAGTAATAGATGCATTTTTTCATTCTAATAGTGGAGGAATAACTGAAACAGCAAGTAATGTTTGGGGTGGACAAAACTTTCCATATCTAAAAAGTGTAGAAACTTCTGGGGAAGATGGGTATTCAGAGTATAATTCAGAAGTGAAAATAACAAAACAAGATTTTGTTAATAAAATAAAGGAAAAACATCAAGAAATAGTAATAGATTTTGATGAGATAGATAGCATAAAGATTTTAGAATTTACTGAAAGTGGAAGGGTTAAGACTATAAAAATTGGCAATATTCAAATTGCTGGAACAGAACTTAGAAGCCTATTTGGATTAAAATCAACAAATTTTAATTTTGAAATAAGAGATAATTCTGTAATATTTTTTGTAAAAGGATATGGGCATGGAGTAGGAATGAGTCAAACTGGGGCAAATAGTTTAGCAAAACAAGGCTCAACATATGAAGATATAATTAAACATTTTTATAATAATGTGGAAATTACTAATATATAAAAAAGTTGAGAATCAGCTTTCCTCAACTTTTTCTATATTATCTAAACTTCCAATTTTTGTAATTAGATTACTCAATTTTAGATTATGTTCATATTTTATATGAAAAACAACAGTTTTAAGTTCGGTTTTAGATGTTATATCAGTATCAGAATCTGCTCCAGTGTTTGATTCTGATTTGGTACCATCATCTGTAAAATCTATTTTTTTAATAATAATGCTTTTAGAATCAAAAAATAATTCTAAATTTTTTAAAGTGGTTTCTTTGTCACCTTTAAATGATATACTAATTTCACTATTAATAAAATGATCAAGTCTATCAGTTAAAAGATATGAGTATGAAAGTACAAGGTAAGAAATAACAGTTGCAGTTATACCTATAAAGTAAAAACCTGCTCCTATACAAAGACCAATACATGTAACTGCAAGTAAACTAGCTGCAGTAGTTAATCCTTTTACATTAAAACCATCTCTAAGAATTGTACCAGCACCAATAAAACCTATACCAGATAAAAGTTGAGCAGGAATTCTTCCTGGATCACCTGAACCAAAAGTTTTAAAGAAGTATTCGCCACATAAAACAACTAAAACTGAACTTATACCTACTAAAGCATGAGTCCTGAAGCCGGCTGGTTTATTCCATGAATCACGTTCTAAACCAATTATTCCAGATAGAATAATAATCAATACTATTTTAACAATAGTTTGAATATAATAATTATCAAAAAGTTGAGTTAATGAATTCAAAACCAATCCTCCTTTTAATTAAAAACTATTAATACTTATTATAACATATTTCCCAAATAATGTAAAATAAAACAGAATTATTTTTTCTATTAATATTAATTTTGTTTTTAAAAGTAAAAAAATAAGAAGAAATAACTTGTAAAATTATGGAAAAATTTAATAATGCTATTTATTAATAAAATTATAAATTGAAAAAAGAAGTAAGGTTAATCAAAATATGTAAAATTTCTTGCAATTTTATATGTTTTATATTATAATGTAGAAATCAAAATGGAGTATTAACAATTTATATAATTCTATATCATAGAAAGGATGGAAAGACTATGATAAAAAAATCGAACAAAAAGAAAAACTATAGAACAAATAAAAGAAGTAGTAGGCAAAATAAGTATAATACCAAAAATGAAAATACTAATAATAATAGATTTTATCAAAAAAACAAAAAGAATAGTGATAAATCTGAAAAAATGAAATTTTCAAAAAAGCATCCTAGAATTGCTTTAATAATTAAAATTTTATTATTACTTTTCGTAGCATTTATTGTTGTCGGTGCAGGAATTATTTGTGGTATGATATATGGTGGATGGGGTGATGATTTTGAAATTACAAAGGAAGAACTTGTAATTGGATCTTCAAACTCTATTATATTAGATAAAGATGGAAATAAATTAGCAGAGCTTTCTGGGGATGATAACAGAAAAATAATTAAACTAGAGCAAGTACCACAAAATTTGAAAAATGCATATATTTCAATAGAAGATGAAAGATTTTACAAACATAATGGAATAGATATAAAAAGAACAGGTGGAGCAATTTTTAAATATGCTATTAAAGCTGGTAACGCAAACTTTGGTGGTAGTACAATTACACAACAATTAGTAAAAAATATAACTCAAGATAAAGAAAAATCTGGATTAGCAGGTATAATGAGAAAAGTCAAAGAATGGGCAAAGGCATATCAAATTGAAAGAATGATTTCAAAAGATCAAATACTTGAATTATATTTAAATATTATATTTGTTGGTGGAAATAAAAGTAATTTAGGTGTTGAAGTTGGTTCAGAATACTATTTCAATAAATCAGTTTCTGAGTTGAATCTAGCAGAATGTGCATATTTAGCAGGAATAAACCATTCACCTAATAAATATAATCCATATGATACTAAAAAAGATAATACAGAAGCAATTAAGAAAAGAACCAAAACAGTTTTATATAAAATGAAAGAGCTTGGTTATATTAATCAAACTGAATATGATGAAGCTGTTGCACAAGTTGAAGAAGGACTAAAATTCGAACAATCTAATTCACTAGGTACAATGTACTCATATCATACAGATGCTACAATTGCTCAAGTAATCGAAGATATTGCAAAAGAAAAAGAAATTTCAAAAAGTTTAGCTACAACTTATGTATATAGTAGCGGACTTACAATTTATTCAACACAAGACACAGAACTACAAGCAAAAATGAATGAAGTTATGGTTGATGACAGTGATAAATACATAAAAAGTTCAAAATTAAATGAAGGAGCAACAACTCAGGCAGCAATGGTAGTTATAGACAATGAAACAGGCTATGTTGCTGGAGTAGTTGGAGGACTTGGTGAGAAAACAGAGTCAAGAGGACTAAATAGAGCAACTCAAAGTCCAAGACAAACTGGTTCATCAATAAAACCACTAACTTCATTAATTCCAGGTATAAATGAGGGAGTTATTACAGCTGCCACTGTTTATGATGATACATTAGCTGAATTTTTAAATGGAACATATAAACCAAAAGATTATAATACACCAAAAGGATTAATAAGCATAAGAAGCGCAGTTAAAACATCTCAAAACATTCCATTTGTAAAAGTTGTGTCAGAGCTTACACCAGAAAAGTCTATAGAATATCTTGAAAAAATGGGAGTTTCAACAATTGACCATGAAAGAGATGGTTTAGCGGCTTTATCAATAGGTGGATTTACTAATGGTATTAGCCCATTAGAAATGGCTGGATGTTATGCAACAATTGAAAACGATGGAGAATATAGAAGACCTATGTTCTATAGTAAAGTGACAGACCAAAATGGAAATACTGTTTTAGAAGGAAAGCAAAATAAGGAACAAGTTATATCTCCTCAAGCAGCATATGTTATTAAAAATGTGCTTCAATCAGTTGTACAATCAGGAGGAACAGCAACTTATTGCGCAATAAATGGAATGGATGTTGCTGCAAAAACTGGTACAACAAACTCTGACTATGATAGATGGCTTTGCGGATTTACAAATTATTACACCGGAGTTTGTTGGTATGGTTATGACCAAAATGAAGAAGTAGTTGCTTCATCAAACCCTGCTGGTAAAATATGGGAAGCTATAATGAAAAAATTACATTCAGGATTAGACTCATCAAGATTTGAAAAACCAGATGGAGTGGTTTCTGCAACAATTTGTAGAGCTTCAGGTAAAAGAGCTACATCAAAATGTTCAGATACATATACAGAATATTTTGTTGAGGGATTGGTTCCAGGAGAATGCGATGGGCATGCTAATTCTGCTGAAATATGTGAAGATACAGGACTTCTTGCAAATGAGCATTGTCCAAATAAAGTTACCAAATATTATTCGTATTTGGTAGAAAAAGAAAGATTAGGATTATGGCACAATTATAGTTCTTCATCTTCAAGTGCACCAAAGACTTATTGCACAGAACACAAACAACAAAATGAAGAAGCAAAACCTAAAAAAGAAGAGCCTACTATAACATTAAAAGGTGAAGCAAGTATTACTTTAAATGTTGGGGATACATATACTGAACAAGGAGCAACTGCAAAAGATGATACAGATGGGGATATTTCAAGTAAAATTACTATTTCTGGATCTGTCAATACATCAAAAGCAGGTAAATATACTATATCTTATTCAGTAAAAAATTCAAAAGGTAAAACATCAACTGCAAAACGAACAATAAATGTAAAAGCAAAAGAAACACCAAAGCCAGAAAACAAAACAGAAGAAAAAGAAAATACTACACCAGAGGCTACAAACACAACATCAGATAAGTCAAAAGAAAAAGAGACAAAGCCAACTACAACAGAACCTGTTGAAAAAGAGAAAACAGAACAATAGAATTTATAACACATATAAAAGTTGAGAATAAGATTTAAAATAAATAATACAAAGGAATTGTCAAAAACGAGTATTACAAGGCAACGTTTTTTACAATTCTATCAGGAGGTTTTCTATGGATATATATTTTTATAACACACTAACAAAGAAAAAAGAAAAATTCACGCCATTAAATGGTAATGAAGTAAGAATGTATACTTGTGGTCCTACTGTGTATTATGATGCCCATATTGGAAACCTAAGAGCATATTTGTTTATGGATTCTTTGCGTAGAGTTTTAAAGTATAATGGATTTAAACTAAAACATGTTATGAATATCACAGATGTTGGACATTTAACTTCAGATGCTGATGAAGGCGAAGACAAAATGATGGTTGCAGCTAAAAGAGAAAATAAAGATCCATATGAAATTGCGGAATTTTATATGAATAGATTTTTAAATGATATAGATAAACTAAATATAGAAAGACCGGAAATAATTGCAAGAGCAACTGAACATATTGATATAATGGAAGAATATGTGAAAAGAATCATAGAAAATGGTTATACATATCAAACAGAAGATACTATTTATTTTGACACATCTAAGCTTCCTAATTATGGCATTTTATCAGGCAAAAAAGTCGATGAACAACAAGCAGGTGCAAGGGTAGATTTTGATGAAAATAAAAAGAATGTGTCAGATTTTGCTCTATGGATAAAAGCACCAAAAGAACATATAATGCAGTGGGATACATTTTTTGGTAAATGTTATCCTGGCTGGCATTTAGAATGCTCAGCAATGGGATATAAGTATTTAGGTGAAGAATTTGATATTCATACAGGAGGAATTGATCATATTCCGATTCACCATGAAAATGAGATTGCTCAAGCCCAAGGATTTTGTGGAAAAATACCAGCAAAATTCTGGATGCATGTAAATTTTATTAAAATAAATGGCGGAAAATTATCAAAAAGTTTAAACAACTTTTATACATTATCAGATTTACAAGAAAAGGGCTATCCACCTGAAGCGTACAGAATGTTTAATTTTAATTCAAGTTATAGGATACCAATTAACTTTACTTGGGAAGGCATGGATGCAAGTTTAAAAGCATTAATAAAACTAAAGGAAGGATATCAAAACCATTTAAATGGAAATGATGAAGTAGAAGAGGATGTAATTACAAATTACGAAGAAAAATTTCACCAAGCAATAAATGATGATTTAAATATGCCAATGGCAATGAGTATAGTTTGGGATGTTATAAAAAATTCAAAAAAATCAAAAAAATTTGCGGAATTATTATTGAAGTTTGATACAGTACTTGGATTAAAAATTGAAGAGCCATTTCAAAATCAACTAAAACAGGTACCAGAAGAAATAATCGAATTAGCTGAAAAAAGACAAAAAGCTAGAGAAAATAAAGATTGGGCAGAGTCTGATAAAATTAGGGATGAAATTACTAAAAAAGGCTATACCATAAAAGACACAAAAAACGGATATGAATTAACATAACATTTTCAAATAGGGACGGTCCTTTTTTGCAAATGTTATGTCAATTTATCAAATTAGGACTGAAAACTTTTTGCATTTAAATAAAGAATAACTAAGCCGTGTCAGCATTTCGTTTTTTAAAATCCGTATGGTGGGTATCCCTAAAGGGGGGACCATAGGATTTAAAAAATGATGTGCGGTTAAACAGGCTTAGTTATTTACATAAAGTTTTCAAAAAAGGACCGTCCCCAAATGAAAAAAAAGGAGGAAAAATGGAAAAAAAGAGAATTGTTACAGGAGACAGACCAACAGGAAGATTACATATTGGCCATTATTTTGGATCTTTAATTAATAGAGTGAAGCTTCAAGATGAATATGAGCAATATATTTTAGTTGCTGATGTTCAAGCTCTTACTGATAATTTTGATAATCCAGAAAAGGTCAGAAAAAATGTTAGAGAACTTGTAATTGATTATTTATCTTGCGGAATTGATCCTGAAAAATCTACTATTTATATACAATCTATGATACCAGAAACAACAGAACTTACAATATATTTTTCTAATCTAGTTACTGTTGCAAGATTAGAAAGAAATCCAACTGTTAAAACAGAACTTGCACAGAAAAAAGCAGTTTTTGGAGAAAATATTACTTATGGATTTTTAGGATATCCTGTAAATCAAGCTGCAGACATAACAATTTTAGGTGGAGAGGTAGTTCCTGCAGGGGAAGATCAAGAACCTCTAATTGAACAATGTAGAGAAATAGTTAGAAAATTTAATTCTATTTATGGAGATGTTTTAAAAGAACCAGAAATTTATTTATCTGAAAATAAGAGAATTAAAGGACTAGATGGAAATGACAAAATGGGTAAATCTCTTGGAAATGCAATATATATATCTGATAGTCCAGAAGAGATTACAAGAAAAGTAATGAGTGCTGTAACTGACCCTAAAAGAATAAAAAAAGATGATATAGGAAACCCTGATGTATGCATGGTTGCATATTATCATAAATTATTTACTGGAAAAGAAGATTTAGAAAAAGTTTGTGAAGAATGTAAAGCAGGAAAACGTGGTTGCGTGGCATGTAAAAAAGAGCTTGCTCAAAATATAATAGAGTATTTAAGACCTATGAGAGAAAAAAGAGCCTATTTAAAAGCTCATCCTGAAATAATAGATAAAGTTTTATTAGAAGGAACTGCTAAGGCAAAGAGAGAAGCAGAGAACATTATGAAAAGGATAAAGCAAGCTATGAAGCTTGACTACTTTGAAAATACAAACAAATGAAAAACTTCGTATTGCATTGTTAAATTTTATTCAAAAATCCTCGTGTACATCACGTATACTCCGATTTTTTCATAAAATTTTGCCAGCTAACGCATACTGACGCTGTAGCTCACTAAGGTTCGAACAGCCTCAGCATAGCAATACTCGTTTTTGATTTGTTTAAAGAGAACGTATTAAAAAGATCATAAAGGAGAATGCGATAAATGATAAATTTTAAAAATAAAATTGCAAAATATATAGCTAATGCAATAAATATGCTAGAAAATGAAATAGAATCTTTTATTGAAATTCCAAAGGATAAGAATAATGGAGATTATGCTTTTCCTTGTTTTCGTCTTGCGAAACAATTAAAAAAAGCTCCACCTGAAATTGCTGAAGAAATAAAGCAGAAAATTCAAATTGATGAAAAATATATTTCTAAAGTTGAAATAGCAGGAGGATATCTTAACTTTTATATTAATAAAGAATTACAAGTAGAGGAGTTACTTAAAGCTTTTTCTAATAATGAAGAATTTGGAAAATCAGATTTTGGAAAAGGAAAAAATATTATAGTAGAATATTCTTCTCCAAATATTGCAAAACCATTCCATATAGGCCATTTAAGAACAACTCTAATTGGTAATTGTTTGTATAGAGTTTATAAATATCTTGGCTATAATACAACAGGAATAAATCATTTAGGAGATTATGGTACTCAATTTGGAAAAATGATAGAAGCCTACAAAATGTGGGGAGAAGAGTATGATTTAACTGTTGATCCTATCAATAAAATGATGAATATGTATGTTAGAATAAATGATTTATGCAAAAAAGATGAAGCGGTTTTAGAAAGATGCCGTGAAAATTTTAAACTTCTTGAAAATGGGGATAAATATTGTACAAGTCTTTGGGAGAAGTTTAAAGAATTAAGCTTAAAAGAATTTAGCAAAATATATGATGTTTTAAATGTCAAATTTGATTCATATGCTGGAGAATCATTTTATCAAGACAAAATGAATGAAGTAATAGATATTTTAGAATCAAAAGGAAGAATAACAGAATCAAATGGTGCAAAAATTGTTGATTTAGAAGATAGAGGAATAAGCACACCTTGTATGATACAAAAATCAGATGGCTCTACCATATATGCTACACGTGATTTAGCAGCTATTTTATATAGGGCAAGAACCTATGATTTTGACAAATGCTTATATGTAGTAGCATATGAACAAAATCTTCACTTTAAACAAATATTTGAAGTCGCAAAAGATTTGGTAGATGAAAAATATGTTAAAGGTTTAGAACATGTTTCTTATGGTATGGTAAGTCTTCCAACAGGTAAAATGTCTACTAGACTAGGAAATGTTGTAAAAATTGAAGAATTAATCTATGAGACTATAAACAAAGCTAAAGAAATAATAGAAGAAAAAAATCCTAGTTTGCCCGACAAAGATGGGGTTGCTAAAAAAGTTGGAGTAGGAGCAATTGTATTTAATACATTAGCATCAACTAATATAAAAGACCAAGTCTTTGATTGGAATGTAGCACTTAACTTTCAAGGTGAAACTGGTCCATATATTCAATACACATATGTGAGAACAAAAAGTGTGTTAGAAAAAGTCGGAGAAATTCCCGAATTAAAAAGCATTAAAGCGGAAACATTAATGGATGAATATTCTTTGAATCTGATTGATTTATTATATAATTTTGAAGATACATTAAAACAAGTAACTTTCAAAAATGAACCAGGAATTTTAGCAAGATATTTAATAGATGTTGCAAAAAATTATAGTATTTTTTACAATGAAAATAAAATAATAAATGAAGATAAAGATTTACAAAATGCTAGGGTTTATTTAACAAATTGTGTAAGTAAAGTATTAAAACAAGGAGCGTATTTACTAGGAATAGAAATGCCAGAGAAGATGTAGATATAGTTGAAAAATAATTTAATTCTTTTCCAACAATAAGTGTATATTTAATTAGAAGGGATTGATTTTAAAATGGAAAAAAGAAAAGTAGTATTAGTAGGAACAGGATTTGTAGGAATGAGTTTTGCATACTCATTATTTAACCAAGGAGGAGTAAATGAGCTTGTATTAATAGATGTAGTAAAAGAAAAAGCTCAAGGAGAGGCTTTAGATTTAGCACATGGAATTGCATATTGTCCTGCAAAAATGGATATTAGATATGGTGAATATGATGAATGTAAAGATGCCAATATAGTTGTAATCACAGCTGGAATTGCTCAAAAACCAGGACAAACAAGACTAGAATTAGTTGAAACAAATGCAAAAATTGCAAAAGATATAGTAGAACAAGTAATGGCATCAGGATTTAAGGGAATATTTGTTGTTGCAACAAATCCAGTAGATATAATTACATATGTAGTTCAAAAAATATCAAAATTGCCAACAAACAAAGTTATAGGTTCAGGAACTATGCTAGATACAGCAAGACTACGTTATTTAGTTGGAGAAAAACTAAATATAGCGCCAAATAATGTTCATACATATGTAATGGGAGAACATGGAGATTCTTCGTTTGTTCCTTGGGAACATTGTTACATTGGTTGTAAAAAATTAACTGAAATAATGAAACAAAGACATAAATCAATGAATGATTTAGAAAAAATAAGAGATGATGTAAAAAATGCAGCTTATGAAATAATAGAAAAGAAAAAAGCCACATATTATGGAATAGGAGTAGCATTAACTAAATTAGTAAAAGCTATATTAAATGATGAAAAAACTTTACTTACGGTTTCAACATATTTAGATGGAGAATATAATGAAAAAGATATATACATTGGAGTTCCTGCAGTTGTAACAAATAAAGGAATAAGAGAAATCCTTGAATTAGAATTAAACGAACAAGACCAACAAAAGCTTTCATCAAGTGCTAAGATATTACGCGATACAATAAAAGGTTTGAAATTGTAATATAATTGTAATATAAAAGTAATATAAAAGTAATATAAAATTACTTGAAAAAACTATTTAAAGA
>ODAJ012192014.1_pt1 | contig 10679 bp, 11 predicted proteins | sample 1539241 | NCBI WGS metagenome assembly ODAJ01 (sample SAMN02144231, study PRJEB22623) | gut metagenome | biome: sheep rumen | host: Ovis aries | place: New Zealand
TTTTTTTACTTAAACATAATCCGTTTATGAAAACTATTTATAATCTCTTGTTTTGAAAATAAGTTTTTAAACTTCAAGAAGATTTTTTTTCAAGAAGGGTGATCAGGGATATCATAAAATAAAAAAAAGAGGGTTTAGTATTTGAAGTTAAATGATTCTTCAACTGAAAACATATTTCTGAATTCGGCTGTGGCATCATCTATGTAGAAAAGCTTCATGTTCCAGCCGTTGGAGTCATATACTTCCTTCAAATCACCCAGTACGTTCCATACCTTTTCCATTACTTCAGGGTTGTCATCGAATTTTGCAACACCATAGTATCTTAGTATGTCTTCACCCTTTGTTGCCACTATTTCAACGTTAGGATTTTCACACATCTGTCTGTACACTTCTTTGAAATCACCGACGCCGAAGTATATCTTATCGTCATGTAATATCTGAAGTCCAAGAGGTCTTGCCTTTGGCCTGTCTTTATCCACAGTTGCTAAAAAGAATATTTTTGCTTCACTTAAATAATCTGATACTTTTTCTATATCTGACATTTTTTTATCACCGATTTTATTGGTTATTCATCCTATCTGTTGATTTAATTATAAATATTTATGTGGATTTGAAGCCATGTTTCATATTATGATTATTTTTTAGGAGGGCTTTTTCATTGTTTTCATTAAATATAATTAACTTTTCATATATAGATAATAATATCGTATTAAGGATGTTAATTATGAGTACATTTAAATTAAATAATTTCATAAAGATTTCAAGCATATTTATCATACTTTTATTATTATCAACACCCATTTATTCGGTCGATGAAAGTGAAGATTCACATGCATATGCCGTACCGGTTGTTGTAAATTTTGTCAATATCACCGATAATGGGGAGTGTTTCCATAGTGATGAGGTAACTTACACTCTTGACGGATCTGAAAATGTGGTATACTACCGTCTTGCTAAAAAGGATGGCCAGAAAATTGATAATATCAGCATTGAATCCGATGGATACTACTATGACTATGAAGTAAATGACACTAACGACCATACAGATATTAGAGTAGTGCTATATGCTGATGATTCCAAGAAAAACAAGCTTAGAAACGGAAGCCTCAAGGTAATATATCATTATCGTAGCATAAACACCGTGGATGTATATGATGACGTTGCCCTATTCAACTATACTCCATGGGCAGACTCACAGACACCAGTCTCAAAGCTCGAAACATATATAACCTACCCTGCAGAACGTGAAGATATTCAGATATATGACAATCCCCCACATATCCTAAGCAGCCATTCATGGGTAAACCGTCACAGATACGAAACAAGATACAAAGAATTAACACCATCAAACAATTACAGACAAGTAGCGTTGATGCCCACAACAGCATTCAAGTCAAATGATTATACAAACAACATAAAACAATCCAAAAAAGAGTCAATAATCAAATATCAGGACGATTATGCCAAGAACGTGGCATTCAATAACAATCTCGGATATCTGCTGATAGCCATATCCGTGTTACTGATAGTCACACCACTTGTCATATCATTCAATTACTTTAAAAACTCCGATATAAAAGATATGAATAATAGAAGCATCGATGAATTGGATGATGATTACATAAAGGTAAACATGATATTAAACACTAAATGTGGAAACGTTAATAAGGACGCGTTATATGCGACAATATTAAATCTCATAAACAAGAAACATATCCGGACAAAGTTTATAGGTGATAATCTATCCTTGAAAATAATTTCCCATGAAGACAAAATCCTTGAAGAACATGAATCGTTTGTACTTGATTACCTGTCAGAATCTATCGATGAATACAAGTCAATTAATGAATTTAAAAATATGATAAAGCATAATCAATTGACAAATCTATACGACAACTTCAAAGACATCTGCAATAGAAATTATTCAATAGACGAATACTTCACTGACAAAACATCCAGATATCTTAAATACTATTCAATCATAGCACTCATATATCTATCTGTCATATTAATAATCTTAAACACTCTGACTCCGAAGGTGCCAATATTCACGTGGACATTCAGAGCTGCAGTAGTGCTTGTTCCAATGATTATCTTAGCGTACATGCTTTCTGTTAAAATAAAAAACAATTGGAACAAGGAGGGAAAACTTCATCATGACAGGTGGAAGCAATTCGAGTCATACCTTAATGACTACAGTCAAATAATAAATAATCCACCACAGTCACCAAGTAAATGGGCCGATTATATAGTATATTCGGCTGCTATGGGCGTTGACTTGTCATTCAGACAGAACATGGTTAGATATCTTGACGAACATGACATGAAAGAACCTCTCGATGATGACCTGATAAGGCTATTCTATTATGATGATAAGAGAAGTCTCTTCTTAGATTAAAACTATTTGAATAACTCGTTTATTCAAAGCCTTTCTTATATTTTTTTTAATTAAATACATTTTATATTTTAAATCCATAAAGAATGGATATTGTTTGGATACATACTAATTTTAGAAAATATTATATAGAGATTAGATTATACTATTTTTATATGATAACATATTAAACAGGGGGGCTTTGTCATGAATAGTTTAATGAAAAAGTTCATGGTATGTGCAATAATCTCATTGTTTATCCTCATGCCTGTAGCATTTGCTGATGATGGAGATTATACCATACCCGAGGCTACAATTAATGTAAGCATAACAGATGATGGTATGGCCATCATCACCGAGAACATTACTCAGGATATAGAAGGAAGCGTCAATGGGGTATTCAGGGACATACCATTGGCACAGGGCCAAAGCATAAGTGATGTTGAAGTCATAACGCCCGGCTACTATAATAGACCCGAGATAATAGATCAAGGAAGCAGTGTAAGGATAAAGGTATGGCTATACAAGGATCCGAACATGACACAGAAGATATATGATGACAAGGTAACTGTCATCTACAAGTACAAGTTCAACAAGGTAGTCAAAATGCATAATGATGTCGTTGAGCTGCAACTGAAAACATGGGGGGACCAATGGGACAGCAGAGCAGATAAAATAACCACATACATTACAATTCCAAATAAGGACGGCGTTCAGCTATGGAACAATCCGCCGGATTATGTTGATGAGTCCACCTGGGTTAACGATACGACACTCAAGACACAGCTAAACAACGTGCCGTCACATAACTATGTTGAACAGAGGCTACTGATTCCTAAGACGTACTTTAAGCCAAGCGATAACTTTATCATGACAGGCTTGAACGCCAAGGATAAGATAAATCAGGATCAGGATAAATATGCCGCTGACAGGGCATTCAAAAATACCATGAGCAGCATCGTAAATACAATACTTGGAATACTGCTGATTGTACCTGCAGGTATTTACATGTTCTTCGGCAGGGAACCTAAGATTGACTACAAGGCCGAATATGAATATGACACGCCAACAGATGATTCTCCATTATTCGTAAATAATGTTGTGATAGGTGATGTGGGAGAATTTGACGTAAACGCATACAATGCAACAATACTTGAGCTTATAGAAAACAAATACTTCACCATAATAGCAAGTAACAGTGATGATACAATAATAAGAAGAACAAACAAGGATACTAGAACTCTTAAAAAGTATGAATTGGATATAATTAATTTCCTAACACGCTTTGAAAGAAACGGTGACATATCATTTAATTATATTAAGGATTACTGTGAACCGACAGAGTACACATCATTCATATCCGATTGGAAAGAAACAGCAAAAAGCGAGATATCACAGGAAAAGGTAGACTCATACTTTGAAGCCAAAGGATCCAACATACTTAATATAGTGGGCGGATTGATGATAGTCATAAGTGTTATCCTATTTGTCTACTCCATATTTGCAGATTCATCATTCTTCAACATGATTATAATCATATTGATGTTTATAGTGGGAATACTTTCAATAAGTATTCCGAATACTATTGCAGGAAGGTGGACGCCTGAAGGTAAAACATTCCATGACAAGTGGAAAGCGTTTGAGAATTACATAACCGATTACAGTATGATTAAGGATTATCCTCCTGCATCCATCCAGGTGTGGGGTAAATACCTGGTATATGCCACTGCACTAGGACAGGCCAAGGAAGTCTCGGACAACATGTTCAAGTATTTCCAAAGCGTTAACTACAATGATGATTACCTTTATCAGTCAGATATAGTATGGTTTACATATTATGGCGGATTAAACAACATGACAATGTCATTCAATCATCTGCAGTCGGAGGCCAACTCATCATCATCTGATGGAATATCCTCGGTAGGTGGAGGATTCGGTGGAGGTGGAGGTGGAACATTCTAAGTTCCGCTTTCATCCATTTATTATTTTTTGTTATTGAATTTTCATAACAAGCAACAAGTAATATCACTCTCAATTCATATACTTTTTTTCATCGATAATTATTTAATTTTTCAAATGAATATATTTAATCAACAAATATCTTTTATTAACTAAACAAGTTAAAGGAAGTTTTTTCAATGAATAATCATGTTAAAAAGTGTATTTTATTATTATTGGTCCTATCGTTTATATTGATGCCCATATCCTATTCATCAAATTCACAGTATGACCTCGGAAACGTAAATAAAGATATTGTGATAAGAGATGATGGAACATGTATCATAACAGAGGATGTCACATATGACATACATGAGAATATAAATGGTGTCTATAGGACGATACTACTATCAGGCGCTCAGAGTATTGATAATGTATCTGTAGAATCACCGGGCTACTATAATAAGTTAGAGGTTATCAACTCAACAAACAACGTCACCTTCAAGGTATGGCTATACTCGGATGAGGCCAAAACCCAGAAGGTAAATCCGGCAGTTGTAAGGGTGATATATCATTATAACTTCAACAAGGGGGTAAAGCTGTACAATGATATAGCAGAATTCCAGTATACCTCATGGGATAAGTACTGGGATAAAAACGTCGATAACCTTACAGAAAACATTCACATACCTGGAAGCAGTCACAACGTAGAGTACTGGAACAACCCACCCCACGCGGTAAAATCAAGTCAGTGGATAAGTGATGACACGCTTAAGGTGGAATTCAACAGCTTAGATTCAAATCAGAATGCAGAACAGAGAATACTAATGCCAAAGGAGTACATCAAAAGTACAGATAATGTGGATGTAATCGCCAAGGATGCAAAGGCACAGATTGAACAAGATCAACAGTCATACATGTTCCAACAATCATTATCTGATAATTATGGATACATTGCGGCAATAATATCAGTATTATTCATGTTGACGCCGCTTGGAATATATCTTAAATATGGAAGAGGCAAAAAGTCAATCTACTATAATCAGGAGGAAAGCCAGAATCCAACCGATGATAAGCCGTTACTTATCAACATGTTGCTTGACGGTCAAATTGGCGAGGTCAATGCTGACGGTTATAACGCCACACTGCTTGACTTGATTGATAAGAAATATTATAAGGTAATAGCATCCACGCAGTCAGACACGATTATAGCACCAACATCCAAAAATCTCTCCGGCCTTAAAAGATTTGAACTTGACGTCATCGACTATGTCTATTCATTTGCCGATCAAAATGGTCACATATCATTCAAGAACATGACCGGTGATAAGGATTCCTTTTCACGCTTTTTAGGTGCATGGGTTATAGATACGAGTCATGAAGTCTCAAGTCTTGATATCAGAAGATACTATAATGATGCGGCTTCTTCATACACGTCATTACTGGCTTATGCATCATTTGCAGTAGCGTTGATATTGTTGTTCTTGGCAATATTCATGTTCAAGGGTGGTTTAACGAATATACTCGCATTTGTCTTTGCAGGACTCCTTCTTGTAGAGTCAATAGCCTTGTTTGTCATGCCAAATACGATAATGGGTAGCTGGACGGATGAAGGAAGGGTATTTTATGACAGATGGAACAACTTCAAGAAGTACCTGTTGGATTACAGTCTCATAAAGGAACGTCCACCTGCATCCATACAGGTATGGGGTAAGTATCTTGTCTATGCAACAGCACTTGGATGTGCCGATGAGGTACGTAAGAACATGGTAAAATACTTCAAGGATGAAAACGTAAGCAATGAAGTGTTAAATGATTTGGCAGTATTATATCTTGCCAACAACTATGGATTCGGCTATATGTTCTATCCCCACGTATCGGCTCATATCGACACGCCAGATATTGGCGGATCATTCGGTGACATCGGAGGTCCAGGTTCCGGTGGATTTGGTGGTGGAGGAGGTGGAGTATTCTGACTCTACCCACATCTTATTTTTTTTACTTAAATTTATTTTTAAAAAATCTACTTCATATTCAAATTGTTTATTTCTTTCCTATTTTCATAGCTTATTTACATTAATTCTATTTTTATTAATCACTCTTCGGATATAAAAATCAAAGTGTTGGCGTGATTGGTATTATATAATATGCTTCATATTGTATTTAGAAAATCTTTAATGATAATTGAAGTTTAAAATTACTTGTATTGGTAGTTATGTTAAAAAAAGGTGGTAAGGATAGTTTTTCTTTGATTATTCAAGTATAATATCCACTTTATGATTGCAGTTACTGCATGAATTTTTTTGGCTGATGTTTAATTTAACGTTATAACCTTCACGTTGAATCAATAAGTGTCTGCAGTTTCTACAGTATGTATTGTCCTTATATGATGGGGTGGTATTTCCGGGATAGACATACTTCAATCCCATATACTTGGCTATATCCAAGGCCTTATCGATAGTCCTGTCTGGTGTAACGTCAACATCCCGAAGCTTGAATTGTGGATAGAATCTTGTAAAGTGCAGAGGGATGTAACTTGACACTCCTTTTATGTACTCGACAAGTCCACGTATGCTTTTGGAGTCATCATTATAACCTGGTATCAGCAGATTGGTAACTTCCACGTGAACGTCATGCGAATGATAAAATTCGATTGCGTTTAAGATGTCATCCACATGGCCATGACAGACATTCCTGTAGAACTCATCATCAATACTTTTAAGGTCAACGTTGACGGCATCCACATAGTCCACGAGACTGTCAAGCGTTTCCTGGCTGTTGTATCCGTTGGTTACAAGTATTGTTTTGATGTCATGCTCCTTGGCTAGCTGGGCAGTCTTAATAATCCATTTTGGATGTATCGTCGGTTCGTTGTATGTCCAGGAAATACTCGGGGTCCTTTTGTATCTTGCCTGTCCGACTATGTCGGATGGTGAGTATTTGTGTGTCAGGACGTCTCTTTCATCTGCAGGTTGTGCTATGCTATGATTTTGACAGTTCAAACATTGTAGGTTACATCCAACCGTACCTATGGAGAGGGTTTTGCTTCCCGGCATATAGTGATACAATGGTTTCTTTTCTATCGGATCAACTGCCACTGCACTGGTATATATTATATTTTCATTATCGAGTGTCGGCTTTTGTTTACATATTGTGTTGTTTTTAATGTTGCAGTGATTTGGACATATATTGCAAGTGTTACTCATAGTCATTCCTTCTATTGTTAGATTTTTTTTGGGTGGTCATTGCTTCAGATGTTCATATCCCTTTGCTATTATTGGAATTCTTTTGTTATCTTTTATCAAAATATTTTTTCCGGAACAGTTGCATCTGCCTATGATAAATAGTTTATCCGTAAATATTTGCTTGTATTTTTCGTATTCAATCGGGTTTATTGTTAAAAGCAGTTCAAATTCTTCTCCGAAGTGAAGAATGTAATCCTCTATGGTCTTGTCGTTAAATGCAGCTACATCCTTTAAATATTTATCATAGGGTATACTATTGTAATTTATATCAAAACCAATATTAGCATTTTTTTCTTTTAATGTATCCAGTTCCAAGGCCAGTCCATCTGTTATATCGGTCATGCTGGTTATCATGTCTGAGTGTTCATGAAGTAATCTGAACGTATCGGTGGATAATGTCGGTTCAAGGATGCTGCTAATCAGGTCATGCTTGAGGCTACCGGGAAGGTCCATGTCATTATATATCAAATCCAATCCGGCTGCGGGACTTCCAAGCTTTCCTGTAACGGCAACCAAGTCTCCATCCTGAATTCCGGACAAGAGCTTAACGTCTTCATCAATATGACCTACAGCCGTAGCGGATAATATGATTTCATCATTTTCATTGATATCCCCACCTATGAGCTTAATGTCATATTCCCTGCATTTGTCAAGTATCCCGTTGGTTAGCATATCGAATTGGCCGAGTGTCATATCACCGGGCAGGGCCATTGAGATGAGTATGCTTGATGCTATGGCATTGGATGCCATGATGTCACTTACATTTACCGTCACTATCTTTTCTCCCATCTGGTAATATGTCATATCCTGTGGAAAATGAGTATGCTGTATTAGCATATCCGTTGATAATACAGTGTATCTTGACTTGTTTTGCTCCAATGCGGCATCATCATAATAGCTTTTATAGATGATTGACTCGTTATCATTCAATAACTTATCTCGCTTTTTTAAAAAGAATCTAATTAATTCTCTTTCACCAATTTGAGATATGTTTTTATTATTCATAATACTATTTATTAAAATAAGTTTTAAAAAATGTTTGGGAGGTGAGATTATCGTATGACCTTATAGGTTTGAATTTACCCTTTCGGCTATAATGTCAACTATTGCATCGTCGGCACCGATTGGTTCAGTGTATATGATTTCACCGTCAAATTCAACGGTTTCCACTTCTCCATGGTGGTGGTGATGTCCATGTCCATGTCCATGTCCGTGTGCGTGTCCGTGGCAATGTCCTTCTTCATGATCATGTTCTTCATGGCTGTGGTGCTCTTCCTGTTGTTTTTCATAGTCTGCTAATTCTTTTTCGATATCAGCTGGTTCTATGCCAAGTATTGTAGGGATGTCTCTTTTAGTATGCATTCCATGAGCCAAGAATACTGGTGTAACTATGATTCTGTTTACACCTGTTTCTTTTAGTTTGTTGAATGCAGTTGGAATGTCCGGTTGAGCAAGTTCCATGAAACCTACTTCCACAGTATAATCCGGTTGGGTTTTTGCATATTTTTCTGCGATTGCTCTAACTACTTGCTTGTTGTATGGTAGTCTACTTCCATGACCTATTAATAGTATTCCTGTTTTATTCTCTGAGTTTGAACTTGTATCCATATGATATTACTCCTTCTTTTCCGTCTTCTCTGATTTTCCTAAATACAACTTCTACTTCATCACCGATGTTTAACTCGTTTACATCGCAGTCAACAATCTGTGCGGTTATTTTAGCTCCTTCATCAAGTTCAATGATTCCGACAGCATATGGTGAATTGTTTTTGAAGTCATCAGTTGCAGCATGAATTACGGAGAATGAATATATTTTACCAGTTCCTTCAAATTGGAGGTCTTCTATATCTCCATGACTTCTGCAATTTGGACAAACAACTTTTTTAGGGAAGAAAGTATTGTTACATTTGTTACATTTTGTTCCTATTAAATTATATCTTTGGTCGTTATGACGCCATCCTTTGACAATGTCACTCATATAATATCCTCCTAATAATAATGATATTCTTAATTATATATTTGCTTAAGATGTATTTATTATTACTTATTTTAGAACATATTCTAAATTTATTATTCTATAAATTACTAAAAATAATTAATACAAATAGCAGTATATACCTTAAAAAAGTAATACTTGATTTTTCGATAATTAAATTTACACTTGCAATGGATGTCTTAAAACATTATAATGATTGTAATTAAATATTAACTTAGAAATAATAAAAAAATAATTAATAAATATGACTGGTGATTCAATGGACAAAAACGTATACTATAAAATCTATGATACAACAAACAATGATGTAAACATCTTGTTGAAGATATCGACTAAGGGTTTTCCGATAGAAGAAACAATCGAGTATGAAGTTGATGGGAATTGGACCGAAAAGATAAACATCAATGATAAACATTTTACGGATAGGTTAAATGCATTGTTGGAGGATAACAACATACGATTGATAATGGATCTATTGGAAGAGGATGATAAATATTATAACAATAAATATAAATTAAAATTATCCGTTCAAAGAGTTGAAAAAATCGATAATTATTGATACTATTGATTTTGACGTTTATTGTGGGATATTTGATAAAATATTTCTAAAAAATATATTTTTGCAATTATCCTCATTTTTTTTCGAAATCCAAATATTGCTTTTACATACTCTATATGACCCAAACTCGCTTCTGGTATTTTTTTGATGAATTTATTAAACTTCATTATTGATTGATATTGCAATATTTTCTAAAAAACTTGTCAAAACAGATTCGATGACTATAGTATGTGCTACAACACATAACGGTGATGACCTGAACTAACTGGATTTAGTTCCAAAATGGTTATGATGGTTGCATTTTCCAATTGTAGCGATAAAATTTATGATAATGGAAAGCTAAAAAATGTTCATCTTATGATGGAGTATTTTTAGTTGGATGTATGTTAAGCGTAGATATTGTAACGATACAATGTGGTATTAATATCAATTGATATTATGACTGCCAATTTTAGTTTTTGTTTACTTTACTTCTTTAATTAGTGTGTAATAATCTGCTAGTATTTAGTGGTTTACTTTTGTAAATCCGTTTGATCCTGGCGGAAGCTACTGCTATTGGGATTCGAT
>ODAJ012179608.1_pt1 | contig 10675 bp, 8 predicted proteins | sample 1539241 | NCBI WGS metagenome assembly ODAJ01 (sample SAMN02144231, study PRJEB22623) | gut metagenome | biome: sheep rumen | host: Ovis aries | place: New Zealand
CTGGAACCGGATGATGATGTCGGAAGTTTCGGCAAGCATATCCGTGATCTTGCCCTTACCTTCGTCGCCCCAATTTGCACCTACGATAGCTGTAACCATAGTCCATTCCCTTCTGTAAATCCAAAAAACTATACATGCATCTATGCTCACGCAGAAAAAACCACGCGCAAAAACTGAACGTGGCTTTTGCCTATGTATTATAGCCCACTCTATTTCATATGTAAAGAAACTTTTCTCCGAGATTGGGTTTATCCACACCGGTCTCAGAGCAGATACCGGATCACAAATGAGGTTCCCTCGCCTCTCACGGAGCTTACCATGATCTTCCCGCCACCGTTTTCCACAATGCTCGAGGCCAGGGAGAGACCGATCCCCACGGATTCTTTTCTGGCATTCTTCGCCCGGTAAAATCGTTCGAAAATGTGCGGCAGATCCTCCTCCGGTATGCCATCTCCGGTATCCCGTATGGTCAGCTCCTTGAACACCGTGGTATTCCGCATGGAAAGATATACCCGTGAGCCTGCGCCGGAATGCTCGATACAGTTCTTTAAAATGTTGCTTATGGCCTCCAGCTGCCATGCAGGATCGCCGGTCATGGGCACCGGCCCCAGGGTTTCCGGATCGATGACTTCACCCTTCGGCTCGTCCTCCCAGACCACTTCCACGCCCTGGATCTCTGCCAGGATCTCCAGCTTCTTCTGCGCTTCCCTGGCTACCGACAGGATATCCATTTCTTCCTTCTTCAGCTCCACTGTTCCGGCATCGATTCTGGCCAGCTTCAGTAAGGTCTGCACCAGGGAAGAGATCCATTCCAGCTGCATGCTGCATTCCTTCATGAATTCCTTCCGCAGCTCCACCGGCATATCGGGATCATCCAGCACATTGTCCAGATTGATCCGGATGGAGGCAATGGGGGTCTTCAGTTGGTGCGAGATATCCGCCAGCCAGCGGGAAAGCTCCTCATTCTTCTCCTTCTCATGCTCTGCTGCTGTCCTGAGCAATTGTGTCACCTTGAAGATATCACTCTGCAGCATGGACAGGTCCCCTTCCGTGGTCTGTCCGGGGTCCAGATCGTAGCTCCCGTGGTTCAGCTCATCAAAATACCGCTGCAGCTCCTTTACTTCCTTTCGTACCCGCAGCCGATGCTGTGCATACAGCATGACGCAGATCACACCGGTAAGAAAGATCACGCCGGAATTGAACAGCACCAGCTGCCACATCAGGCGTTTCTCTCTGGCAGAGAAGAAGGCGTCGTCATAGCCGTATTTCTGCATGAGATCCGCTCCGCGTTCCAGCCTTTCCTGCCGGTCTGCCGGATCCTTCAAAAGCTTCATCAGCTCCGCATCCGAAAGCTCCGGAAACTGTTCCCGGAGCAGCCCCACCATGGCGGTGATCTGCTGCCGCTCCATTTCCTTCTGCTGGGAGATCAGCCAGATATTTCCATACAAAAGCGTCCCCGCCATGATCAGCGCACAGCCCATGGCGAGGAGGATCCTTCTGGTTCTTCGATTGATCTTGTTCTTTGTCTTTTCCATTCTTCCCAAAAGCTTCTGTCAGATCTCTTTACTCTTCTCCCAGCTCACTGTCCCTGGCCAGCTTCTCCGGATCAGCGGGATCCTCTGCACGATATCCCACGCCCTTTATGGTCCGGATGATATCCGAGTCTCCCAGCTTCTGGCGAATTCTTTTGATATATACCGTAAGGGTATTGTCCTCTACGAAATTGCCGGAAATATCCCAGATCCGGTCCATGATCTGCTCCCGGGTAAGGATCTGACCTGCGTTCTGCATCAGCATATAGAGGATCTTATATTCCAGCTGGGTGAATTCCGCTTTTTTCCCCTTCACCGTTACCTGATCCGTCTCCACATCGATCTCCACATCCCCCACCCGGAAGACCTTTCTGGTCTTTCCGCTGCGGCGGAGCACGGTTTCGATCCTGGAGATCAGCTCCCGGTTACGGAAGGGCTTCAGGATATAATCATCTGCCCCCAGCTCCAGTCCCATGACCACATCGCTCTCCTCATCCCGCGCGGTAAGGAAGATCACCGGGATGTCCGTCTCCTCCTTCAGCTGCCGGCAGAGATCGAAGCCGCTGCCGTCCGGAAGGTTCACATCCAGGATTGCCACGTCGAATTTCATCTTCGCAAGGCGGTCATCCGCCATCCGTCTTGACATGCAGACCACCACTTCGTAGCCTGCCTGTTCCAGGGTATACTGTAAGCCGCGAATGATCATCGGGCTGTCTTCCACCAGAAGTAATTTGAGCTTCATTCTGTTTCTTTCCTCTTCTTTGTTATTTATTTATCAATAGGTCTGCCTTCGTATGGTCTCTATGATGTTCAGCTTCCGCTGGCGCCGAAGGGCGGACCACATGGAGAGACCGATGATCAGGATCACGGCCGCCACGGAGATCACCATGGCCTTCCAGGGGAAGACATAGCCATATTCAAACTGGCGCTCGATCATCTTGTAAACCAGCAGGGAAAGCAGAAGTCCCAGCGGAAGGCCGAAGGCCAGGGATTTCAGTACATAGAGCATCCCTTCCACCCGGATCATCCGGCGGAATTCCTTTCCGGTCATTCCCACCGACTGCAGCATGGCAAATTCCCGCTGCCTCAGGTTCATATTTGTCGTTACCGTGTTCAATACATTTGTGACGCCGATCAGGACGATCACGATGATAAAGCCGTACAGGAAGATCTCCACCACCAGGATCAGTCTCCTGGTTCGGTTCGCTCCCGACTCCTCATTATACACGAAAGTCTCGCCGATTTCAGCACTTTCCTCCAATTTCCGGATCTGAAGGATCATTTCCTCCGCATCCTCCGCATCGATCAGCATGGCGCCATAGTTTGCGTCAAAGGGCGTGGCGGCAAAGAAGTCCTCGTTAACGAAAAGGATGGTTCCCCCGTACTTTTCGAAGCCGGAGCCCACACCGAAGGGAAGGTCGCTGCTTTCATAAACCGTGCGAAGGATCTTCACCTCCGCCTGACCGTAGATCCAGTCATCCTCACCGGCCATGAGCTCTTCATCCGAAAGCTTTTTACTTCCTACCGGATAGGAAAATGTGACTGTCTCTCCCTCCTCGATGTTCGTCTGCCGCACATGCTTACGCACGCCGTCAGCCCCGGAATAAACCACATGATCCGCAAGGATCCCCACGGTGTTTATATCCTCGGTCTCTATACCCAGCTGCGCCAGATACTCCCGGAACTCGGATTCTGCCAGCATCATGACATTCATGGATACCGGATACCATTCATTTGTTGCGGCATCCGCCTCATAGGCTTCCGGATCCCTTGCATATTTCGTTGCATCCAGCTGGCCCATGGTCTCCAGGGATGTAAAGACCCTCTTTACTCCCGGCAGCTTCCGGATCCGGTTCACGTCCCGGCGCATGCCTTCGATGCGTTTCTCCTGTCTCTTCTTTGCCGCCTCAGGATCGGAATCATCGATCCCCAGGTCAGCATTGGTTCCGATGCCTCCGCCGGCATCCACATTTACCGACAGGTTATAGTCCATTTCCGTATAGACCTCACCCACCAGCTTCTTGCCGTAGTTTACGAAGCTGTAAATGCCGATGAAGGACGCCATGCCCACCACCAGGGAGACCACGGTGGTCCGGTATTTCTTCCTGCTTCGCTGCAGGTTCTTGTGGGCGATCACGCCACCCACGCCGAAAAACTTCTTCACGAAGCCCGCCGGATCCAGCTTCTCTTCATATACCTTCACTCTGGTCTTGCCCCGGATGATATCGATGGGGGCGTATTTCATGGCCGCCCGGGCCGGGATCACGGAAGCAAAGAAAATGGTCACTGCAGAGAGCAAAACGGTGAAGGCCACCACCCACCAGGGCAGGGTATAAAGCATCCGGATCTTCATGGTTTCCTCCAGCAGGAGGTTCACCACCTGATCCAGGATCCAGATCACAAATGCACCCAGAAGGATACCTGCGGTAGTTCCGATCAGAAAGATATACATGCCTTCCCGGAGAACGATGTTCCGGATCTGGCGCCTGGTTGCGCCCACGCTGGCCAGCATACCGAACTGGGTCTTCTTATCCTCCACGGATATGCGGAAGCTGTTGGAGATCACGAAGATACTGGTTCCCACGATGATAAGACAGATTACCACCCCCACACCGAAGACCATTTCAATGGTCCTGTCGCTGAGACCGCCTTCATAGCGGACCAGCATATTTATGTTGGGGAACTGGGTATATCCCTCCTCCATGAGCTGCTTTTCGATATTATCGTTGATCACGACGAAATCACGAGGCTGGTCAAACCGTACGAACACATCCATCATTCCGGATGCAAACCGTTTCTCCCGGAAGAGACAGAGATAGGCCGGTGAGCTGTAGCCGTCCATATTTGAAGGTTCCCGGATCACACCTACGACCCGGAAGGTCTTCTCCTTCAGGTTGTCCAGCCGTTCCTCTTCGAAACGGGCTGACTTGGGGGACACCCGCTCTCCGGTGGAGACAAGGATCCGGTCTCCCAGAGACAGGGTCACGGTATCTCCCACCTTAGGCGCGGAAGCAAGCCTGGAATAGGATTCCGGGATCACCAGCTCTCCGTCATCCTCCGGAAGCCGTCCCTCCAGCACCTTAACCTGCATCTGGGTAAAGAGGGTGTCATTTCCTCCGGACACATTGATGTAATCCCTGGTCCGGTTATCGTCCGTCACCTTCTGGAAACCAACATTGGAAAGGATACCGGCCAGCTCCACATGGGCGTTATCGGTCACCAGTCCGCTGATCGGTGCCGGCACATCATAGTACTGAACATGGTAATTCCCCTGATTCAGTTTGTAATCCTCGATCAGGGAATGGCGGAAGGTGGCCACCATGCCGATGACCGTACAGATCAACGCTGCGGAAAGCATGACGCCGATACAGGTCACGATGGTACGCTTCCGGTTACGTGCAAGATTTCGTATTGTGAATTTACTTGTAATATTCAAGAGTCCATACCTCCGGGAGAGACCTGTGTCAGCTCCGCTTTACATCCTTTCTGATCATTCCGTCCTGGATGGTGATCACGCGGTCTGCCTGCGCCGCGATCTCCAGGTCATGGGTGATCATGATAATGGTCTGTCCCGTGGACTGATTCGCCCGCTGAAGCAGGGCGATGATCTCGTCACTTGCCTTTTTGTCCAGGTTACCGGTAAGCTCATCCGCCAGGATGATGGCCGGCTGATTGATCAGGGCCCGGCCGATGGCAACTCTCTGCTGCTGTCCGCCGGACATCTGGCTGGGGAGGTGATGCTCTCTTCCCTCCAGGCCAAGGCTGTGGATCAGCTCCTTCAGCTTCTCCGGATCCACCTCTCTTCCGTCCAGATCACAGGGAAGTGTGATATTCTCCTCCGCCGTAAGCACCGGGATCAGATTGTAGAACTGGTAGATCAGCCCCACCTGTCTTCTCCGGAAGACAGCCAATGTATCGTCATCCTGCTGATAGATATCTTCTCCGTCGATAAAAACCTTTCCGGAATTCGGCCGGTCCACTCCGCCCAACAGATGAAGCAGCGTAGACTTTCCGCTTCCCGAGGCTCCGATGATGCAAAGGAACTCACCCTTTTCCACGGAAAAACTGATATCATCCACCGCACGGACCTCGGTTTCACCGCTTCCGTATATTTTCGTCAAATGCTCAACTCGCAGGATCTCCATAACATTCCCTTTCTCTGTGTGGTTGTTTTTGAACCGTGGCTCATGTTATCAGTTCAAAGTGACAATAAAGTGACATTTTTGTAAGAAATGAAATATTCCCCTGACAGTTACTGATGTCTCACTGTCAGGGGAACATATCTTTCGGGGGTATTATTCAGCGTCTCCGCCATGGAAGGGCAGCTTGCAAACGATGCTGTCCGGGATCTTCACCGGGATCTTGGCGATCACGGTATCCATGGATGTCCTTGCCTTGTCGGGGATCTGCGCGATCACCGCATCCACCGAGGTTTTTGCCTTCTCGGAATGGGTGTAGATCAGATATGCCCCGCCGGCGATGGCGCCAACGAAGAGTACACGACGCACGAAGCGGCGTCTCTTCTGCTTGATCTTCTGCTTCATTTTCTTCTTCACATCCGCCTTAACTGCCTTACGGATGTCAGCCTTTACCTTCTCCCTTGCATCATCGGCAAGAGCACCGAGGATAGAATCCAGCTTCTCGTCTAATGACTTCTTCATAAGGAACCTCCATTCTTCATCCTTTTTATGAAAATGTATCACTGTTGTAGATTATAATCAGCCCTCCGGGGGTTGTCAACCTACAGCTGGCTGTTGAACAGATTCTTCAGCTTGTAAATGATATCGTCGGAATCCGCATTGATGCTGGCCGCCTCGTTAATTCCTGCCACCTTCTGAAGCTCACTCTTATCCGCATCATCGCCGTAGCTGATGGTATATACCGGAATGGTGGTGGTCTTTATCGCGCCCTCGATATCCTTAAGCTTGTAGGATCCGTTGGCATAGCCGTCACTCAGAAGGAGGATCATACATTTTGCGTCCGGATGATTCACCTTCTCCTTCTCGATCATCTGGGCTGCAACCACCAGCGCTTCGTAGGTAGCCGTATTTCCGCTGGCGCTGAGGGAATCCACCGCTCCCTGGAAATAGGCGCGCTGATTCAGATCCAGCTGTGCAATGGGAAGCTCCACGGTAACGTCGCTGTCATAGCTCACCAGACCGATATAGTTGTTATCGTTGATGTAGGAAAGGCCATTGGTCAGAGAACTCTTCAGCTGATTCATGGGTGCTCCGCTCATGGAGCCTGAGCAGTCCGCTACGAAAACAGCAATGATATCCTTACCATTATCCTTCTCCTTCTTGTAGGTCACCAGCGCCTGGGTCACCTGGGAACCGGAGAAATCCAGGGTGGTCTTGTAATCGTCATTTGCATTGAAGCCCTTATTGGTGGCGATCTTCTGCATCTCGGGGGTGAGGCAGTAATCGATGATCATCTTGATTGAGTCCAGCTGGTCCTGACTCTTGGATGCCTTATTGCAGATGAACGCCGGATTGTCATGTCGTACGCCGAAGGGGATGAAATCATACACTGAGGTCAGGTTCTTATCATGAATGAAGGCCTGATACTCCGTGAGCATTCCGTCAAGTCTTCCGTTGGCGGCACTGTCGCGCATCTGCTGTGTGGTGTAGGCTACATAAGGGATGTTGGCGTTGAACTTGATAAAGTTCTCCGTTCCGTCCTCCAGCAGGGTGAGCAGGAGGTTCAGTCCCGTAGCACTGGTCTGGGGATTGGTATACCCCACATTGATCTTATTCTCCTGAACGGCCTTGATGACCGAATCAAAATCCGTATAGGTTCCCTTCTTCACCAGGATACCGGCGGTATTTCCCACCAGACGGTCACAGTAGATCTCCAGCTGCGCACCGTTGGCACTGGCATATTCGCCGAACAGAGTATTACTCGGGGAATAGAGATCCGGTACATATTTGTTGGAAATGATGTAATCCGCCGCAGTTCCCGAGGGTACGGAGCGTACGCTGAGGGATACGGACTTGCCGTTGCTCAGTTTATGATTTTCGGAATTGAATTTGGTAGCCACATCCACCAGCCAGGAATCGTCTCCCGTGCCCGCCTTCTCACCGGAGGTAAAGATCTCGATGGCTACCTCACCTCTGCCTTCCACCGCCAGGGGGTATTTGCTGATCTCCGGAAGCTCGTCGTAAAGATTGTTGCCGTCAAAGGATACGGTTCCCTTTTTCGGTGTGGCGGTGCTTACCTTTACATCCTCCGCCAGATCATCCAGGCTCTTTCCGTTTTTCAGTTCTTCGCTTTTTCCCACAAGCACGGCGATGAGAATACCGATCATGGCCAGAACCACCACAGCTCCCACGATGATTATGGGCTTTGCCTTCTTATCCATAATTATGCCACCTCTGTCTTACATACTCTGCATTTCCTGCAGGCAGTTCATCACATCATCCACATAGTTCATATCCAGCGACGTCGGATTGGTGTCAATGTCCACCAGCTGCTCCACCAGCAGATTAAACTTTGCCACCATCTCCTCTCCCTGTTTACACAGGTTATGGAGATACACCGGTTCCGGACGTGTATAGTAATCGTAGGATTCCATATACGCCGCAGCGCTCTCGATATTGGAGGCTGCCTGTTCCAGGATCTTAGCATACAGATCCTGCATGCTTTCCGTCGTGGTCTTCATATATTCTTCCCGGGACAGGATACTGTTGTACTGACGGAGCAGATCTGCCGACTCTGTACGGAAAAGTCCGCCCTTGTCGCTGTTCCGCATCCGATCCAGGGGAGCTTCCTTCCTTCGTTTCTCCTCCTGCCTGGCCTCCCGACCTTTCTGGGTAAGAAGGTACATGTTCGCCGCTATGGTATAGATCAGCCAAAGGGCGGAGAAAACAATGCCTATCCCCGCATTGTCCACAAAAATGATCAGGACGATGCTGAGAATAAACATGATCAGACTGATGACGTTGACCAAAAGAAAGCTCATCTTAATCTCCTATACCGGGATCAGGTTCTTACCCTTTATCTCTCAAAGAATGACCTGCATATTTCTAAACATTGATCTCTGCCGTAAGCCCCAGAAGCTCTGCATTTTCATCCAGAACCGGACGGATCACCTCGGCAATGAATTCCTCTGTCTGTTCCGGTGCACGACCCACATAAAGCCTGGGCTCCATCAGAGACTTCAGCTCATCCAGAGTCTTATGGAATGCGGGATCCATGGCGATCAGCTCCAGCAGGTTGTTGGGCTTACCCTCCTGCTTAACCATCCGTCCTGCTTCCATGGAGCATTTCCGGATCTTCTCATGGAGCTCCTGCCGATCCTCGCCGGCTTTAACCGCATCCATCATGATATTCTCTGTTGCCATGAAGGGGATCTCTTCCATGAAATGTTTCGTGATCACCTTGTCGTAAACCACCAGTCCGTCCACCACGTTCAGGTAGAGATCCAGGATACCGTCAATGGCAAGGAAGCCTTCCGGGACGGAGAGACGCTTGTTCGCAGAGTCATCCAGGGTACGCTCGAACCACTGGGTCGCCGCAACCAGCGCGGGGTTCAGTGCATCGCTGATCACATAATCTGCCAGAGATGCGATACGCTCGGAACGCATGGGGTTCCGCTTATAAGCCATGGCGGAGGATCCGATCTGGCTCTTCTCAAAGGGCTCTTCCACTTCCTTCAGATGCTGAAGCAGGCGGATATCGTTGGTGAATTTGTGTGCGCTCTGGGCGATGCCGGACAGAACGTTCAGCACCCGGGAATCCACCTTCCGGCTGTAGGTCTGACCGGAAACGGGATAAACCCCTGCGAAGCCCATCTTCTCAGCGATCCGTTGATCCAGACGTCTTACCTTGGCGTGATCCCCTTCAAAAAGCTCCAGGAAGCTGGCCTGTGTTCCCGTGGTCCCCTTGGAACCCAGCAGCTTCTGCTGACTGATCATATAATCCACATCCTGCAGATCCAGATACAGATCATGGAGCCACAGGGTCGCGCGCTTTCCTACGGTAGTGGGCTGTGCCGGCTGGAAATGGGTAAAGGCCAGGGTCGGCAGATCCTTATATTTCAGGGCAAACTTTGCCAGCTCGTTCATCACGTTCAGAAGCTTCTTCCGAACCAGCTGAAGGGCTTCCGTCATCAGGATCACGTCCGTGTTATCGCCCACATAGCAGCTGGTGGCGCCCAGATGAATGATGCCGGCTGCCTTGGGGCACTGTACGCCGTAGGCATATACATGGGACATTACATCGTGACGTACCTCTTTCTCTCTTTTCTTTGCCACATCATAATTGATGTCCTCGGAATTCGCCCGAAGCTCCTCCAGCATCTCGTCGGTGATCCTGGGGTTTCCGTCCTTATCCTTAAGCTCCAGCTCCTGCTCGGTCTCAGCCAGGGCGATCCAGAGCTTTCTCCATGTCCGGAACTTCTTATCCGGTGAGAAAATGTACTGCATTTCCTTACTTGCATACCGCTCAGAAAGCGGGCTTACATATACGTCACTCATGTTTATTTCCTCTCTGTTCATCTAATAAATTGGATCGTTTTCTCATCTGCTTCTCACCGGAATCCTTCCGGATACGCACGCAGTTATTGTACCATAACCGAAGGGTATATGCACACCCTATTCTGTAAGAGTATTCTGCGATGATCCTGCCGGTACCGCTATACCAACTCCAGTGTCAGCAGTCTTGCCCTTGCATCCCCGGCGTAGGTAAGATAAATGGGGGATATACCGTCCGGGATCCGGGCTTCGATCTCCACTGTCTGCCACTCTCCGTCCCGGCAAGGCTTGTCAGCCTTAAGCATAGCGCTTCCAAGGGTTTCTCCGTCAATGGCGGTCTTCAGGGTAAAGCATCCGGTTCCCGCATCCTCCAGGGCTGCCTTAAGGATCAGCTTCGTTACGCCCTGCAGATTAAAATACTTATAACCGACCAGGGTTCCGTCGCAGATCTCTCCCACGAAACGCTCCGTTACCATCCGCTGTCCGTTCAACATCTCTTCCGTTGCCCCCGGGGCAAGTGCTGCATTTCCCTCTGCCCTAAAGGTCCTGTGGGTCACATTCGGGAAGCTTTCCTTGTAAATGCTGTTGCAGCCGTGGGGCATATGGCCGTTGGTGAGATTGCAGCAGATGGCGGCAGGGTAAACTCCCTTTCCTTCCAGGGGTCCGGGG
>ODAJ012154847.1_pt1 | contig 10674 bp, 10 predicted proteins | sample 1539241 | NCBI WGS metagenome assembly ODAJ01 (sample SAMN02144231, study PRJEB22623) | gut metagenome | biome: sheep rumen | host: Ovis aries | place: New Zealand
GGGCCTCGCTGTCATCTCCTCCTGAAGGAAATCCCTGATCTCCTTGGCGGAGAGAAGATGATACATCTGCTTGGGCGTGATCCAGACCACATCATATGCCATGTCCTCCAGGCACAGGTCCGGATCCCGGCTGCTGAAATAGCTATTCAAAAAATTCTTTCCAAAATCTATAGGAGTCTGCATACAGACATTATAGCAAACAACATCCTGTTCGGCATAAAAAAGTGCGTCAAAATAGAGCCCTCCCCGCCAAAAGCAAAAACGCGGACAGTTTTCCCGCAAAAATTGGGACTTCTTCCGATTGACGAATGCCCCGTTTAAAGTACAGAATATTACGGTGAAAAGATAAAAAATCCGGAAAGGTAATTCCATGATCCGCATAATCTGTATAGGAAAGATGAAAGATAAGGCTCTTCATATGCTTGAAGAAGAATATGAAAAGCGTATGAAGGCCTTTAGCAAAATAGAGATCGTAGAAGTCCGCGACGAGCCCAACGAGCGGATCGAGCGCGAAAAGGAAGCCGCCCTCGCCAAGGAAAAGGAAGGCGAGCGGGCTCTCTCCCAGATAAAGGACAGCGATTTCGTGATCCTTCTGGACCTGCACGGCTCACACTGGGACAGTGAGACTTTTGCTGAGAAACTGGGAAGCTGGCAGACCGCCTCCTCCACCCTCACCTTTGTGATCGCCGGATCCCTTGGCCCCTCCCCGGCTCTGGTCGCCCGGGCCAATGCCCGCTGGAAGCTCTCCGACCTGACCTTCACCCATCTGATGACCAGAGTTCTGGTCCTGGAACAGATCTACAGGGCTTTCATGATCCTGAACGGAAGAAAGTACCACAAATAAGCGCCGCACTTTACTTGTATTCTTAAGAAAGATGGTTAAAATATGGCATTCAGTTTTGTATTACTCAACAAACTCATCTCCATGTCGCTGATGGCTGTCGTCGGATATGTGATGGTCAAAGTGGGGACCCTCAAACAGGAAGACAGCCGGGTGATCTCGCTCCTTCTGCTGTTTGTGATCCAGCCCTGCATGATCCTTCGCTCCCTTCAGATTGAGCTGACTCCCGATCGTTTACAGGGATTTCTGTTCGCGACAGCTGCTTCTTCGCTCTCAATGCTCTTCTGCATCCTGTTCGCGAAGCTTTTCCAAAAAGTCTGGGATCTGGACCCGGTCGACCGCACTTCCCTTACATACGCCAATGTAGGCAATCTGATCCTTCCTCTGATCAGCATGTCCCTCGGAGATGAAATGGTCTTTTACGGCAGCACTTTTCAGGTCCCTTTTAACCTGCTGCTCTGGACTCACTGCTACTCCCTCTTCATGGGCGGCAAGCGTCTAAAACTGAAGAAAATGCTTACCAATCCGCCTCTGATCGCTCTGGGCCTGGGTCTTTTCCTGCTGGTGACACAGCTTCATCTTCCCGGAGTAATTGATACAGCTGCCAAAGGATACCATGATATGGTAGCCGCCTCCTCCATGCTGCTGGTCGGCATGATCATTGCGGGAAGTGACTTAAAGAGCGTCTTTACTTATAAAAAAGCGTACCTCATCTCTCTGCTGCGGCTCGTCGTGCTGCCGGTGATCTGCATCCTGCTGCTGTATGTCAGCGGCTTTGTGCAGCGCCATCCCGATATGCGCCCTGTAGCTCTGGTAGTTGTGATCGGCGCCAGCGCGCCCTGTGGCAGCTCTATTGTCCAGATGGCAGTCCTCGGCGGCAAAGACGCTATGAAGGCAAGCATCTACAATGTCATGTCGACGATCCTGTGCGTAGTCACGATCCCGATGATGATCTTCCTGTTCCAGATGCTCTTCCCCGCGTGATTTCACAGTTTCTTCACAGGAAATCCGCGAATTGAACATAATTACCCCTTATTATTACATCATCGGCAGGGAACAAAGAAATCAACTCCCCCTCTAGAATTTCTCCCTGAAGAACGTATTGTTTATCATTTTCCCCCCTTTCAAAAGAGCCCTTCAGAATGGGCACCGCTTACCGGTACTCATTCTGAAGGGCTCTTTTTTGTGCCGCTGTTCGCGGCGTATTTAAATTATCATCTCTATTTTTATCACTCAGCGCTCTTATTCCCGAATTTCTCCTGCATATATGCATCCATGTTCTCGGCGATCTGCTTAGCAGCAGCAACTGCGGCAACGACCGTCTTGGCACCGGTCACTACGTCGCCGGATGCAAATACACCGTCCATCGTGGTCTCGCCCTGATCGTCGATCTGCAGTGTTCCGCGCTGGTTCAGGTGCAGTTCCTGATCCTTGCTGACTAGTCTGTCTCTGGGAACCTGGGAGATAGCGACCATGATGCTGTCCGCCTCTACCAGCTGGTCTGTGGAATGATCATCCACAAGCTTGCCGGTCTCCGGATCCTCTACTCTGTCGCAGAGTATCGCGCCTTCATCTACAATACGGACGATATTCTTCTTGAATTCAAAGTGCACGCCGTCGAGCACAGCATAATTGTACTCATTCTCAGAAGCTGCAACTTTGTCACCGCGGACATAGACAGTTACTTCGCGGGATCCGTGGCGGATCGCGGTGCGGGCTACGTCCATAGCTGCATTACCTGCGCCGATGATCGCGACTTTGTCGCCCAGTTCATATACATCGGGATTGTTCAGGTAGTTGATCGCGTAGAAGACATGGCCGAAAGTCTCACCGGGCACGCCCAGTTTGCGCGGCTTCCATGCGCCGGTACCTACGAAAACGCTGCGGTAGCCGTCATCAAAGAGGTCCTGGATACCTGTGGATCCGCCCAGCTCGAAGTTGGGACGGAACATGATGCCCATGTCGCGCATTCTGCGATAGTATCTGTCCAGAATGGACTTGGGAAGACGGAACTCCGGAATACCATAGCGAAGGATTCCGCCGATCTTCTCTCTGGTCTCAAATACGGTGACTTTATAACCGCGGCGGGCCAGGATGATCGCGATCGTGATTCCCGCAGGGCCTGCTCCGACGACACCGACCTTCATACCGTTAGACGGTGCGCAGGAAAGGTCAAGTCTCTCGAAGCAGGAGTCGGAAATATAGTTTTCAATAGAAGAAAAGTGAACAGGCTCTCCCTTGATCCCGCGGACGCAGTGACCTTCGCACTGGTTCTCGTGGTTGCAGACGAGCGAGCAGACGACGGACAGCGGGTTATTTTCAAAAAGGATCTCAGCCGCTTCCATCATCCTGTTCTCCTTGAACAGGCGGACAACTTCCGGGATATTAGTCTGTATAGGACATCCCAGCATACGGCAGCGGGGATTCTTGCACTGCAGGCAGCGATTAGCTTCATTAATTACATGTACAGGCATTTCGGACCTCCTAAATTGTTAGAACTATTTGCCTTTAATTAAACATCTCTCTGTTTTTAAGTATCTCATTATGTGCGTAATTTGGTAATGTCTTAAAACTATTAATTTATGGACTTTTCGGACTTTTTCGGAATTGTCAAAAAATTGTCTAACAAATTGTGTCAAAAAAACCGGGACATCATACCGATGCCCCGGCCATAAGCCTCATACTTATTTCTTTTTCTCCGATGTATTGACGATCACGATACCCGCGCTGACAAGCAGCAGTGCAAGCAGCCCGGTCATGGAAAACGCCTCCTTGCCCTCTCTCAGAAACAGGGCCGACAGCAGAACGCCCATCACAGGGTTGATGAAACCCAGGATCGACACCCGGCTCACCGGGTTGTACTTGAGCAGCACGCCCCACAGCGTGTATGCGCCTGCGGAGATGAAACCCATGTAGAGCAGGTTCAGCGCGCAGCTCGCAGTATAGAACACAAGCTGTCCGCCCATCAGCGATCCGATCGCGTAGAGGATCACGCCGCCGATCAGGAACTGGTATCCGCTCAGGGCAACCGGATTTTCGTCCCTCGAGAATATTTTGATAAGGCAGCCTGATGCCGCATAGAAGAAATCAGCCGCCAGCATCGCACCTTCGCCTGCCAGCGTCACGCGTCCGCCTTCCATGAGCGCCTGTCCGCCTCCCAGGATCAGCAGGATTCCCGCAAATCCGACGAGACAGCCCGCGAACTTCTTGAGCGTCATCTTCTCAAAGTGGAAAATGTAGACCGCGAACAGGATCGCGATGAAGTTGCCCGACGCGTTGATGATCGAGCCGCGCACGCCCGACGTATTGGCAAGCGCCATGAAGAAGAAATAGTACTGCCCGACCGTCTGTACCAGCGACAGGATCAGAACATTCTTCCAGGACTCCCTCTTGGGCACAAGGAACTTCCTTGCCAAAACAGAGCCGAACAGGATCGTCATCGCACCTGCGATCATAAATCTGGCGCCCGCCAGCATGATCCTGGACGCGGTGTCCTCCGGGCCGATCTTAAACAGCTCATAGGCGATCTTGATCGCCGGGGAAGCGCTGCCCCACAGAACGCAGCAGAAAACCGCCGTGAGAAGCGTCACCGGAAACCAGGCCCAGATCACTCTCTCCTGACCCGCGTTCTTCTGTATAGTATCCGAACTCATAAAACAAACTCCTTTAAATTCATATTTCAATTCGACAATCCCGATAATCTTAGAACGGATCGCGCGCTCTTGCAATAGACAAAATCAGGAGTTTTCTGCACTATTTTGTGCTCATTGCGGGCCTCTCGCGGTATATAATCATTTATATGGTTTCAAGTCACGAATCAGAGGCGGCGATAGCTGCTGAATTGAGGCGGTTGCTGTCGGCAGAAAACCGGCGGTTGCTGCGGATAAGGAAGTGCCCCATGATCGAGCCCGAACTGGCCAAAAAATTCATCGAGCGTCTGACTCAGTACACGGATTACAATATCAACATCATGAATGAGAGCGGCGTGATCATCGCCAGCCGCGATCCCTCGAGAATCGGCACCTATCACGAAGTGGCCGACCGGATCATCCGCGGCGAGCAGGACATGATCGTGATCCGCGATGATAAAGAGTTCCCCGGAGTTCTGCCGGGCATCAACATGGCGGTCACACACCAGGGACGCAAAGAAGGCGTCATCGGTGTTACCGGCGATCCCGACGCGATCCGCGATGTCGCCCTGATCACGAGACTTGCGCTGGAAACAATGCTCCGATACGAAAAGCAGCAGGAAGAGATCCGGCTGCACAGGAACAGGAAAGAGCATTTTCTCAATATTTTGACACAGAAGGAGTATGCCGACTCCTCGGAGCTCAGAGGCATCGCGCGTCAGCTTGCTCTCGACGAGTCGCTGGTCCGGGTGCCGATCGTTGTAAGGCTCTTCGGAGCAGACCGCAGTGACAAAGATCTGCCTGATCCGGAGGAGGCACTCACTGAGCTCCGGCGCGGAAAGGGGCACTGGGTCCAGGACTTCAGTGCCGTAATGGACGAGACGCATCTGGTCGTCTTTAAGACGGTGAAAGTGGACGGCAGGCGGAATTTCGTCGCTTACAGAGAGGAGCTCGACGATTACCTGTCTCATATCCGGGCCTGGCTGCACAAGAAAGGCGCCCGCGCTGTCTTCTATGTCGGGTCGCTCCAGAACGCTTTCACGCAGTATTATTACGCGTACCGGCACTGCAAATGGCTGGAATCCCACCTGCGGGAGCCCGACGGGATCGTGTTCTTCAGCGACTATGTCCGCGAGTATTTCCGGACGCTGATCCCCCGCCAGGAGCTGCAGAAAGCTTTCCTCATCTACGCGCAGGAAATGCCTGAGGACACCCGCAAGCAGTTTACCGAGATGATGCGGGCCTTCGAGGAGACCAATTACAACCTCTCCGAGTCGGCCGCGAAGCTTTTCATCCACAAGAACACCCTGATCTACCGCTACAACAAGTTCAAGGACATGCTCGGCGTCGATCCGCTGGAGCGGTCGATGGACAGGGGATTTATGGAACTTCTCTACATGTATCTGGCAAAATGAAAAAAGTGCGGGCCGCTATTGGTCCGCACTCTTTTTTACCTTTTCAGGACTTCCGACGACACGGGAAAGTCAAAATATGTATCCGGGTAAGGCTCATCCCTCAACGTAAAGTGCCACCACTCGCAGTCGATCGGCTCGAACCCGCCGCGGACCATCATGTCCTGCAGGAACATCCTGTTCTCATACTGCTCTTTCGTGACTCCTTTGTAATCGGGGTGGGACAATTCGCTGAAATAGTCGAAGGGGCTTCCCATATCGACCTCTTTGCCGGTCTTCATGTCAAGCAGCGTCAGGTCGATCGTGCTCCCTCTGCTGTGGCTCGACTTGCTCGCGATATATCCCCGTCTGAAGAGCTCCTGCTTCTCCAGGTCCGGATAAAAGAACGGCTTCATGCGCAGGTCCAGGTCATCCACTCCCCAAAGGGTAAAATGTTTAACCGCCGTCGCCGGACGATAAGCGTCAAACACCTTGATCCGATATCCCATCACGTTCAATTTGTTGCTGATCCCTTTGAGAGCTCTCGCCGCCTCTTTCGTCAGGATCGCGCAGGGCTGCTCGTATCCGTCGATCCGGTCTCCCACAAAATTATAGGTGGAGTAATAGCGGATCTCCTGTATGACCGCCGGCACATAGTCCGATACCAGCACAAAGCCGGACGTGTTCAGTTCCACTTCTCTCTGATAATCTCTTTCCGTTTTTTCCATACTGTTCACCTATATTGCGTTACCAGCTCCAAGGCATATACGCGGCCAGCACCGCCAGGACTACTGCCGGAAGCATATTCGCGACGCGCACTTTTTTGCCCCAGACAAGGTTTACTCCCACACAGAAGATCAAGATCGAGCCGATCAGGGAAAGATAAGCTATCGCCGTGTCCGTCATGATCGGGGCGATCAGCCTGGCAAGAAGCGTTATGCTGCCCTCGAAAGCCAAAACCGGAATAGCTGAAAAAGCACAGCCTTTCCCCATGGATGAAGTCATTACTGCTACGATAATGAAGTCCAGCACCGATTTTACCGCAAGCGTGGAATAATCTCCCAGTATACCGTCCTGAATAGCTCCGACAATTGCCATCGATCCGATACATACTGTCAGCGATGTCGTGACAAAAGCATTGACGAACTGCGCGTCGCCGCTGTTTCCTGTCTTCTCTTTGAGCCATTCTCCGAATCTCTCAAAGCCGTTTTCGATCCCGATCAGTTCCCCTATGATCGATCCTGCTGCCAGACACAGCACGACCAGCATGGATTTCCCGCTGACGATCGCATCGCCGTCAATTGAAAGCATTCCCTGCATAGCCCCTGCTATGGCAATAAATAAAACGCTGATTCCGCAAGCTTTATTCAGTGATTCCTGCTGATCCTGGCGGAACAATTTGCCGGTAACATTTCCAAGCAAACCTCCGGCTACGATCGCTCCGCCGTTTATTAGTGTTCCAAGTCCTATCATTAACGTGTTCCTTTATTCTTTATTTTGGTCAGATTTCAATCTCAAGAAGGATCGGTGTATGATCCTGTCTGGGACCGGAGTCGATCATTTCCGATTTTTTGACCTGATCTTTGATGCGGTCGCTCACCAGGAAATAGTCAATTCTCCATCCCGAGTTATTGATCTTGCTGGTCCGGATCCTCTGTCCCCACCAGGAATAGACGCCCTTCACATCGCCGTGCACATACCTGAAAGTATCGGTGAAGCCTTTGGCGAGCAGGTTTGTGAAGCCCTCTCTCTCCTCATCGGTAAAGCCGGCGGACATGTGGTTGTTCTCAGGGTGAGCCAGGTCAATCTCCGTGTGCGCCACATTGAAGTCGCCGCATGCGATTACAGGCTTCTTCTGATCCAGCTCCGCAAGATAATCGGCGTAAAGCTTGTCCCACTCCTGCCTCTCGCTCAGCCTCTTGAGCCCATCGCCCGCGTTCGGCGTATACACATTCACAAAATAGAAATCCTCACTTTCAAGGACGATCAGCCTTCCCTCGTCGTCCATCGTGTCGGGAGCTCCGATCCTCGGAACGATCTTCTGCAGTTCGAGCCCCTCCTTATAGAGGATCATCGTTCCCGCATACCCCTTCCTTGCGGGCGGCTCCGAGCACACCCATTCGGCGTGATAACCGGGAAAGTACTCCTCCATCGCCTCTATATGCTTCTTGGACGGACCCGCCGCCGGCAGCTTCGTCTCCTGAATCGCGATGATATCGGCATTTTCGCCCTTAAGCGTATTCAGCACGTCCCTGGACATCTGCGCCCTCGGTGACGCCGAGGTCAACGCTGCATTCAGGGAATCTATATTCCAGGAAATCAGTTTCAGCATATGCTTCTCCTTTTTGTAAATTGACTTTCCTCAACCCTACCATAGTTCTCTCTTTTTTGCCACCGGGTGGTCAAATGTCTTGATTATTGGCGGGGTTGCAATCAAAATATTGGTATCGGCACAGTTTCAATGCTGCACCGCACGGCGATCGCAGCTATGCGGATTCCGCGATTGCAAGAAAAGGAGTAAACCATGCCTTCAACATATGCACACTACCGCTTCGGCCAGGACGTTCTGAGAGCCCTGCCCGAAAAAACGAGAAAAATCCTCCTGCAGGAAGAAGATCTGTTCAACATCGGCGTTCACGGTCCGGACCTGCTCTTCTACTACAAGCCCTTCTCCCATCACCCGCTCCACGCGGAAGGCGGACGCATGCACCGCTTGACCGCAAAGGACTATTTCACACAGGCCGGCCGGACATTCCTTGCCCGCGGCGCCCGCAAAGCAGACTACGCCTACCTCTGCGGCTTCCTGTGCCACTTCGCCCTCGACTGCGCCTGCCACGGCTATATCAACGATCTCGCCGCGCGCGGCCAGGTCTCCCACGAAGAGATCGAGAGCGAATTCGATCGGATCCTTCTCGAAGAAGACGGCCTCGACCCGATCCGCCGCAATCTCGCCGCCCACATCCACGCATCCGGCAGGGCTGCAGACGTCATTGCCCCGTACTTCCCGGGCGCTGTCAAAAAAGAGATCCTCCAAGGTATCCGCTCCCTCCATGATTTCAACGTACTTCTGACTCTCCCCGGCCGCATCGGCTACCGCCTTGTCGACCGCATCCTGCAGCGCCTGCCTTCCTATGACTTCATCCACGGCCACATGATCAACCTGGATCCCAATCCACTCTGTGACCAAAGCAACCTCGACCTGCGCCGTAAGTACGACTCCGCGATCGCAGACGCCGTCCTCCTCATCCGCCGCTTCCTGCCGGCCGTCCACGGCAAAAAGCCGTGGCCTGCTATTATGGAACATGATTTTGAGTCTTGTTGACATGGGGGCTTTGTTGGATTTCCCTTGACTTTGCTTGGCTGGTTGGTTGGTTTCATAGTATTTCTGCCGTATTTGAGCCCTTGGAGGTACCTCCAAGGGCTTTATTACAGCATTCTTAACTTGATTTCTTTATCGGCGACCTAATAGAGCCCTTAGAAGTATCTCTAAGGACAGCATTAGGTCAACCACCAATATACCCTCACACAAAATCTAACTCCACCGACGTTTCAACGCGGTTCCAAACATCAGAACGGCGCTTTAACGGCGCCGACCACATAATTCTTACCTCAGCGCCGCTCCAGACATCAAAACGGTGCCTTAACGGCGCCGCTCACACAAATTCTCACTTCAGATCATCCTCAATCGACTTCGCTCTCTGAGCCACAACGTCGCCCCAATGAGGTCCCTTCTCATACATCTCAGCAAGCTCCGCCAAAGCAGCAGGCACATCGATGCCCTGCGGGCACGCATGCATGCACTGCCCGCATCCGATGCAGGCTGAGGGCCGCTTATCTTCTTCCAATGCATCGATCCGCATCGAAGGCGTCATGGTCGTGGCAAATTTGTAGTCATTGTAGCACTGCAGCAGATACGGAATATCAAGTTCCATGGGACATCCGTCACAGCAATATCTGCAGGCCGTGCAGGGAACGCCTTTCTTCAAATTCTCAGCTATTTCCAGAAGGACGCTGCGTTCCGAATCACTAAGAGGATTCTCCTCGCGGAAAGTCCTCAGATTGTCTTCCACCTGGAATACCTCGTTCATGCCTGACAGTATGACTGTAACCCCCGGCATATCCTGCAAAAACCTGAAGGCATAAGAAGCATCGCTAGGCTCCGCCAAGCCGGCATCACCGGCCGCAGCCGCCGCACCAGAATCACAACAAGCACCGCCAGCCGACGCCGCCGCGCCAGCAGTAGCCGCGCCACAACAACCGCCGCCATCCCTCAGTCCTCTGAGTTTCGCCGACTCCGACTCCGGAAGCACCGCAAGCTTGCCGCCCCTGACAGGCTCCATGACCCAGATCCCGAGGCCGTGCTTCCTGATGATGTCGCACTTCGCCTTGGCGTCCTGCATCGTCCAGTCGAGATAGTTGAGCTGGATCTGCACAAAGTCGAACACGCCCTCGTGTCTTGTCAGAAACGCGTCGAGCAGGTCCGGGCCCGCATGACAGGAGAAGCCGAAATGCCGGATCTTTCCCTCCTTTTTCATCTGCAGAAGGTCCGGAATGATGTGGTATTCCTCGCTCTCATAGAACTGCACTGACCACTCCGTGACATTGTGCAGCAGATGAACCTCCACCCCCATGCGGTGCTGAGCCGCGTCCTATGGAGGTGGTATCAAAGCCCCTTAGGCTTTAGAAACCCTTCGGTTTTCTGATATTTGACCATCGTGCCGGTTTCCCCTTTCGGACCGTTTCCGGCCGGCCGTACGAGTACGGGACTGTCCATGAGCCCCTCTATCCGTCGGGATCTTTCACAGCTCTCCCT
>ODAJ012109575.1_pt1 | contig 10669 bp, 9 predicted proteins | sample 1539241 | NCBI WGS metagenome assembly ODAJ01 (sample SAMN02144231, study PRJEB22623) | gut metagenome | biome: sheep rumen | host: Ovis aries | place: New Zealand
CCTCCCAGGAGCATGCCCCAGCCGACGATGGACAGGGTGCCATATTGGGCGATCAACCTGGCCGGCTGCAAGGTGTAGACTGCTACGGCACAGGCCGCCGCAAAACCCCAGAAAAGAGCTGCCGGACTGATGGCCAGGCTGGAAAGCCGGCCATGGGTAGCCATGAGAAATACACCGGTCATGACAGTGACCAGGATGATAACCTCATGGACCGAGGGAAGCCGTTTTTCCCTGCCAAAAAAGAAAATCATGATCAGGACCGGAGACATGTACTGAAGGACTGTCGCTGCCGCCGGATTAGAATACTGGATAGCCAGGAAATAGCAGGTCTGGCTGGGCATCATGCCAAAGAGGGCAAAGATGAAGAGTTCTTTTATGTTTTTTGTCTGGGACCAGGGACCGAAAAAATCAGACCTGTTTCGCAGGAAGGTTAAAAGGACCAGAATCAGACCTCCTGCAAGGAGACGGACTGTCACCAGCCACATGGCCGGGATCGCCTTATTCTCAAACAGCAATTTAGCAAATACTCCTGAACAGCCCCAGCAGCTGCAGCCTGCTACGGCAAAAAGAAGACCTGTCAGACTGGCAGGGGATGAATGATTTCGCTGATTATTATTTGAAGACATAGTAAGGTCACTTCTTTCTTTAAAAGTCTTTAACATTTTAAAGCATATGGCCTTAAAAGTCCAGGCTAATAGACATTTTCCCATACATATGCCAGCAAATACCTCTCTGTCAGACATTTTCCCATATATATGCCAGCAAATACCTCTCTGGCAGACATTTCCTCATACATAAGCTAAAAAATATCAAGCTGAGCATACATTTCCTGGTAAAAACAAAAGCAAAAGGAGTATAATAAAGAAGAATAAAAACTTTGAAAACATTATTGATGAACGGCAGCAAAAGAAGATAAAGGATGCATTTTCACAGCCCTGTCAGAGATTACCAAGGACCTGGATAAATAGAACATAGGGATTGGAAAAGGGGGATAAAATGAAAAAGTTATTAATTGTAGTAGACATGCAGAATGATTTTATTGACGGATCTTTGGGGACCAAAGAGGCGGAAGCCATCGTCCCTAATGTCATAAAAAAGATTCAAAGCTATCAGGGAGAATATATATTCGCGACCAGGGATACCCATGAGGATAATTACCTGGAGACCCAGGAAGGCCAGAATCTTCCGGTCCGCCACTGCATCAAGGGGACAGACGGCTGGCAGATCCGACCTGAGATTGAGGCCCTGATCAAAGAATATGGGGGTAAAATCATAGACAAGCCTTCCTTTGGTTCCCGTAAACTGGCCAAAAAAGTAGGTAAGTTGGTGGAAAAGCTGGAGGAAGAGGGTGAGAATGTGGAGATTGAGCTGGTTGGCTTATGCACAGATATCTGTGTCGTTTCCAATGCCCTCCTGATCAAGGCCCGGCTGCCTGAGACCCCGGTTTTTGTAGATCCCGCCTGCTGTGCAGGAGTCACACCGGACCTCCACGATGCAGCCTTGAAAACCATGTCCTCCTGTCAGATTCATCTCTGGCAGCAAGCCCAATAAGGATGCCCAATTGAACAATTATAAAGCTATACAATAAACCCAGTAAATCAGTAATAAAGCACATAAATCAGGTCCGCTATCGCAGCCGGTTATTGCAAAAAGCTAATACTTCCCAATAATTGTAGAGGCCAATTGTAAAGGTCATTTGTTAAGACTATAAAAGCAGATCTCTTATGACATAAATCATCACATGAAAAATGACTTTAAAAAACTCCCGGCCAGGTTAAAGGCCGGGAGTTTTTGCTGCAAATCTGTCATCATCAGCTTTTCTATTTAAATTTTTCTCTTAATTCTTTTCTGTGCTGCCACTGGTCGAAGGCCTCAACCTGTCCCTCAAGCTGGGGTCTGTCATTGGAAAAGTCATAGCGGACCACCGGAAGAGTGTCAGGAGCCTGGCCCTTTTCCGTCCAGAGGGTCAGGGCTTTCATGCCATCGGCGATGGAGACAGCAGGACCGCTCCAGTCAAGAATAGAATGTCCTGCAAGGTCTGGCATGTAGAGACGGACTGCCTCCTTCATCATTTTCTCGGAAGGAAAGTGGTCAAGGATGGCCTGGTAATAGTCGATGGCTCCCTGGAAAGGAACCACACAGTCACCGGTACCATGGGTGATCATCAATTTGCCTCCCCGGGCAGCAAAAGCAGTAAAGTCTGCTTCATTGAAATCATAGGCATTGAAATCCCGGCGGCAATTCAGATAAATATGCTCATACTGTTCGTAGCTGCAGGAATGGATATCAAGGTCCGGGTTTCTGGTAAACCAGCGGAGAGTCTGCTCTGATATGGGCATAAGGACCAGCTTACCCGCAGGGGTCCTCTTGAGATATCCATAAAGCTGGTTGTCCGTCTTCAGGGGCCACTGGCGGATGCCGGGACCAAAGCCGTAGGCCATACGCTTACCACTCTTTGTGAAGGGTCCGTCCCAGATCCTGGTCATAACCTGGATATCCCGACGGCTGATGGGACCATCTTCCGTCTCCCTGCCCGTAAGCTGGTGGAGAAAGTCCATCCAGATGATCTCCCGGCTGTCGAAGGGCAGACCTCTGGTAGCCGGATTGGATGTTGCCAGATCGAAAGCTGCCTGGAACTTGGAGATAGGAACGATATGGTTCTCATTGGCCTCAACCACTGCTGCCCAGAGACAGGCGAACTGGAGATCCAGATAATCAACGGCCGGGCCGTCAGCCCAGAGACCGTCAAAATCATCAGGGTAGAAGAGGGCCTCTGTGAGAACCTGCCGTCCCCCTCCTGACGTACCATGCATGTAGCTGGCTGTAATAGGACGGCCATAGAGAGTCCGGGCCACATCCTTGGCACAGACGGTAGTCTCATGGAGGGTCTTGTGGACCCAGGCCTCGATCAGGTCCCATTCCAGCTCCTTCTTTTCATTAAAACCCCAGCTGCAGTCCAGCCGGATACCCGTATCATTATCCGACACAGCACAGGCATAGCCGTTCTTCAGGGCCATGGGCCAGGAGAGAACATTGAAGGTAACTGAAGTAAACCAGTCCACTTCATTGTTGGTACCTGCTCCGGCGATACCCATATAACGGCCATTCCATTTTACGGGAAGATAAATCCGGAGACTGCCAGTATGACTGGGTGTCAGATACTGACTCATCCTGATCTCATAGAAATCGGGAATATTATCAAGGGTCGTCTTTTCCGGCTCTGAGTATGTTCCGGCAGGATAAAAATTCACTTCCTCCAGCCTTATATGGTTATATTTTTCAAGAATCCTGTCAATCTGCTCTTTTCCGCAGGTCCGGGCAAGGGCAGAGGACATATCCATAAAATCCTGGCTGTCCATCCATAGGTAAAGTGGATGTTCATACCATTTGGTTATCTTATTCATATTTCCCCCAATTATTGAATGCTTTATCAAATATTTGTTCTTATTATACCAGAATTTCACTGTTCATGCGACAGAAAGAAGAAAGATTTTACTTAGTACATATTTTCATGGTAAAATATCTTAAAATGTGATGAAAATGTGCTATTAAATCAGATGCCCCGGCTGCAGGCCGGCTGCTGTCTGCATATGCTGATAAGAAAGACGGGGGAGTGCCATGCTGGAATTTTTGGCAAAGTTATTTAAAAATAATAAAGAGGAGACCAGATTTTACGATAGAAGCATGCAGTACCCGGTAATCCGGGCAAGCATCTGCAGCGGTGAGAAGGTCTTTGGCTTTAAGGACCTGAATACAGGGAAGTTTCATGAGGTAGGTCTTTTAAAAAGTGAGGAAGACCTGGACCACTACCGGGATCTCTACAAGATCTATGGGGACATTCCTACGGTTTATTGACCAGGCTCAAGGAAAATATCACTAAACCGTTCACAAAATTTCCTCTTCATTCTAACAGTTTTTTAACAATAGTCCTCTATATTTTATAGTGTAAATATTATTTCCCATGACAAATAAAGGAAGCTGACTATGACAAAAACTATTATTATTGCGGTTCATAATCCGGAAGATATGATTATTTCCTATGTAGAAGAGCTGCTTAGTGCATGTGTACCCCATGTTATTGTCGTAGATGACGGCAGTGACCTACTCTATCAGCCAGCCTTTGCCAGCTTAGAGAGGCTGCCGGGGTGCACAGTAATCCACACAGACAGGGGAATGGACCCTGACCAGGCCCTGGCAGAGGGAGTCTCTTACTACGAGTCCCGCCTGAAACCACTGGCTGACAGCCAGTTGCTGGCGGTGAATTTCGACAGTGTAAGAGACCGTGAAAATATGATGGCCTTCGTGCAAGGCTATGACCACAGACCTTTCCGCATCGCCCTGCGTAATGCCCTGCCGGACCAGCTGGGCAAGGCTTTTCTGGCTCCTTTCAGGGAAGCCTACGACCTGGGCCGGGTCTTTATCAGCGGCGGACTGAGGGCCATCTCCAGATATTAGCAAAGATTCCTGATGATATTACGCTTGAGTGAAGCCATAGTAAGTGTGAGGATACTAAACATGAGGATACTGTATATGTAAGATGTGCCCCATCTCCCAGGGAGATGACTGACAGAATATAAAAGGCTAAAAAGGGCCGGGACTTGTTTGTCCCGGCCCTTGATACTATTAAAAATACTGATTATTCTATAATAACTCCTTTAAAACTAAAATATAGAAATATTAAGACTAGCGGATCTGTTGGAAACCGCCCCGGTCCACATGGCAGACAGGGCATTCCTCCAGGCTGGAGAAGGGCTTTCCTTCCTCCGCCTCGTTAAATATATAGCCACAGACACGACAGCGATAAATGCCTTTTAAAGGCTTATCCTGGGTCTTCTGGTCCTGACAGGTCTCTTCCTGTCTGGTCAGATTCTTTTCCAAATTTAATTTCCTTAATCCGGATAAAATAGTCTCCATCTGATACATCCTCATCTCATCATAAACGGTCCCAAAAGAGAGCAGGTGAAAGTCCTCCCGGTCAAATACAGTTTTCAGCCCAGGCTGGTAAACAGACAATCAGCGATTGCCGCGCCAGATAATAACCTGTTACATATTGTTACGCTCGATAAAAATATCTATATACTTCATGGCGTCAAGCCCATGTTTGGCTGTGATGAAATCAAGGCCATGGGCTCTTACCCACTTATAGAACTTAACCAGCTGTTTTTCATTGGTGGTGATATTATTGAGGACATTACACATGACCACATCAACCTCGCCATTCTCAATGGCTTCTTCCATCCGGTGGAAGCTGGGCCGGTCTGTATCATCACTGTCATACTGGCCGAAGTCGGTGTAGTGCTGGAACTCACAGTCCTCACCATATATTTCCCGGGCCACCTTATGACATTCCTCATAAGACTGCAGCATCTCATTGATGAAATGTCTATAGCAGATCTTGCAGGCTCCTCTGAAATACTGATAATGATATATTGCTATTGTTTTCATAATCCCATCCCTTATGTGTTATTCTTAAAAAACTTTCTCATATAAATATTACCATTTACCTCAGGAAAAATTAGTATTATTCCATACAAAAGACTTAAAAATGATGTAGGCCCTGATCCTTCCTTCATTTATTCCTGCCTGGGATGGTTAGAAATTGTATTTTGCAGTTTAGAATTTAATCATTGCAGAATAATTTTTTCTATAGTAGACTATACAGAAGGTGCTGGTTTTCAGCATAATAAGACCAGTATTAGAATTCAGCAAAGGAGCTATTGGAATGGAATTAGTATCAATCAGAGATATTTTCAGAAACCGCGAAGACTATCTTGATAAGGATGTGACCATCGGCGGATGGCTCAGAAGTATCCGCGCCCAGAAAGCCTTCGGCTTTTTAGTTGTGAATGACGGCACATTTTTTGAGCCCCTCCAGGTGGTTTACGGGGACAGTCTTGACAACTTCGCAGAAATCAGCAAGCTTAATGTAGGTGCTGCCGTCATTGTCAAGGGAACCCTGGTGGCTACGCCTAAGGCAAAGCAGCCCTTTGAGATCCAGGCAAAAGAGGTCTACATCGAAGGCGCTTCCGCACCGGATTATCCCCTGCAGAAGAAGCGGCATACCTTTGAGTACCTCAGGACCATCACCCATCTGCGCCCCAGGACGAACACCTTCCAGGCTGTCTTCCGGGTACGGTCTCTGATTGCCTATGCCATCCATAAGTTTTTCCAGGAGAGGGATTTTGTCTATGTCCATACGCCCCTGATTACCTCCTCTGACGCGGAAGGTGCAGGAGAGATGTTCCAGGTTACTACCTTAGACCTCAACAATATTCCCAAAGACCCAGAGGGCAGGGTGGACTTCAGCCAGGACTTCTTCAACAAGCCCACCAACCTTACGGTAAGCGGCCAGCTTAACGGCGAGACCTATGCCATGGCTTTCAAGGATATCTATACCTTTGGACCGACATTCCGGGCCGAGAACTCCAACACTACCAGGCATGCGGCTGAGTTCTGGATGATCGAGCCGGAGATGGCCTTCTATGATCTTAAGGATAATATGATCCTGGCTGAGAATATGCTTAAGTACATCATCAACTATGTCCTGGAGCATGCTCCCGAAGAGATGAACTTCTTCAACAAGTTCATTGACAAGGGTCTCATCGACCGGCTTAAACATGTGGCAGAGTCTGATTTCGCCCATATCACCTACACAGATGCCATCAAGATCCTTGAACAGCATAATGACGAGTTTGAGTATAAGGTTACCTGGGGTACCGACCTGCAGACCGAGCATGAGCGTTATCTGACAGAGAAGGAGTTTAAGAGACCGGTCTTCGTCACAGACTATCCCAAGGAGATCAAGGCCTTCTATATGAAGATGAACGAAGACAACAAAACCGTGGCAGCCATGGACTGTCTGGTGCCGGGAATCGGAGAAATCATCGGCGGCAGCCAACGTGAGGATGACTACGATAAGCTGGTAGCCCGTATGGAAGAGCTGAATCTCAACAAGGAAGACTATGACTTCTATCTGGACCTTCGTAAATACGGGTCTGTAAGACACTCCGGTTTCGGACTTGGTTTTGAGAGATGCGTTATGTATCTGACCGGTATGGGTAATATCCGGGATGTGATTCCCTTCCCCAGAACCGTCAACAACTGTGAATTATAATATTTTCATATATTCTGATCTTAAGGGGAGGCCTGGGGCCTCCTCTTTTTCATTATTTTAAAAAGTTTTCATAAGCCCCTGAAAATCTTCCAAAACCCGAAAGGTTATTTACCTTCCTGCCTGGAAAATATTTTCCTCATCAGGGTCTTGTTTTAATCTTTCTTTCATCTAAATATCATATAGTAGGCTTAGGATGGATCTCTGTATTCCCTTTTCTGCCGGCCTAAAATAGCAGGGTCTGGAAGGAGGAAATATATGGTAAAAAGAGGCCCGGCCATGGTACAATTATGTCAGAAACAGCAGGCATAAGCCCGGCTGTTAAGCCACTGCAGACAGGGTCTTTAGCCTGGTCCTGGGAATCGAGGTGCTTTTATGAGATTATTGATTGTGGAAGATGAAAAAGACCTGAACCGAATTCTGGTAAAGAAACTCACATCGGCAGGATATAGTGTTGACAGCTGCCTGGATGGCAGGGAAGCCTGGGACCTGTTGGAATATACCAGCTATGACGGAGTGGTCCTGGATATCATGCTGCCGGGTCTTGACGGCCTGACTATCCTGCGAAAGATGAGGGCTGGAGCCATAGCGACACCGGTCCTGCTGCTGACGGCAAGGGATACGGTACCGGACCGGGTCAAGGGACTGGACACAGGGGCTAACGATTACCTGGTCAAGCCTTTTTCCTTTGATGAATTGATGGCCAGGATCCGGGCTATGACAAGACCCTCTTTTGGCATGGTGGACAACCGGCTGCAGGTCGATGATCTGACCATGGACTGCAATAGCCATAAGGTTGAGCGGGCAGGCAGGGAGATCACCCTTTCGGCCCGGGAATATGCCATCCTGGAGTATCTGATGAGAAACAAGGGCCTGGTCCTGTCCCGGGAGAAGATAGAAAACCATGTCTGGAACTTTGACTACGAGGGAGGCACCAATGTGGTGGATGTCTATATCCGTTATCTGAGAAAGAAAATCGATGTGGACCATGACAGGAAGCTGATCCATACAGTCTGGGGCAGGGGCTATGTAATCCGTGACCAGCAGTGAAGATTCCGGAGGTATCTATGGCTATAAGCAGAGAGAAAAACAGTATCCGATTAAAAATCACCCTCTGGTTCAGCCTTATTCTGCTCTTCATCTCTTTCTTCACCCTGGCATCCGTCTTCTATATCAGCAGAACTGTCATGCAAAAGACAGTCAAGGATGCTCTCATTCGTATGGTGGAAAATAATTATGATGAAGTAGAATACTATGAGGAGATCTCCCAGGGAGAGCTGGACCGGGATGATGACCAATACCTGCAATACCAGAACGGCTACATAGAGATCGATGATGATTTCATCACGAAAATGAACGGAATCAGTGCCGGTGTCTACTATTCTGATGGAAAGCTTTTTGTGGGAAGCGACCCCAATCCGGACCTTCTGGAAAAGGTTCCTTTTTCCGACGGCCAGGTACAGACCTCCAGGGAAGATGGTATCAACTGGTATATCTATGACCGGTCCCTGGCAGGCCAGAAGCTTGACGGTCTTTGGCTTCGGGGAGCTGTATCGGAGCAACAGGGCCAGGCCCAGATGTCCAGCACCATGAAAATGTCCATGATTCTACTGCCGGTTCTGGTAATCTTCGCCATAGTAGGCGGCTATATCTTTGCCGGCAGACTACTGCGGCCCATCAATGAGATCAATGAGACAGCCATGGAGATCGGCCAGGGCCGGGACCTGTCCAAGAGGATCGATCTGGGCCCAGGCAATGATGAGCTCCATCAGCTGGCCGGCAATTTCAACGACATGATGGACCGGCTGGAGAAATCCTTCGACGCCGAAAAACAGTTTTCCTCTGATGTGTCCCATGAACTGAGAACCCCCATTTCCGTCATCAGGGCTGAATGTGAATACATCCTTGAGCAGGACCGGGACAAGGAGGAATACATCGAAGCCCTGGAAACCATAGAGAGGCAGGAACATCATATGTCCAGGATGGTAGAAGACCTGCTTATGTTCTCCAGGCTTGAGCGAGGGACGGATATTTACCCCATGGAAGACATGGACCTGTCCGGCCTGGTCGAATCAGTCTGTGTGGATATGGCCCTGCTGCAGGTAAAAGGAATCAGACTTGACTGGTCCTGCCAGGAGCAGATCCATATCAAAGGCAGCCGGAGCCTCATCATCAGGATGTTGACCAATCTCATTTCCAATGCCTACCGCTATGGCAGAGACCATGGCTGGATCCATGTCCGCCTTTACAGAAACAAGGACAGGGGTGACCAGACAGTTCTGCAGGTGGAGGACAACGGTATAGGAATAGCTCCCGAAGAAAAGGAAAAGATCTTCCATCGCTTCTACCAGGTGGACTCCTCAAGGACCGGATCAGGTACTGGCCTGGGTCTTTCCATGGTCCAGGAGATCTGCAGGTACCACGGAGCAGATATCAGCCTGTCCAGCCAGCCTGGCGAGGGAAGCAGCTTCTATATCATCTTTTTTCAATAGCCAGACTTTGTCCATACTGGAAAATGTCCTGTGAACATTTTCTGAGAAAAACTGAAAAAACTATTATTTTCTAATCTTGCTTTAATCTTTGCCCTTTATAATCAAGCCATAAGATAAAAAAACAAGGCAACAAGATAAAGGCAACAAAAATTCTAAAAGACATTAATCTTAAAACGGATAAAAAGGAAAGGAGATTATAGTTATGACAGGAAGAAGAAAAGAGATGACAGGAATGAGAAGATTCTTTATGGGAGCAATCCTTACTGCAGTAATTCTGATGCTCGGCCTTATGCTTGGAGCTTTCAGGGCTGAGGCGGCCAGCAGGAAGATTAGTAAATCAAAAGCAAAAAGCATCGCCGCAAAACATGCCGGCTTCAAAAAGTCAAAGGTGAAATTCACCAAGGCCAAATATGATAAAGAAGATAACGAGTACGAAATAAAATTCGTTAAAGGCAACTACAAATACGAGTATGACATCAATGCGAAAACCGGTAAGATCAAGGACTGGGAAAAAGAGAGAATCCATAAGTCAAACAAGAAATCCGGTAAGTATATCGGAGCTGCGAAAGCGCAGGCGATTGCCTTGCAAAGGGCAGGCTTTGACGCCTCCCAGGTAACTTTCACCAAGGTGAAGCTGGATACGGAAGACGGCAAGAAGGTCTATGAGATCGAATTCACCAAGGACAACAAAGAATATGAATTCACCATCAACGCTAAAACCGGCAAGATTATGGAGATCGATGTAGATGTCATCTAATAGATGCTACAAAGATAAAAAAACCGCTGCCTTAGCAGCAGCTAGAACAGATTAAAAGTCAATATTAAAATAATAAGAAAAAGAAACGGATCCATAGAGATTCGTTTCTTTTTCTTATTAGATCCTGTTTTCTTATTAGATCCTGTTTTCTTATTAGATCCTGTTTGCTTATTAGATCCTGTTTGCTTATTAAATCCTGTTTACCTATTAGATCCTGTTTGCTTATTTTCTTATTTGATCTCGTCTGCTTATTTCTGTTATGAAGTGACTTTTGTCAAGAGGGTAAATTATGTATCCTACTACCTTTCT
>ODAJ011897400.1_pt1 | contig 10665 bp, 7 predicted proteins | sample 1539241 | NCBI WGS metagenome assembly ODAJ01 (sample SAMN02144231, study PRJEB22623) | gut metagenome | biome: sheep rumen | host: Ovis aries | place: New Zealand
AGAAAGGCTTTGCTGGCTGGGACATGGAGCACCCCATTGCCCATATTCTGGACGATATGCTGACCAAAGCAGATCCCGACTACAAGGAGAAGGCAGATATCAAATGGAATTTCACCAAGTTCTTGATTAACAAGAAAGGACAGGTAGTTGCCCGCTTTGAGCCTACCGAGAAGACAGAGAACATCGAGACAAAGATTAAGGAACTTCTTTAACTCCTTTTACTTCATAAATCATGGAACACGTAAAATGCCTGATTATTGGTAGCGGCCCTGCAGGATACACTGCCGCCATCTATGCCAGCCGAGCCAACCTGCACCCCGTAGAGTATAGTGGTATGCAGCCCGGCGGCCAGCTGACGCAGACCACCGAAGTAGAGAACTTCCCCGGCTATCCTCAGGGGGTTGACGGCAACCAGATGATGATGGACCTCAGAGAACAGGCCGAACGCTTTGGTGCCGATATCCGCGACGGCAGCATCACAAAGGTAGACTTCTCTACCCGCCCCTACAAGTTGTGGGACGAAGAAAACAACGAAATAGAAGCAGAGACCGTTATTATTGCCACAGGTGCCTCAGCCAAATATCTGGGATTGGACGACGAACGCAAATATAACGGACAGGGTGTTTCCGCCTGCGCTACTTGCGACGGTTTCTTCTACCGTAAGAAGACAGTAGCAGTAGTTGGTGGCGGCGATACAGCCTGTGAGGACGCTCTCTACCTGAGTGGACTGGCCCAAAAAGTATATCTCATTGTTCGCAAACCCTTCCTACGTGCTTCAAAGGTAATGCAAGACCGCGTAATGGCTGCTGAGAACATAGAAATACTGTTAGAGCACAACACGCTGGGACTCTTTGGCGAAAATGGTGTAGAAGGCGCCCACCTGGTAAAGCGCAAGGGGGAAGCCGACGAGCAGTTGGTAGACATCCAGATTGACGGTTTCTTCCTGGCCATTGGCCACAAGCCCAATACCGACATCTTCAAGGAGTGGCTCGACACCGACGAAGTGGGATACCTGAAGAAGATAGATGGTACGCCTCGCACTAAACTGCCCGGCATCTTTGTTGCAGGCGATTGCGCAGACCCCGTTTATCGCCAGGCCATCAGCGCCGCAGGTACAGGCTGTCAAGCAGCCATAGAAGCAGAACGTTTCCTACTGGAGCACTAACCGACAAAGGAAATAGCAAGAAAAAAAGCCCCGCTTCACAGCGAGGCTTTTTCATGTAAAAACTAAATTAATCAACCATAAACCTTAACCATTAAAAATCTCTTGTTATGACTTAGAGTACGAAACACTCTATTTCGATAATGATTCGCTAATCTCTTATCGACAATGCAAAAGTAGCTATTATTTTTTAATTGGAGGTTTAGATAACATTAATAATGGTTAAGATAACGTTATTTTTACGAAATTTGAACTTCAAATAACGTTTTTCAAACTAAAATGCAGCCATTTAACATATTTTTAACGACCAAATAAAAGAATTACGGAACTAAAATCGTATTTTTGCAACGATTAATAAATACCCAATGACAACGATTATCTTCATTCTTATCAGTATAATCATCATATTGATGCTTCTAAACATCCGTTTAAAGCTTCGTCAACCATCCGAAAAGCATCATTTCATGCTGTCTGACCGTCTGAGTTTGCATGTCAGCAATAATGATGTCATGCAATTTTTCAAATATTGCAGTGCAAACCTACGATTGTTGTTAGAAAGCAAAGGGATAGATTTCAAGATAAGGTGTGAGCCCGAGAGTATGATGGGATGGATTGATACAGAATTATTAGACAAGATTCTGCTCCTGCTGATTTCTGACACGTTAAAACGTACAGAACAAAGAGGCAAAGTAACCATCGACACCTATACCAACCAACAATATGACAAGATAACCATTAAGTACAGTGACAGCGGCAGCAAGATAAGCGAAACGAATATGCTGATGATAAACTACATCGTAGTATTCCACCGCGGCACAATGAAGAACGAATATGATAAGCGACAAGGAAACATCATTTTGATAGACATACCCATCAAAAAAGACGCCTATGAGACGGAACAGTTGGATACCAATATCTCGCACGATTTCAATATTCCAAACAATATCGAGTTGCACGTACCAAAAATAGAGATACCAACAGGTATCGAAGAAGGCAACAACAGTCTAAGAGAAATCATACAAGCCCCCCACTCTGCCGACCAGGAATTTCTGCGACGCGCCATACAGTGTGTCAACAATAACATCAATGACAGCGACTATGACCGTCAAGCCTTCGCAGCAGATATGGGCTGTAGCATCAGTACCTTATATAATAAGATTCGTGAACTAACGGGTAAGAATATCAGCAACTTTATCCGTGACTTACGCATCAAGAAGGCCTGCAAGCTGGCCAAGGAGAATACTGATTTGAGAGTCAGCGACATAGCTTATCAGGTAGGTTTCAAGGATCCAAAATATTTTGCCACCTCCTTCAAACGCGTCACTGGCGCACAACCCAAAGAATATTTCAACAAGCTTAGAGAGACTGACGCCTGAAGAGACAGAGTCCACAGAATGTCAGCAGGCCATTAAGCATCAGCAATTCGTAGCCGAAATGGTAACCAGTCAGCTGTCCTACTACCATATCTAAAAGATAACATGCAATGGGTGATGCCACACAGATGTATGGCACCACATGGTCGTTGGTCTGTCGCTTCGTCAGCAATCCGAAGGCAAACAATCCCAACAGCGGACCATAAGTATAAGAGCAAAGGATATAGATGGCGTCGATGACACTGGTGGAGTTGAGCACTCTGAACAACATGATAAACACCACAAAGACAGCAGCCATACCGATATGTACCCGACGGCGTAGCCTCTCATCGTCAGGCTTCCCGCAGATATCCACACAAAAACTGGTAGTCAAAGCTGTCAGCGCAGAATCGGCACTGGAGAAAGCGGCGGCCACCATGCCAAGCATAAAGATGTAAGATGTCAGAGGGAAGATGGAAGAAGTATGATTGACATAGACCGGCAACAGTTCATCGCCCTTGACGGGCAGCGCCATTCCCTCCTGCTGATACCATAACGTCAACAGCACGCCCAGCGAGAGAAACAGCAGATTAGCCGGTACGAAGGCAACGCCGTACGTACACATATCCTTCTGTGCGTCACGCAGCGAACGACACGTCAGGTTCTTCTGCATCATATCCTGATCCAGTCCGGTCATCACGATGGCAATGAATGCGCCACTAAGGAACTGTTTCCAGAAATATTGCTTCGACACCCAGTCGTCCATGACGAAGACGCGCGACAATTCACTACTGTTGATAGCTGTCACAGCACTGCTCATGGTCAATCCCAAATCATCTACCACCTTATATATAATAAGGAGTAAGGCACTAAACAGGCAGATGGTCTGCAAAACATCAGTCCACACCAGTGTCTTGATGCCGCCCTGACGGGTATAAAGCCATATCAGCGCCGTCATCATTACGACGACAATGGCAAACAGCCAACCGTCGTGTCCTCCGCCAATGCCAGCCACGTCGCCCAGTCCACACTCCATCAGTATCCAGCAGACAACATAGAAACGTACCGCAGCACCCGTCATCTTCGACAACAGGAAAAACGAAGCGCCAGTCTTGTAGGCACGCTGACCAATGCGCTGGCCCAGATAACTATAGATGGTCGTCAGATTCAGACGGTAGTAGAGAGGCAGCAACACAAAGGCTATCACGACGTATCCCACGATAAAGCCCAGACATGTCTGCAAGTAGGTCATGCCGATGCTATTCACCATACCTGGCACTGACACAAAGGTAATTCCAGAGATGGAAGCACCCACCATGCCAATAGCCACCAGATACCATGGCGACTGCTTGTTGCCACGATAAAAGGTTTGGTTCGTGGCACGGCGCCCGGTCCATCTGCTGATGGCAAACAGCAGGGCAAAATAGCATAAAACGACAGCAATCATTACCATAATTGAGTGCAAAGGTAGCAAAAAGATAAGAGTTAAGAGTTAAGAGTTAAGAAAAAATGTAAGACAGATGTAATTTTCTTCATTCTTCATTCTTCATTCTTCATTTAATTATGTACCTTTGCAAGCGGTAATCACTAACCAACAACCAAAAAAACAATGACAAAACAGAAAAAATTCATCCTTCAGGAGAGTGAGATTCCAACACAGTGGTATAACATTCAGGCAGACATGCCCAACAAACCTATGCCACCTATTCACCCAGTAACCAAGCAACCCCTTGGCGTTGACGACCTGGCTCACATCTTCCCCCGCGAATGTTGTGTACAGGAGCTGGACACCGAGCACCGCTGGATAGACATCCCCGAAGATGTGCTGGAGAAGTACAAGTACTATCGTTCTACTCCGCTGGTTCGCGCCTACGCACTGGAAGAGGCGCTGGGAACACCGGCACATATCTACTTCAAGAACGAGAGCACCAACCCACTGGGTTCTCATAAGATCAACTCTGCCCTGCCCCAATGCTACTATGCCAAGCAGGAAGGCACCACCAACGTCACCACAGAGACTGGTGCCGGTCAATGGGGTGCTGCGCTGAGCTACGCTGCCAAAATTTACGGATTGGACTGCGCTGTCTATCAGGTAAAGATTACCATGCAGCAGAAGCCCTACCGTTCAAGCATTATGCGTACCTTCGGCGCCGTCGTTGAGGGTTCTCCTTCGATGTCAACCCGTGCCGGTAAGGACATTCTGACCAAAGACCCCACCCACACTGGTTCACTGGGCACCGCTATCTCTGAGGCTGTAGAGCTGGCCACAACCACACCTAATTGTAAATATACACTGGGCTCCGTGCTCAACCACGTAGGCCTGCACCAGACCATTATCGGTCTAGAAGCTGAGAAGCAGATGGAGATGGCTGGCGAATATCCCGACATCATCATTGGATGCTTCGGCGGCGGCTCCAACTTTGGTGGCATCTCGTTCCCCTTCATGCGTCACAACCTGCTCGACGGCAAGACGACAGAGTTTATTGCTGCTGAACCCGACAGCTGTCCTAAGCTGACACGCGGACAGTTCCGCTACGACTTTGGTGACGAGGCTGGCTACACCCCCCTGCTGCCCATGTACACGCTGGGCCACAACTTCAAGCCGAGCAACATCCACGCTGGTGGTCTGCGCTACCACGGTGCCGGCATGATTATCTCACAGCTCATCAAGGACGGTCTGATGCATGGTGTCGACATTCCTCAGCTCGAAACATTCGAGGCCGGTATGCTCTTCGCCCGCACAGAGGGCATCATTCCCGCTCCTGAGAGCACCCATGCCATTGCCGCCACCATTCGCGAGGCCAACAAGTGCAAGGAGACTGGCGAGCAGAAGGTCATCCTCTTCAACCTCTCCGGACACGGACTGATTGACATGCCAAGCTACGAGGCCTTCATCAAGGGTGACTTGCAGAACTACACCGTCACTGACGAGATGATTGCAGAAAACCTGGCAGAGCTCGACAAACAGGGATAAGGCAACTGACAATCGACTGTTGACAGTTGATAATTAATAAAGGCTGCGCTACCGGATATCGAGTAGCGCAGCCTTTTCTATCTTTCTTAATTCTTAATTCTTAACTTCATTAGCTTCTTAGAATCGTCCAGGACCACCGAAGCCACCACCAGGACGTCCACCGCCGAAGCCACCGCGACCGCCACGTCCACCACGGCCGCCGCCAGGACCTCCGAAGCCAGGACCGCCCTGACCACGACGATTGCCCATACCTCCAAAGAGATTCAGACGGTAGATGACGTGCAGCATAGCATAGTTGGTAATAGCATTATATTCCGTATCGGTACGTGACATAGCGGAGATAGCACGGCTAAAGGTTGACTGCTCATGCAGGATGTCGTAGAGTTGCAACGATACTGTCAGCGCATTGCCGCGCAGGAACGACTGCGACAGCTGGGCATTCCAGATGAGCTCGTTGGTGTTCATGGAGGCGTCGTTATAACCACGACGACTGTTCATATTCATGTTGGTTGACAGCTGAGTACCCCAGGGAGCAGTCAACATAATGCTACCACCATAAGAGAAGGTCCAGGTGTCGAGGTTGTTGTTCTCCTGCAGTTCGCTGCGAGCATGTGTATACTCCAACTGTCCGTTCAGCTCAAGCTCAAACCAGCTGTTACGATAGCTGGCGGCCAAGCGCTCGTTATAGGTGGTAGAACGAGTAACCGACTCCTGTGAGTTCTGCTGGTAGAGGCTTACGTAACCTACATTGTGAGCATAGCGCAATGTAGTGAACGTATTCACGTTAAAGTAGCCTGCAGAGTCGATAGAAGTATTGAACATCACCATGGCAAAGGCATTCCAGTTACCGTCGATATTCTCGGGACGTGTAATATTACCACCAGTCTTTTGATCATAAGTCACCTTATTAGCAATGCTATTAGCAGTGGTCGAGAAGTTTGCATTAACCATCAAGCTGCGCTGATAGCTCTGCCAGTAGTTGTTATACTGGAAACGCATGTTCTGTGTGAACGAAGGCTTCAAATTAGGATTACCCTGGCGTTTGTTCAGTGGGTTTGAGTCATCTTCGATGTCAAGCAGATCGGTCATTGATGGCTGACTGGTGTTGGCACGATAGGTCAAACGCATCTGGCTGACATTTGAAATCTTCCAACGGAAGTCAGCTGTCGGTGCCCAGTTTGTCACGGTACGCTCAATGTCGGAATATTCTTTTCCTTGGTAGCGATAGTCGAGACGTGACTTTTGTGGCACCATCTGTACACCGACGTTAAAGTTGTATGCATTACGAACCACGCGCATCATAACCTCGGCTGTATGTATATAGTTTTTGTATTCAGAGAATTGGCTCAGTTTGTCGGACTTGTAATCCTCGTACGCGCCGACATTAATCAGCGAAAGATAGTCGTCAAAACCACGGAACGAGGGAATAACGCTCATGAAGTCCCATCCTTTATCGCTCAGGTCGTAGGTGCCGCGGTCGCTCTTGCTATACTTATACTGGTACTGGTAAGAGAACTGTAGATAAGTGCGGAAAGCAATGGGCTCGCTATAGGTCAGACGGATGCTGTAGTCCCAGTTCTTGGTAGGTGTCACCGCATAACGGTTATTCTCCACATTAGGCAGCGTACCATAATAGTTCACCAGTTCGTTAGAGAACGACTTGCTCAGACCTTCGCTATAGTTTGCGCCCAAACGCAAAGTAATGTTTCGACCATTGTTGCTAAGTCTGCGATTAATCTGACCCCAGCCTCCTACGCTTTTGTTATCGCTGTAGCTCAGATTACTGTTGACATTACTGTTCTTAACGATGCTATTGCCCTCTTCGTCTTTCTCATCAACAAGCTGAGAGAGCTGACTTAGCGGGTCTGTAATACCCTTAAAGCTAAAGGGGTCCTTGCTGAATGTGGCACTTCTGCCATCCGTCAGTCCATCATTTGAGTTGTAATTGAACTGCGGACGGAACATGATATTGGTCATAGAGTCGGGAGTCCACTCAATACGGAACTGACTATTCCAACTGTTCGAACGCGTCAGGTTGTTGTTCAGTCGGTTAGCAAAAGAGCTGACATTAGAACTCATGAAGTTCTCTGAAGATGTCTTGCTGACAGCATCGCCATCGCTATGGTTCCAACGGACACTACCATCAACAGTGATAACGTCCTTCTTCTCATAGTTCAAGTTCAGACCAACCATCTTAGTAGCGGTAAGTCCTTGACGGCCACCACCGAAACGGCCACCGCCACCACCGAAGCCCATATCGTTGACGTTGTTGGCACTGGTCATCAGGAAGGTTTTGAAGTCATCTTTCATCACACCACCGAAGACACGGCCGCTATAACGGTCCTTAGTACCGGCTGCCAGGTCTGCATTGACCATGATTCCTTTATTCATGCCCGTCTTGATACCAAAGTCGAGGACTGTCTCTTCTTCACCATCGTCAATACCACTGACACGGGCCAAGTCACTCTTCTGGTCGTAGGCACGTACACGCTCAATGATTGAGGTAGGCAGGTTCTTCATGGCGGTCTTTGTGTCACCCGTCATAAACTCCTTGCCGTCCACCATAATCTTCTTTACCTCTTTACCGTTGATGGTTATCTTACCATTGTCGTCAACCTGGGCACCAGGCAGGCGCTTCACCAGCTCCTCAACAACGGAACCCTCCGGCGTACGGTAAGCAGAGGCATTATATATAAAGGTGTCAGCCTTGACAATTACCTTCGAGGCATTACCGGTAACGGTAGTACCCTTCAGCATTATAGCGTCGGGCTTCAGCTCCAGCGTACCCAAGGCAACGTCCTTGTCGTCGCTCACCTTAACGCGTTTGGTAAAGGGCTTGAAACCTACACACGTCACCTGCAGGATGTAATCGCCAGACTTTGGTGCGGTTACGCGGAACTTTCCTTCCAGCGAAGTCAGTCCGCCAGTAACCATTGTAGAATCACTTCGAAGTAGCTTAACGGTGGTCTGTGCTACCGGTTCTTGGCTGTCGCTCTCGACAACCACACCGCTGACATGGAGTTGAGCCATCACGACCACATTACTCAGTAAGAATAGGATAATAAATAAAAGCTTTCTCATCGTTTAATTGTCAGTTGTTTTGCTTTCTATGACGCACGAAACGTCGAAAAGTTTAACAAAATGAAGAAAAATGATATAAAAATAGTAATAATACGAATTTTTGTATACGATTTTGCCATAATTGTATTAATTTTGCACCCAGTAAACCACCATGAATAAGCAGAAGGTAATCATATCACAGCATTTGGGGCAGTCGCTCAGCCAAGCTTTGGCAGAGTGCAGCTACAACCAGCTGTTCGTTTTGGTCGACAAAACGACGGAACAGTTATGCCTTCCCGTGCTATCCTCAGCCATCAGCCATCTTGCATCTGACATATCCATTATCACCATAGGTGCTACAGACCAGAACAAGACCCTTGACTCGCTGAGCCATGTTTGGAGCGAGCTGCAGCGCATGGGTGCTACACGCCATTCTCTGATGATTAATCTGGGCGGCGGCATGGTGACAGACTTAGGTGGTTTTGCGGCGTCTACTTTCAAGCGCGGCATTCATTTTATCAATATTCCCACCACCCTGCTGTCTATGGTCGATGCATCAGTAGGCGGAAAGACGGGTATCAACTTCGGAGGATTGAAAAACGAAATTGGTGTCTTCAATAATGCCGACTGTGTCATTCTGGACACTGAGTTTCTGAAGACCCTCGACCAGGAGAACATTCTCTCTGGCTATGCAGAGATGCTGAAGCATGCGCTCATCAGCAACGAAAAGATGTGGGCTGAGCATTTGCTGTACTCACCACTTGCCGATGACCTTGCACCACTCACCGCGATGATTGCTGACAGCGTAGACGTCAAGCAGCACATTGTTACTGAAGACCCGACAGAACGCGGACTGCGCAAAGCACTCAACCTGGGACATACGGCAGGGCACGCCTTTGAATCACTGGCATTGGAGCGTACGCCCATCCTTCATGGCTACGCCGTAGCCTATGGCTTGGTGGTCGAACTGTACTTGGCATGCATAAAGACCGGATTCCCCACCACCAAGATGCGCCAGACGGTACAGTTCATCAAAGAGCACTACGGCAAGATGGTGATTACATGTGATGACTACCCCCATCTGCTGGAACTCATGCATCACGACAAGAAGAACGAGAGCAGTGCTATCAATTTCACACTGTTGGCTGACATCGGCGATTTACGGATTAACCAGACAGCAACAGAAGAGGAAATCAAAGAGGCACTTGACTTCTATAGAGAGATATAAGGAAAACTACTACCTATTAAAATTTGCTAATTAACCAAGTAGTAGGGCCTATCCGCGAGGACAGGCCCTACTCATTTTTATCAAGGCATTGATATCTCAGTGCTCATTCATTTCGTGGTTAAAACTGTGGACGGGGACCACCATGACGGCCGGGACCTCTGTGTCCACCGCGACCACCAAATCCACGACGTCCGGGACGCATCTCCTGGTACTTCTTGTACTGGTCGTCAGTCAGTATCTCCTTCAGCTTCTTCTCATACTCCTGACGTTTCTCAAAACGCAGTTTCATCTCTTCTCTCTGAGCATCAGTCAGCTGAGGACGCTCCGGACGCTGCTGACCGTTCTGTGCTGTAGCACCTGACTCGCCATCGGCTTTAGGGGGACGAGGACCACGCATCGAAGGACCTTCAAGCACCTTCTCGTACTCTTTGTTCAGCTCCAGCACCTTCGTCTTCTGGTCGTCACTCAGTTCAAGTGCCTTCGCCAGACGATCCGTTCTCTCAGCAACGGTCATCTGCTTATGTTCACGAGGCTGATTCTTGTTCTCATTCTCTTGAGCTTGAACTGCTGTCATTGACAGGAGGGCTACAATCATTAATGCAATCTTTTTCATACTTTTCTTGTTTTATGGGTTATACATGTTTATTGTCTTGTCGTTATTATGACGAAATAAAGACATGAAAAGTTTAAAGCAGATTCCATTATTTTCAGCCAACGGCCTCTTTCTTTCAGCGAATCAGCGGAAACATAAAACGAGTGAATACTTCTATACAGCTAAAAAAGCCCCTGGGTCTTTCGGACTCAAGGGCTTTCCTCGTTAAAAGTGGCGGCCTCCTACTCTCCCGCATTGCATTGCAGTACCATTGGCGCAAGCGGGCTTAACTTCTCT
>ODAJ012100821.1_pt1 | contig 10665 bp, 17 predicted proteins | sample 1539241 | NCBI WGS metagenome assembly ODAJ01 (sample SAMN02144231, study PRJEB22623) | gut metagenome | biome: sheep rumen | host: Ovis aries | place: New Zealand
GAGGTCTAACAAACCACCTTTGGTTTCACTCTCTCCAAAGTCCTTGAATCGGATGTGGTTGTCATTGTCAAGATAGATACTGAAAGAAGGATTACTGTCCCTACGGAATGGAGAGCTTATCTTGCATGGAATATTGTTTATCTCAGGAAACACTGTTGTGAGAATCTGAACTTCAGAATATTTCTCAAAGAGTTCTGAGATGGAGATGCTGGAGGATGTCTTGCCTACTATCATAAGAAAAGTCACTAAAAAAGGGTTAGGATGTAAGGGGCCGCTATATTGTTGTGGCAAAGGGAATTTGTTGGTTAATCCCAAGGCATTGCCCCTTCAGAAGGAGCATCAAATGGCAGATCGCCTGCATCACTGGCAGGCTTGTCAAAATTGGTAGGTTCGACTGTCCATTCTTTAAGTTCCTGAACTTTGTAGTCAATGTTAGCATATTTGCCATTATTCTTAGCACTAATCAAACCTTTCTCTGCCTTTGCAATAGAACTAGAACTGGCATTATTAGATAACACTAAATCAGCATTTGTACACACACACTGCTGCTGCTTACCATTATCCTTAGTCTTGATACCATAGAGCAGCTTAATCTTATTGTTGGGCTGCATATCCAGAGCTTTCTGAATTTCAGAAAAGTCACCTTTGAAGTAATCCTTGATATATTCCAGTCTAAACTGAGCATTTTCTTTGGCATCTTTCTTGACAGTCCACACACCGTTGATATAGTCAAGAGAGTTAGGTAGACAGAGGAACTTACGAAGGAATACAGTCAGGTCAACCTCACCTTCACAAGCAATACGATAACCTGTCTGGTCTATCTTATAATTGCCAGGCAGGGGCTTATGAGCCTTAGCATCTTCATAGTTCATACGGGCATAATTACCGTAGTCATCAATGACTTGTACAGTTTCTCCATTGCTACTGAGAGCTGGTTTCAGCTTCAAAGTGAACATGGCCTTGTTCTTAATATCAATACCATCGCAGGTATCAGGGTCAGTTTCTACAATAAAATGAAGGTTAACCTGCTTCTCACCGTCCTTCTCTTCTACATACTCAGGAGTAAAAGAGGATTCATATCCCATAAATTCATCCAATTTCTCCTTAGTAGGATTAAACATCCTAATATAAGATGAGCCATATCCTACATATCGCTTAAAACTGTTTTCACCAGCTTCTTTACTCTCTTGTGTCTTGCCAATGGCAAGGAAACTCTTGCTAAAATTAATCTTCATAATTGTCTATTTATTGTTTTTTAAAAGTGGTACATAATGTTCATTAGTTGTTCCAAGGCATATCATTTTCCTTTGCCTCTGCTTCAGCAGTTTCACGTTCTGATGTTTCCTCGTTGGTTATGGCAGCTTCCTGTTCTTCTGCTAGCCTTTGCTCTGCTGCTACATTAATTTCATCTGTAGATGGAGTCTCAATGACATACACTTTGCGCTGTTCGTCATAAGATACAATATCAGTGGGAAGATACTTAGTAACCTTGATGGATTTGCCATCCTTACCAGTAGCACCTGTGGGCTCGATGATCTTCTTAACAAGGTCGGTGACATGGAAGCCAATGACACTGACAATACCTGCCTCCAAAGAATCATTGAGGGCCTGATACTGCTTCATCTCCTCTACAAGGGGCATAATTTTCTTCTTGAGTGCTTCAATCTTACGCATGTTAGGGTCAATCATCTTGGCTGCACTCTTTACCTGCTGGAACTGTGAATAACTGATTTCTTTTCTCATAATGTCACTTTTTGAATTTAAATTAATTAATAATGTTGTTTATATCTTTAAGCTGCTGGATTATTAGCAGTCTTGTTTTCTTTAAGGTCAGGAAATATCTCTGACATATCTACTTTCAGGTTGCCATCATCATCAGATTCTGCCACAATGAATTGCTTTTCTCTAAGATGGAGTGGGCGAGAACCTCTGATGTTATTGTCACCACCCTTAAAGCTGAGAATTGTCTTGTTATCCTGACGAGAAACATAGCCAATGGCATCTGCCTCACCACAGATAAGATCTCCTACTTTACCTGCCAAATCTACAAGCATTTCAGTAGTCTCAGTATCATTCTTCTTAATCTGCTTATCCTTTACATGACATACAAGAATAAGGGTGTCACAAAGAGGTGTAAACATAGTGACCATTTCCTTTAATGCCTTTCTCATGTAAAGATAGCCTGCACCATTGGGGAGAAGTCTGACATCTGCTTTAGGGTCAATGATGTTCTTGCCATTAGCATCTTGTAGTATATTACCAATCTTATCCTTTAGATAGCCCCAAGTCTGGCCCATCGAGGTTTTTCTGTATAAAGCATTCGCATAAAAAAGTGACATTTCCTCCAGTCTTGTAGCATTATCAATAGTAATAAACCTATAAAATGGTTTACCACCATTCTCCTTATTTTTCTGTTCAATAGCAGCTTTGATATTAAACATATCAGCAGCATTTCTTGCCTGAACACACATGACATCAAGTGCTCTATAGCCATCTTCCAAGTCAATGATAAGATTACTGTCTAAAGAGGCCATAAGACTACTTTTACCACACTTTGGCTTACCAAACAAGACCATCAACCTTGGGTTGTAGTCAGTTGCTTTCCTACGTTCCGTAGGCAACACAATGTTACTCATTTTGTTTCTTCTACTCTTTTTAAATTGTTAATGACTGTGCAAAGATAGCCTCCCCAGGTGAGAAGGATGTCTTGCTTAAAACTCTGATTTAATAATTGAAGGAATTTACTTAGGATTGGTCAGCTCAAGAGGAGGAGTATTATTTTCTGACTCCCACCTTTGGATGAGCTGGTAGTACCTGTTAAGAGTTGCTGTGTCAGTAGATAAGGGCAGTTCCTTGAAGGTACTGGTTGCACCATCAAAGAACAATGGACATATATGACCATTAGCACCATAATCTCTGTCTTCAAGGACCTCAAGGAATCTGGAGTAATCTTCTAGCTTAGAGATGTCATAGTTTCTATATTCCTTCTTACCAAACTTATAAGGACTATATAGGCCAATAAGACAGTTGAGGTCACGCACTACTGTTTTGCAATCACCCATGCCGTCAGCTGTAGGTTTCATCCTATCTAGTTTAATATTTTCAATACTTTCCTGAGACTGAGCTTGATGCTGTATAAGAACCACTATATAATTGAGTTGTTTGCGAAGAGTAATGTTATACTTACTCATCTTCTCAATAGTTTCCCTTTGGTCTTTGCAGCCTTTTTCTACAGTGAGATTAGCTGCATTATCCAAGATGATAACCCTGTACTCATCCTCATCATCCTGAGTATATGGTTTGATAGGATCTATGACTTTCTTGTCTTCCAGTTCACCAGTAAACTCATTAAGAACCTTTATTGTGGTATAATTCATATGGCCATGTTCTAAGGCATAGTCTCTACACTTCTTATTCACTCCAGTGGGGTTCTTGTCCGTATCATTGAAAATAACCATCTCCTCAAAGGCATGAATGTACTTCTGGTATCTTTCAGACTCCAGTAACTCAAAGATGTGTGGGTCACATGGATGGTCAACACTTCTAAGTCTTCTGGTATCTATGTGAATGCCATCCAGTCTGAATAGCAGGTGACATAAGAACTCATTATACTTTTCCTTTGCAGACATTTCTAATGAGAAGTACAATACCTTAACTTTCAGTTCTGGGTGTTCCATACAATAGAAAAGAGGCTCATAGACAAACAGATAGTCTGCAAGTTTGCTCTTACCAATCTTCTGGGATGCGGTAATGCAAATATATTTTCCCTGTTCAAAACCTGGATATACTCTTCTAAACCTTTGAAATGGAAATGGAAGGCAGTTGTACTTACCCTCCACAACCCTCTCCCTCCTAAGCTTGTTCTCCTCCTGTACTTCATTGAACCTGCTCATAGGGTCTTCTGAAGTAACTTATCCAGATGATGCCTCTCATTATCAAGCATCTCTGTGTATCTATGCCAGGATGCAAGGAGGCAGTCATTATCCATATTGGGACTCCCTGCAAGGAGGCTGTCACCAATGATTACTGTCAGGTAGTGCCTTAGAAGCATGGCTGTCAGTGTCTGCATGAACCTGTAGAGCCTGATTTTGGCCCTGCACTCGGCAATTCTCTCGCCAACCTTTGCATCAAAGGTATCACCCTCGGCACATACTGACTTGCCTGAGACATGCATAAGCAGCACTGTATTCCCATTGTCATAGGTCTCACCGGCATCAATAGAGGGATGCCACATAACCCATTCCCATATCTTGTTGGGAATGTCCTTGAACCAAGACGGCAAAACACACTTTCCTGTTAGGGTAACTGTGGTTGCCTTGTCATTGAAGGTCTGCACCTTCCTGAAATCTCCCTTAAAACTTACCTTTAACATGATACTCTAAATTAACTTTGTTGTCCAGTCATCACTATTAACTCCCTCCTCCTCACTCTCCCTGTTCTCAAGGAAGGTGGCCAAGTCAGAAATCTGCTCCACATGGTTGCCATCCTCACTAGGGCGGACATCATCCTTAAGGATGAAATACTTGATAAGGCGCATGTTGGAATAGTTGCCTTGAAATGAGGCTACATACCTACGGGTGGCATCAAGGATTTCCTCGTTAGAATAGTTACCAAAGACGGTGAAGAACTTTTTGAGTTTCTTGACCACCTCAGAGTTGTTACACCTATAATAATAGGGTGTAAGCTGTCCAAACCTGTTTTTCATCTTTCCTTGAGGATAGAGTTCCCTCATCTGTTTGGCCAGTTCAAGGAGTTCCTCATCAGATTTCTCCACCTTGCCTGAAGAATCAGAGATAATCTCATCAAGCACATCAGACCAGTGCTGAGTGATGAGATAGTCTTCCCCTTGCTTAACAAGAATCTCCCTGTTAAGCATGTTGTCAAGCACTTCTCCAACATTCTGGCAGGTTCTTACAGCTAAAGCCATAAGGAACTCAGTCAGAGTCAGTTTATGCTTGAGGCATACTTTTTCATTAATTGTTACTTTCATAAGCTACTTTAATTTTACTTTCTTGAGTGCATATTGATAATACTCTTCCATCATCTCACCAGAGTTCTCATGCTGCCATGTTACACCTGTATATACATAGCAATAGGAAGGCTTGTCACCTTTAGACCAGTACACATGACTCTTACCCTGCTTTTTGCCAAGCTCTCTTTTAATCCAGTCTTTAGCAGCTGTCTTTGTCTTGAAATTCTCTTGAGCAATCAGCTCAATCTTATCTTCCAAATCACCTTTGACTATATCCTTATCATGGTGGTATACTGTTACTTGATACATAATGCTGTCTATTTAAGTTTTAAAAATTCATCAGCTGCCTGCTCCAATCTTTTTGCATGTTCTAAAGGAAAAGAACAGTCATAGTCTTTGGCATCAAACCTGAGACTTGATGCTACACTCTTTACAGTCATGGCAAATATCCTTGCACATCCTAACTTTTCTTTCTGTGTCATATCTTTAATTAAATTTGATAATTATCAATACTACTACAAATCATCATCTTAATTCAATAATAACTTGCCAATACATAGAAGTAGATATGCAGCATATATATTCAATAGAGGTGGCCATGCTAAATATAAAGCTATTTCTAGCCATACTATACCTACAATAAATAATAGGGTTCCTAATATAGATTTAATCATATATCACTGATTGAATGAATTGTTTTAACTGACTTAAACCCCTCGATACCCTTATTGACAAGTTCCTCCTCTCTGGTTCCTACATAATATGGGATAACCATGATAGGGTCTTTGTGTCTGAGAAGTCTGCCTTGTCGTTGCTGGGTAATAATTTCAGAGGAAGTGATATTACAGAAGATACCATACCTGCAATCCACAAGATTAGCATTCTCATTGAGGATATTCACTGCTGTAATATGGTCAATCTTCTTGTTATTGAAGTCATCATACACTTTAGTGGCATCCTTGTTCTGAGAATGGATGCAGTTCTTACCAAGTTGTTCTGTCTGGGCAATAGTCTTGCAGAAAGTAATGGTTCTTTCTTTGTCAAGATGGTGAAGGATAAGCTTCACCCACTGTAACTTACAGTCGGCAAGGAATTCCAGCCTCTTGCCACAGAGATACAGCCAAGACTGCTTCATAGCCATATTGCCAGACATAGCTTTTTTCTTATACCACTCTATAGACTTATCCAAATCCATCAGCTTTTGCTTCTGAGTGCATTTCAGAATGGCATGTACTTTCTGTTTCTTATACTTCCAATAGTCTTTATATTCTCCATGTACTACAGGCCCCTTAGTCTTGGGATTAACCTCAATAGTCTCAGACATCCTTGTATTTTCAACCTGTAGAGGGAAGAGCAGGATGGTAGGTTCAGGGAGTACCTCAGAGTCAATGGCTTCAATAATGTCACAAGATACTGTCTCTGAATGATAGTTATACTTAAACCACATCTTGAGTTTCTGTGGTATAGTGGCACTGAGACCAATGACATAGCCATAGTGGAGTGTCTTTAAGGCCTGCATGCGAAGCTCTGAGCCTAAATGATGGCACTCATCAGCTACGATGAACTCAAAGAACTCTCCTGTGTGTTTGTGAAGAGACTCATAGCACTCCATAGTAACCTCACATTCCACTCCTCCCCATTTCTCCATTTCATCAGCCCATGTCTGCTTGTGCACTCTCTTGGCTACCAGAAGAAGCATTCTAGGCTTATGGTCTTTGTAGACAGACTGTGTGATCCAGTTGATAAGTCTTAGGCTCACAGCAGTCTTTCCGAAGCCAGTTGCTGCTTCTAACAGCAAACTGTTGCTTTTGGAGAGTGCTTGCTGGCAGAGGGTATAGATTTCTTCACGTGTCATATATTAAATAATTATAAGTACCATATTTCTGGTGGTGGGACATCATGGAATGATGTCTTACAGGGAGGCTTAAGCTGCTGGCTCATGGGCTTCCATAGTTGAGAGGTAGTCATCTGCCTGCTGAGAGAGGAAATCCTGATAAGAGAGTTCCTCCTCAATGGAGGAGTTGATGACTTTGCTTAGTTCATAGATACACTCTAAAATGGCATCCCTATAGGAAGAAGGATGGGCATGATTGCTCATCCTGTCTGTCCATTGGGATATGAGGTGCTGAAGGTCACTTACATAAATCATACGAAAGCTCTTATAAGATGTAAGAAACGTCTCCAGATGGAAGAAGATATTTCTACTCCCATTCCATTTTTCCTGTTACGTGCAAAGTGTTTGCTGCTGATGGTTCCAAACTCAATGACTCCAGGTTTCTTGGAAAGTACTGAGTACCAGTGGTTGGCTACTGCACTAGGTGTACGTCCTGTTTCTTCAGACACAATAAGAAAACACTTTGCAAGGTTCTGAGGGAACACCCTCACTTGACGCAGCAGACGTTCTTCTTCTTGCTGAGTCCATCTTTTAGATTGATTTGTCATAATTATTTAAAGAATTAATTATTGATTAGGCCAGAAAGTGGCCTTGAATATTCACAAAAAGGCCTCTCTGTGCTTCTCAGCAGAGGGAGGCAGTGTTATGGTTCTCCTAATACACATTATAAAATTTGACACAATCAACACTTATAATCATTCATGGTACTAAACGTGGAGAACCTGTTATCCTAAAAACACATATATGGTCATGGTTGTTTTCTATATTTGTTTTCCCCATAGTTGTTCATGGCTTTTGGTATGCCTACAGATGTAATGAGCCCTGCTACAGAGGCAATGATTGCTGCATAACCATCGAGTGAGGATGTTATGGTGTGGGTGGTGAACACTTCAACCAACATGCAGATGCAAATGACCATGAGAATGACAACTGACATGATGCCTATAAGCACCATGCTCAATGACAAGGATGATATGCCTGTATTGCTGCGTATAGCTTTGCCTATGTATTGTGTCATTCTCCTGAACATGTAGTCCACACAGGATTCAAACCTGTAACCCTCTGATTAGGACTCAGACGCTCTGTTCAATTGAGCTAGTGGACCAAATACCTATCTATTTTCACAAACCGAGAAGGTAATAAAGTATAAATATGACGAAAGTAACAGCAAATGTATTGAGTTATGATGGAAACTCCAAAGACTTAAATTATTTACTTAGGTGTATCTTTATTTTCAATTTTAAGAAGCTTCATGCCAATCGCTGCTGAAAGCTCTCTAATTAACATTTTGGCAATTCTTGAGTCAGGGTCTATTCCCATCTCATTAAATACATCATTAAGTTTCAAATTATAATGTTTCGGGATTTCTTTCACTTCAAGAGTGTCGAGGAAAGAAAGAATTTTTTCACAAGTATCATACACTCCTTCAGCATAATCAGATAGTCCTTTTAGAGCCTCTTCTTTACTTTTCTCTATCTCTGCCACTACAGTGTCTTTTTAATATATTTTGTCATAATATCTATTTTTTTACATTTATTTTCCGAGTAATAATCATATATGATAGCATTTGGAAAATGCTCTTTTATATGCCTTATAGCATCACAAATAAATTCAAAATTATGAGGAGGCTCAAACTCTGGAGTACTCCACCAATGGATAAAGAATAAAATAGTATATCTTCGCTCTATTCTATACCAAAGAGGATGAAAGGCTTCAGGACAATGTATCTCATTGCTTATAATACGGAATTTCTTCTTCATGATGTTTTTTAAGTTTTGTCACTATAGTAATTTTGTTTATCAATTCCATAATCAATCTTTTATATGTTTATTTATAAATTCACTCCACTTTGCAAGCAATATTGTCATAACAACAATGAATAGCACTGCGCCAAAGAACACAAATGCTCCTTCCAACCCCCCAAGAAAACCACATTGCAGCAAATAATATCGTACAAAGAGGGAATATAGTTATTAAAAACTTCTTCATACCTTATTCTTCTTCCATATACTTTTTGAAATCTTCAATTACATCGGAACGTAACACACCAAAAAACATATGTGGATATGTTTCTAAGAATGCATAAGCCTTTTCAATAAAGGCATCCTTTCGGATATATTCAATATCATCACTACAACTCCTTTTAGATAGCCATCTATAATCGGGTGTGCCATCAATCGGATTTTCAAATAAATAGATTTTCTTTGGTGCTTTCATAACTTTATTCCGAATAATGGTCTTCAACAATAATTTGATGTTTAGACAAATCAGTAGAAAGGTGTTCTACTTCATGCCATTTTTCAAGAGGATATGTGTCAGATGTGCAATGGTTAATATTTCCATCAGGTTCACACCATATATCATCATCATCAGCCCAGTCAAACAGATATGATGTCTTATCATCGTATGCCGCTGTAAGATAGGCTTCTTCTTTGGTATTGGCGGCAACTAATATAAGTCCACCACCGTATGACCATTGATTTTTACAACAAAATACTTTCATAATTTATCCTCCTGTTCTTTGTTTGAGGGAATTGAGCCAAGTAATGCAATTTTCAGCAGTTTTCTTAAACTCTTTTGCATCTTTAAGATAGGCAATCGTAGTATTCAAATAACTCTCATCCTCTTCACTTCACTCAGCAGGCTTCTGCTCAATCTTCTTCAACTCTTTCTTCTCAAAGTCAAATTCCCATCCTGCATCACTCATTGCTTTCATTAAGATGTCACGCTGTTCTTTGGTGGTTGGAGTAATTTTTGAACACATCAAATTCACCGATAAAGGACAGAAAGCATCGCTCTCACCACTATCTGTATCATAATCACAATATGACATCACTGAACCATCTGATAGTAAGTCTTTGAATATAAAAATAGTAGTTCCATCACTAAGCACATCACCGCCCTTTGCATCTTGGATAGTCCAGAGTTTCATGCATATTTCATGGTTAAATGGAATAATACCATGAGGTAATCCGTTTCTTTCAATATAATATCCATTTTCATTAATTTTTGTTATATGACGAACACCTTCATAATGGTCTCCACTATATAAAATCCAATCACCAACCTTGAACTTTGGTTCAACCTTATCAGTAGGTTTTCCGAAATGCGGGTCAATACTGCTATAATCCTTTGGTTTATCTTCACCAAATACGCAATCATTGACAATCTCGTTGTATGTTTTAGAATCTATTCCAAGACTTTCTTCTAGAGTTTTAATTTTAACAGGAATCTTTTGCTCACCTTGCTTTTCAAGCCAATCCACACCTTCTTGAAATCCCCACTTAAAAGATTGTTTGTGACAATATTCACCATGAGAATATTCTTTGGTATAACGTTCATCACATGCATCATCTATGGTATTTACCCATTCAAGACCAGTTCTTGCTTTTGGTATAGAATCAGTAGGCTTCTGTTCATTTTCACACTTATTGTCTTCATATATAACAAATGATATTTCTTTAATACAACCTTTTGGAATAGTCGTAATATTAGAATACTGTTCTGGGTCATCACCATAATTTTGCGCTATAGCAAGAAATTCATCAGTATCCTTAACAACTACACCAAAAGAAACAATATATATCGGTTCTACCTCAATGTCTTCTACAACAGTCCAATTCATATTTGAATTACAACTGTCTATCCATAAAACTTTTACTACCTTCATACCTTTCTATTTTTTGTCCAGTTAATAACTCCCAACAAGTATTGAATCCTTCTTGATAAGCATCCATAATAATGTTTGTCATTTCTGCAACTTTAGGTTTAATTTTAGCAAACCCTTCTTGCATTTTAG
>ODAJ012169484.1_pt1 | contig 10664 bp, 10 predicted proteins | sample 1539241 | NCBI WGS metagenome assembly ODAJ01 (sample SAMN02144231, study PRJEB22623) | gut metagenome | biome: sheep rumen | host: Ovis aries | place: New Zealand
AGACCGGGCGCTGCCAGCCGAGGGTATCAAAGAGCTGCACATGGATCGGGAGGGTCGCAAGCCAGCTTTCGTCGCGGATGACATGGGTCGTGCGCATGAAATGATCGTCGCAGACATGTGCGAAGTGATAGGTCGGAATGCCGTCGGATTTGAGCAGCACAAAGTCGGTGTAGTTCTCCTGCACTCTGAGCTCGCCGCGGATGCCGTCCTGCACGGGAATCATGTTTGCGGGATCGCCCTCAGAGCGGAAGCGCAGCACCCATTCAGTGCCCTTCTGAAGCTCTGCCTTGATATCTTCCATGGGGCGGTCGCGCCAGATCGCATATTTGCCGTAGTAGCCGTAATTTTCCTTTGCGGCCTCCTGCTGCTCATGCATTTTCGCGAGGTCTTCCTCGGTGCAGAAGCAGGGATAGGCAAGCCCGCGTAGCAGAAGTGCTTTCGCTACGGTCTGATAGATCGTCTTGCGCTGACGCTGCCGGTAGGGACCGTATGCGCCCGATTCGCCGTCCTTGGTGACGCCCTCGTCGAAGTGAACGCCGTAGAAGTTCATTGCGTCGATGACCGCCTCGACCGCGCCCTCGACCTCGCGCTTCTGGTCGGTATCCTCAATGCGGAGATAGAAGACGCCGCCGGTCTGATGTGCCAGCCGTTCGCCGATCGCGTTGTAGAGGTTGCCGAGATGCACAAAGCCGGTCGGGCTCGGTGCGATGCGCGTCACGACTGCACCCTCCGGCAGATCGCGCGGGGGATACTTCGCTTCATAATCGTCGATCGTCCCGGTGATCTCCGGGAAAAGCAGATCTGCAAGTGCCTGATAATCCATATGTTTTCTCTCCTGTTTCTGTTTGATTCATATTACAGCGGGGTTCTCATATATCCGAAGAAGCCGCACACCCGCTTACCAGTGACCGCCGCCGCCGCCGTGGGAGAAGCCGCCGGAGGACGTGTGCGAGTGTCCGCCGCCGCCCCCGCCGCCGCCTCTGCCGCTGTCGGAGCTGATATGCGTCTTGCTGACATGCTTGCGGAGGAAGAGATCTTCCTGCACATAGAAATGCGTGTCCTGCTGGCTGACATAATTCATCGGCGAAAGCGATTTCTTCAGCTTGTAGCTGCTCTTGACGCAGAGCACCGAGATCAGCGCCGTGATCAGGCCGATGATGCCTGCGATCGGCAGTATCACGGACCATCTCACGCCGAGCCACCACGGCAGTGTATCCGAGTGGACCAGCTCACCGTTCTGGTAATAGGCGTATTCGCCGTTGTCATCGTTGACGGTGTATCCGTCCTTCGGTGCGCCTTTTTCCTTGTAATATACGAGCTGTCGGCAGAAATAATTGACCGCGCCGGCATAATCCTCTCTGCGCAGATAGTCGCCCATGCCGCTGACGATGGAGGAAGTGCGGTCATCCGAGCGACCGTTGTAATAATAGATCTGTGCCGTGCCGCAGGTCGAGATGTAGGCATAGTGCGTCGAAAGGCTGAGATAGAGCAGAACGCCGTCTGTCTCCGTGCCGTTCGGGATGTTGAAGAGCTCGTCATATAGATCATCTGCCATGCTTTCGATCTGACCGTCACTGTATTCAGGCGCATCCTCTCCCGTGACCTGCACGGCAATATACATGTCGATGCTGCTGCTTGTCTCGAGAATTACGGAGTTTGCTTCGGCGAAGTCAGATTCTCCGAACACACTGTCCGGGTCATAGAGCCCGATATTCGGGATGACATTTTCAAATTTCCGCTCTGCCGAGACCGGCACTGCGAAAACGCAGAGCAGCATCAGCATCGCCGTGGCAGCAGTGAGGATCCGTTTCAGATGCTTTTTCATTTCATCATCACCCCCACAACAAGCGTGATTACGGCAGCGAGCACACCGAGCACTGCCGCGAATGCCGCAAGCTTTCCTCTGCTGACAGGCGGTTCGCCGACGAATTTCGCCGTCTGCCCGTTGAGCGCGAATTCATAGACCTTATCGCGGTATTTGTATGTCATGAACCACACAGGGAGCAGCATATATTCCCAGTTCGTGCTCATCACCTTGATATCGGAGCGCGTGACCGAGACAGTGGTGTAATTCTTCATCGAGGAGCGCAGGAGCTGGTCGCTCGCCTGCACCGCACGCTTCTGGATGCGCGGGAACATCGCCGCCATGTTCATGTCATAGCGCTCTGCGAGGAAGCCGCTTAAATACTGCATCGCAAAGGGCTGCACCTGCCGGTAGTCGAAGGGCTCGACTGCCTCCATGAGCTCATCGTCGATGTGGCTGGCGCCGTCTGCGGGGAGCCCGCGCAGGACAACCTTTGCCTTTCTGGTCAGCGCATATTCGCGCGTTTCGGTGTAGTGATAGTCGCCGGAGGTCCAGGAGCGCACCTTTTTGCCGAGGGCGTCCATCTCTGCGTTGAGGTCGCAGTCTGTGACCCAGAACGGCACATAGAGCCCGGTGATCTTCTCCTGCTGCGCGGCAGAAAGGAAGTCGCCCGGCAGGAACTTGTGCCGTTTGCACCAGTCCTGAAAATGCCGGATCGCCTGTTCGCGGTCGATCTGGAAGGGCAGCACATAGGATGGGCGGTAATCGCCGGAGACCCTTCCGCGCAGGATGACGGGATTGTGGCAGTAATAGCAGAATGTGGCGGCAGTGGTGTCGTCCGCCATGATGGTCGCGCCGCAGCTGTCGCAGGAGTAGATCGAGGTATGCTCGGCGAATTCCTCGTCTGTGCGGATCTCCTCCTCCGGGCGTTCCGCAGCGGCAAGCTCCTCCTGCTTCGCCGCAATTTCGTCCATTTCGGCTTTCGTGAAGCTGCTGGAGCAGAAATCGCAGGTGAAGGTCTGTGTCGCAGCGTCAAATTTCAGATCCGCGCTGCAATTCGGGCATTTAAAGGCAAGTGATTCCATATTTGTCTCCCCCTTTCATCGGGTCGGATGATGCAGAACAGCATACAAAGACATTATAGCACATATTCTAAAAAAAAGCAATGGCTGAAAACGGAAAGTGACGCCGGCACAGGGCTCGCTGCATGATATGCAGAAAGGGGGCGCTTCAGCATCACGGATGCCGAAACGCCCTTTGTGTCCGATTATTCAGTTTCCCGCGGCGCTGAGCGCTTCCTCTGCCGTTTTGCGGAGCAGCTCAGACTCCTCCTCGCCGCCCATGATGCGCGCGATCTCGGAGATGCGGCGTTCGCGGTCGAGCACGGTCACATCGGTGCTGGTGCTGTCCGCTGTGCTGTGCTTCTCAATCAGCAGGTGATGATTTGCCTGTGTCGCAAGCTGCGCAAGATGCGTCACACAGATGACCTGATGATGCGCGGAGAGCTCGCGGAGCTTTTTTCCGATCTTCTGCGCTGCCTTGCCGCTGACGCCGGTGTCGATTTCATCGAAAATGAGCGTCGGGATGCTGTCGCGTTCGGCAAGCACGGCCTTCAGCGCAAGCATCATGCGGGAGAGCTCGCCGCCCGAGGCGATCTGTGCGATGGGCTTCGGCGGCTCGCCGGGATTTGCGGAGATCAGGAATTCTGCGCGGTCCATGCCGAGCGGGGTGAGCTTGCCCTGCGTCATCGCGACGGAGAGCTGCACACGCGGCATATTGAGGAAGCTCAGCTCCTCGCCGACTCTGCGGGAGAATTCCTCCGCGAGCTTCTGCCGGTAGGCGGAGAGCGCCTTTGCTGCCTCCGTGACCTTATGCAGACGCTCCTTGCGCTCAGCGGTGAGCTGCCGGAGCAGGTCTGCGTCGCTTTCGATCGCGGAGACCTCGCGCACGGCATCGTCATAGATCTCCCGCAGTCCGTCCGCATCGGTGTGATAGCGGATCGCAGCCGTGTTGACGGCATTTCTGCGGGCATTGAGCTTTTCAAATTCCGCCTGCGAGAGCTGCCCGCCGGTGTAGGCAGAGACCTCGTCGGCGATGTCCCTGAGCTCGATGTTCAGCGCACGGAGACGCTCCGAAAGCGGTGCGGCATCGGGCTCGGCGCCCGCGAGCTTATCAAGTGCGATGCATGCCGCTGCGAGCGCATCCGAGATGTTCTCGTCGCCTGCAACCAGCATCTGCGAGACAGCCTCCGCAAGACCTGCCGATTCCTCCGCTCTGGTCGCCGCCTGAAACTGCTCGTCAAGCAGGGTATCCTCCTGCGGCTGCGGATCAAGCTCACCGATCTCCTCGATGATGCTGCGGAGCTCTCTGAGCCGCGCAACCTTCTCCTGTTCTGCCTTCTGCATGGCGGCGAGCTTCCGCGCACAGGTCTGCAATGCCTGAAATTCCGCGGTGTAGGCGTCGCGGAGCGTGTTGTCTCCGCCGAACTGATCGAGCACATCGAGATGGCGCTCGGGGCGCAGCAGGATCTGATTGTCGTGCTGCCCGTGAATGTTGACCAGCGTGTCGCCGAGCGCACGGAGCAGCGCTGCCGGCGCCGATCTGCCGTTCACTCTGCCGACGCTGCCGCCGTCTGCGGAGATCTCGCGCGTGAGCAGCAGCTCGTCGTCCTCCGCTTCAAAGCCGTATTCCGTGAGCACGGCGCGCGTCTCCGCCGAGAGCGGCGAAAACACCGCCGTGATGCTCGCCTTCTTGCAGCCGGTGCGCACAAGGTCGCGGCTTGTGCGCTGACCGAGCACCGCCTGAATGCCGTGGATCAGAATGGACTTGCCGGCGCCTGTTTCGCCGGTAAACGCATTGAAGCCGTGCTCCAGCGGGATGACCGCCGACCGGATCACGGCAAGATTTTCGATTGAAAGTTCCCTTAACATCATGACCCCCAGATCTGGGTTTCGAGCAGATTGACCAGCTGCACGGCGCTTTGCTCGGAGCGCGTGAGCATAAATATCGTATCGTCGCCTGCGATCGTGCCGACGACGGACTCCAGCGAGAGCCGGTCGAGCACGGCGCATGCCGCCTGTGCAGAGCCCGGGTGGCATGTGACGACGACGGTGTTCATTGCGCAGTCGATGCGCAGGACGGCGCTTTCCAGCAGATTGCCCGGCGCCGCGTGCTGCGCGGCTGTTTTCGCATAGCAGCTCACACCGCGCGCATTGCGCTTTTTGTGCAGGCGGAGCTGCCGGATGTCGCGTGAGACTGTTGCCTGCGTGACGGAAAAGCCCTCGGCGCGGAGCAGCTCGCAGAGCATCTCCTGTGTTGTCACATCATGTTCTGCGATCAGCCGCAGAATTGTGTCATGTCTTGCGTTCGGCATGAGGCTCACTTCCTTTCTGCCTTGCTTCGGTGATAATGCGCGAGCCAGAGCAGCAGGTTCAGCAGCACAAGCACGAAGCTGTAGGCAATCAGCCCGAAGAAATATAAAACCTGATTCCAGCCGCCTGCGAAGAAGTCAGAGCGTTCTGCGGGGATGACCCCGAACCAGTGCAGCGCAAGCTCCAGAACCGTGCCGAGCATAAAGACCAGCATCGACAGCCAAGGCATCCAGCTTTTTCGGTTTATACAGATGAACGCGATCAGATAGATGCCCCAGACCGCGCATCCGATGCCGAGATACACATCGCCGTGATCCTGCATCAGCAGCAGTGCCGGCACAATCATCACGAGATGGAGCAGACTGACCAGAATACTCTGCTTCACCATATCAGAACCCTCCGCCGATGCCGGGCGCCTTGAGCGGCTGCATCAGCTTGCCGTTCAGCGCGTCATAGAAGGCATAGCCCTTGCAGTCCACAAACGGGATCGCGAGCGGCGAGCCTGTGACGGTAAATGATTCCTGATCGCTGAGCACGGCGGTCTCCTCGCCGTCTGCGTGGACATTGAGCCCGCCCTGTCCGGCGCCGCGGTAGGTGATGCGGATATGGCGCTGCGGGTGAAAGAGCATGGGACGCGCAAAGAGCGAATGCGGGCAGATGAGATTCATCTCGATGAGCCGGAGATCCGGCTCCATCACGGGGCCGCCCGCGGAGAGCGCATAGGCAGTGGAGCCCGTCGGCGTCGAGATGACGATGCCGTCCGCGCGGTAGATGCCGATCTGTCTGTCATCGACCGACACGGCAAAATCGCACATCTTTCCGTTCAGGCGCGAGGCGTAGATATCGTTGAGCGCATAGCAGATATGATCACTGCCGGTCATTTCGGCTTCGAGCATCATGCGGCTGCTGATGGCGTAGTCGCCGGACTGAAGCCGCCCGAGACGGTCCAGCTCACTGAGCTCAAACGCTGCGAGAAAGCCGAGCGTGCCGGTGTTGATGCCGACGATCTTTGCGGGCTGTGTGCCGTGGAGCAGGGCGTAGTCGCGCACCCGCCCCGCGCAGCGCAGGATCGTGCCGTCACCGCCGATCGCAACGGCGAAGTCGGCGCCTGCGAGCAGCGGCTCTTCGGGCAGAAACGACACTCCGGGGAGCGATGCGAAATCCGCTTTCAGCTCCTCCGGCATCACGATCTCGGCACGGAACTCCGAGAGCTTCGCGCAGACCGTACATGCGGCATCATGCGCCGCTTTCTTGGAAAGATTCGGAAAAATGACATATTTCATGTGATCTTCTCCAGACAGAGCAGATATTCCGTGTTGCCGCTGCCGCCCTTGATCGGGGATTCGCATTCGCCGACGGGCAGGAAGCCGTACTGCGCTGCCGCATCCCGGATCTCGCGCAGAACCGCACGGCGCACCTTTTCGTCGCGGACAACGCCGTGCTTGTTGAGCGCCTGACGCCCCGCCTCAAACTGCGGCTTCACAAGCAGCACCGCCTTTGCATGAGGGCTGAGCAGCCCGGGCAGCACCGGCAGGATCTGCTTCAGGGAAATAAACGATACATCGCAGGAGAGGAATTCCGCGGGGAGCCCCGGTGCATCCGGCGGCAGCGTGCGGATATCCGTCCCCTCGCAGACGGTCACGCGGCTGTCTGCACGGAGCTCCGGCGCCATCTGGTCATGCCCGACATCGACTGCGAGCACGGATGCCGCGCCGTTTTGCAGCATGCAGTCCGTGAAGCCGCCGGTCGAGGCGCCGATATCGAGACAGCGGAGCCCTTCGACTCTGAGCCCGAATTCCGCGAGCGCAAACCGCAGCTTATAGCCGCCCCGCCCGACATAGGGCAGAGGCTCGGTCACACGGAGCACATCGCTCTCTGCGACCTTCTGCGATGCCTTCAGGCAGACAGCGCCGTTCACGGTGACATTGCCTTCTTCGATAGACGCCTGTGCGCGTGTGCGGGAGCTCGAAAGCCCGCGCGCCACAAGCGCCGTGTCAAGCCGTTCCATCCGAGAGGAGCGCCTTTGCGCTCTGATACATGCTGTCCGCATCCAGCCCGAGCAGCGAGAGACATCGCGGCACCGATGCAGGCGGGACAAATCCGTGGATGCCGGAAAGGCGGTAATTGCCCTTCCAGCCGCGCGTCAGGAGCTGCGCTGCCAGCTTTTCGCCGATGCCGCCCTCCGTGCTGCCCTCCTCGAAGAAGACCGCGTTCGGATACTGCATCACGGCGTCAAGCGCCGCCTCCGGGATCGGGTAGATGTGTACGAGCCGCAGCACGCCGCAGGAGATGCCCTCCGCGCGGAGCTTTTCGGCTGCTGCCTGCACCTCTGCGGAGAGCCGCCCGTAGGTGATGAGCAGCAGGCCGCTGCCCGGGTCATGCGTGAATTCTGTCTCGCAGAAGTCTGCGCAGCGCTCCGGCTCTTTGCCGCGCGGATAGCGCACGGCGACGAGTCCGCTGTGATCATAGAGCGCACGGTGCAGACACTGCTCCAGCTCCTTGTAGCCTGCGGGGGAGTAGATCTCCGTGCCGGGGATCGCGCTCAGCATCGGCACATCGAAGATACCCTGATGTGTTTCGCCGTCCTCGCCGACAACGCCCGCACGGTCGATGCCGAGCACCAGATGATACTGTGCAATCGCCGCATCATGAATGAGCTGATCAAATGCACGCTGCGAAAATGTCGAATACACTGCGAAAACCGGCAGCTTCCGCATCGAGGCAAGCCCTGCGCAGAAGGTCGCCGCATGCTGCTCTGCGATGCCGACATCATAGAACCGCTGCGGGAATTCCTGCGCAAAGAATTGCAGTCCCGTGCCGTATTTCATCGCGGCAGTGACCGCACAGACCGCCGTGTCCTGCCTTGCGTATTCCGTGAGCGCTTTGCCGAAGACGGTCGAATAGCATTCATCGACCGAGACCTCCGGGTTATTCGATGCGAGCTCGATCTGATCGACGCCCTCCACCGTGGCGCTTGCCTTCGGCACGCCGTGATACTCGCCGGGGTTCTTCTCTGCGGGCTCATAGCCCTTGCCCTTGATCGTGCGCACATGCACAAGCACGGGTCTGCGGTAGCTTTTCGCCACCGTCAGCACCTCATCGAGCGCGGCAATGTCATGCCCGTCCACCGGCCCGAGGTAGACAAATCCGAGGTCATCGAAAATGGTTGTCTCTACGATGCCGCGGCGGAACTTGTCCTTCGATGCCTTGAGCTTCTGCACGAGCGCGCTGCCGATCACCGGCGTTCTGCCGACGACCTTCTCCACGCGCCATTTCGTGCGGACATAGCTTTCGCTGTTGCGGATCTTTGTCAGATATTTTGCAATCGCGCCGACATTCTTTGAGATGGCGCAGTTGTTGTCATTCAGGATGACGATGATATTCGAGCGGGATTTGCCCGCGTTGTTGATGCCCTCGTAGAACATGCCGCCGGTCATGGAGCCGTCGCCGACGACTGCCACGGCATAATGCGTGCTGTCGCCGTCCATGCGCATCGCCTCCGCCATGCCGAACGCGGCAGAAACGGCGGTGCTGCTGTGCCCTGTGATGAAGGTGTCGTGCGGGGATTCCGCGGGCTTCGGGAATCCGGAAAGACCGTTCTCCTGCCGCAGCGTGTCGAATTCATCCGCTCTGCCGGTCAGGAGCTTGTGTACATATGCCTGATGGCCGACATCCCAGACGATACGGTCCTGCGGGGAATGAAAATTGCGGTGCAGTGCCAGTGTCAGCTCGACAACGCCGAGATTGGAGGACAGATGTCCGCCTGTCCTGAGCACGGTACCGATGAGACGCGCACGGATCTCCGCACAGAGCTCGATGCACTGCGCATAGGAGAGATCATGAAGCTGCTCGGGGAGTTTCAGCTCGCGCAGCTTGTAGATTTTATGTACGCTGATTTCGCGTTCTATACTCATTTTTATCTCCGCTGCCGCAGCGGGGAGAACTGTGTGCCTGCCGCGGCATGTCACTTATCATATACTCAGCCGGGAGAACCCGGCCGGCTGTCTGCGGCGTCACTCTGCGGGATGCTCCGCAGGCTTCTGCCCGTATTCCGTTACAGTGAGCTTTGCCTTTTCAAGCTCCTTTTTGCAGGCCTCAGCGAGCAGGGCGCCCTGTCCGTAGAGCGTCACGGCTTCCTCGAGGGGCAGCCCGCCTGCCTCCAGCTTCGCGGTGATCTCCGCAAGCTGCTGCATGCCGTCTTCAAATTTCATCTGTGTCACCTCCGTGATCGGGCATCACATCATTGACGGTTGCCGTGATGCTGCCCTCTGAGAAGCGGATATTCAGTGTATCGCCCGGGTGCAGGCTCTCTGCCTGCCGCACAAGCGTATCGCCGCGGTATGCGAGTGCATAGCCGCGCTGTAAGATCGCAACGGGGCTCACGGCTTCGAGCCTGCCAGCCGCGAGCTGCCACTGCTGCTCTGCGCGCCGCACGGTATTTTCCGCCGCATTTCTGAGACGCGCGGTGAGTGCCGTGAGCTTTTCCTCGCTGAGCTGCACGCGCTGGGCAGGGGACTGCCGTTCCAGCCGGTGCAGGAGCGCATCGAGGGTCTGCTGCTTTTTCGTGAGCTGCGATGTGACTGCACTGTCAAGCCGGCTGCGGGTATCCGCGAGCATGGCAAGGAGCGCTGCCTTGTCGGGAACTGCAAGCTCTGCCGCCGCAGAGGGCGTCGGGGCGCGCAGATCGGCGACCTCGTCCGCGATGCAGTGATCGGTCTCATGCCCGACGGCGCTGATGACCGGCACCGGCGCATGAAACACCGCTTCTGCAACTGCTTCCGACTGGAACGCCGAAAGATCCTCATTCGAGCCGCCGCCGCGTCCCATGAGGATGATGTCGCATCGGTCGGCACCGGCTGTGCGGAGCGATTCGGCGATGGATGCGGGCGCTGCATCGCCCTGCACGATCGCCGGGTAGATGCACACCTTTGCCAGCGGATACCGCCGCTCCAGAATTTGCAGCATATCGTGCAGCGCCGCACCGCTCCGCGATGTGACGATGCCGATTTTCTGCGGGAGCTTCGGGAGCTGCCGCTTGCGTGCCGGATCGAAAAAGCCGAGCTTCGCGAGCTTTTCGCGGCGCTGCTGCAAGGCGAGTGCCTGTGCGCCGACGCCGTCCGGCTGGAGATCGAGCACCTGGATCTGATAGTCGCCGCCCTTTTCATAGAGCGTGACTCTGCCCTGCAAAAGCACATCCATGCCGTCCCTCGGCTCAAACGGGAGCCGCTCGGCGTTCATGCGGAACATCACCGCCCGCACGGATGCGTCTTCATCCTTCACAGAGAAATAGCAGTGCCCGGATTTGAAATTGCGCTTGAAATTTGCGATCTCGCCGCGCACAAAGACCGTCTGCAAATTGGTGTCTTCATGCAGGCGGAATGCGACATAGCGGTTGAGCTGCGATACGGTCAGAATTGCCATGTGCCCGCCTCCTTCACTGCTGCATAGACGGAAACGCCCGCGGCATTGTCGCAGGAAAATGCAGGCTC
>ODAJ012048656.1_pt1 | contig 10662 bp, 3 predicted proteins | sample 1539241 | NCBI WGS metagenome assembly ODAJ01 (sample SAMN02144231, study PRJEB22623) | gut metagenome | biome: sheep rumen | host: Ovis aries | place: New Zealand
CAACGAGTACTGCATCGCCTGGGTCAAAGACCTCGACAGCCGCGTGGACTACGTCAACGGCTTCACGGAGACCTATTCCGACCCGCTCGGTATCACCGGCACCTGGGAGTCCATGGTCAATTTCAAAGACCTTGCGGCTACCAAGCGTACGCAGCTCATCTCCGACAACGCCCAGTGGTTTGAAGACCACTCCACAACCGACCCCAAATACAAAAAAGAGGAGGTCAAAGGGGTAACCGCCAAGGTCATCACCGCCGCTATCCTTGCCGGCGATTGTTACCCTGCTACGCCCATCGGCATCAACCTGCCGAACGCTAACTGGATCCGCAAAGAGTACGGCTCCAAGTCCGTCACCATCGACAATCTCATGCACGCATACAACGAGGCAGCGAAGGGTAACGGCTTCAACGAGGAGTTCATGATCGACGATGAGATCCGCAGCCTCTACGAGCAATACGGAGCCCTCTGCGGCGACCTGCATACCGACCTCCATGAGTGCGTCGGACACGGTTCCGGCAAACTCCTGCCGGGTGTGACCAAAGATGCCCTCAAAGAGCACGCTTCTACCATCGAGGAAGCCCGCGCAGATCTCTTCGGCCTGTATTTCCTCGGCGATCCGAAACTCGTAGAACTGGGTCTGCTGCCCAACGAAGAGGCCTTCAAGGCCGGTTACTACCAGCAGCAGATGAACGGCCTCATGACCCAACTCGTGCGCATCGAGCCGGGCAAAGATATAGAGGAGGCGCACATGCGCAACCGCCAACTCATCGCCAACTGGGTCTATGAGCACGCGACGAACAAAGAGGTGGAGATTATTGAGCGCGATGGCAAACACTACCTCCGCATCAACGACTATCAGGGTCTCCGTCGTCTCTACGGTGAACTCCTCGCAGAGATCCAACGCATCACTTCCGAAGGCGATTACGCGGCGGCAAAAGAGATGGTCGAGAAATACGCCGTGAAGGTCAACCAAGACCTCCACAAAGAGATTTTGGCTCGCTATAAGAAACTCAACCTCGCTCCCTACAAAGGTTTCGTGAACCCCGTCTATACCGCCGTTCGTGACGCGGAAGGCAACATCACCGACGTCCAAATCGACTTCACGGAAGGCTACATCGAGCAACATCTCCGTTACTCCCGCGACTACTCGCCGCTACCCGATGTCAATTGATAAATCTCAAATATCAAATCACAAATTGAAATTGGCAGCCGTCAAGCTGCCAATTTCTAAATCTATCGCCAATCGCTTGCTTCTCTTGCAAGCGATTCATGGCGATAGTCTTATGCGGGTCTCTTCGGATATGCCGGACGACGTCCTTGTCCTCCACGATGCGCTGCAGAAAATCAGAGATACCTTTGGTACGCCTAACGATCGAATCACCCCTCCCTTTACGGGTGAAGAGCTCTGCTCGATCGGACTGCCGGTGGCCGTCCGTAGAACATTGCAGGGGGTAGGCCTCTCTCTCAATCTCAAAAACTGTGGTACCGCCCTCCGTTTCCTCCAAGTCCACATCGCCAAATGTTATCCCGGCGCACCGATTACGCTTACCGGCGATCCGCGACTCATGGAGCGCGACGGGGCACCCACGACTCAAACGACCTCCGCTCTCATCCTTCACGGCGAAGACATTCCCGTTGCCGAAAACGAATCTCCCTATATCACGATGAGCCGCCGCATGGTCTCCATGTATCAGCCATGCATGGCTGATGATATAGAGCCATGCTGGTCTTCCGCCGCCTTTTGGTATGAGTACGTAGCCATCCATGGCGGCGAGTTACTCCTCGAAGGTCTCCAACCCGATTCCCTCCAAGGCGACCGCATCGTCGCTGACCTCTACGCAAAATATTTCGGCGTAGAAACAGAGTTTGTAGAAGAAGGAGCACTAATCCGGTCTGTCAGTCCGAAGGACCGTCTGTATTCTGTCAGCGAAGCGGTCTGTCAGCCCGAAGGGCGGTCTGTGCTCTGTCAGCCGAAGGCGGTCTCAATCGATTTTTTCAACTGCCCCGATCTCTATCCCGCCATCGCTTTAACCTGCGAACGCCTCGGAATAACTCTCCAAGCCACCGGCACCGACCGTCTCCGCCACAAGGAATCCGACCGCATAGAAGCCGTCCGACTCCACGAAGTCCGCAACGACCACCGGATGGCAATGGCTCTTATGGCAGCAGATTATATAACGCTTGATTCAACACCAGACCCAAACTGTCAGGCGGAAAACGACCTTAAAAAGATCATCGCCAAGAGCTACCCTCAATTCATAGAGATTTTCAGTCAAATTACGGCCGAATCCCGACGGTCAACCGACGGTCAACCGACGGTCAAAGCCAATGTAAGTACTCTGTCGGTTACCCATATTACCCCTATTCGAGGTGTCAACGATGACAATTTAGGCAAAAAACATGCCCTCTCCAAACTCATCCATGCCGCCACGACAGAATACGTCTGGCTCCACGACGACGATGTCATACTTCCTCCAGCGGCAACGAATAATTGTCAATTGTCAATTGTCAATTGTCAATTCGGCGAAGCCGGTCTTGTAATTTTGCCCTTAAAGATGGAAAGCGAGAGCGGCAAGCCATCTTTATTGGAAAAATTACAGATAGCCGAATACGCTGCCATCCAGGAGTTAACCATGCGTACCGCCCAAAGCGGTCATGCTGTCATGTGTTCCGGCGCGAACCTCATCGTTCGCCGCGAGGCATGGCTGGCCTGCGAATCGGACCTCCATCCGGAGATTCCTTCCGGCGACGATATGTTCCTGTTGGAAGCGATGAAAAAGCGCGGCTATAAGATTGCCGTCATCGACGAACCCGACTTCACCGCCGTCGTCCGTCCTCAAACCACTTGGCGGGCGTTCTTCCGTCAGCGAATGCGTTGGGCAGGCAAAGCACCCAAATACACCGACCCGGACATCCTCCGCTGCGGTGCACTCATCGTGGCTGCCAACCTCCTCCAGCTCCTCTGTCCCCTGATCCTCCTCATCAAATTCCCGATAGAGTACTCCCTCATCCGCCGGCGGCAAATGAGGGAGCATAAAATTATCAATTATCAATTATCAATTATCAATTTCTCAATAGCTTTGCTATTGGAGATTCTCTATCCCTTTTATATCCTCCTCTCCCTCCTCGGCGGCCTCTTCCGCCAGAAGAAGTGGTAACCTCCCTTGGTCACTTTACCAACGCGCCCTGCGCATTGTACACCTTCTCCCCGCGGAGAATGAAGATTTGGCCATTAAGCAGGATCTTACGAGCCTTACCCCAGCCCTCCCCTGAAGGGAAGGGAGTATTTTCGATGCCTTCGTGCGGATCATGGATCTCAAAGGCCGGTCCATCGACCCACTCGGTAATCTGCTGGCGGTTCTCATTTGCTCCGCAAAGTTTCCAAGTATAGGTACCGAATTGCTCAAAGAAGGAAGAAAGCGTAAGCGAAGTATTGTTGTTCATCGTTGTGCCTAAGAACACTTCTTGACTACCATAATAAATACCGATACCGAAATATGTCGGCAGGTCTTGTACTTCCCAACTGAAGGTTACCGTATTCCCATCGACGGCCGCATTCAAGTTATACGGCAGGTAGTTCTTGGGCTGCACTACTGTTTTCGGAGTTGCCTCAAAAACAGCCGTGTAATCGGCATCGGCGGTTGCCAAAGCTATAGCCGGAGACCAACCGGAGAAGGAGTAGGTATAGTTATCATCCTCCGGCTTGGTAGGCGTTGCTCCATTATAGGTCGGCATCTCGCCTTCGAGCACTTGCGACGATTGCAGTACTGCACCATCGTAATTGAGGAAACGGATGGTATAGTAAACCGGCTGCGGGATGAGTTCGTATTGGGCAATGATAATCAGGTTCGACGTGATATTTGTAATGGGTTTCGACCAGCCGGTGAAGATCCATCCGTCACGCGTCGGGTTGGTCTCCGGTCCGTTGGCATCGTGTCCTTCTTCCACTTGCTCTACCAACAGTTCCGTTCCGTCCCAGTCCATAAAGGTAACGGTGTAGTAAACTGCTTTCTTGGTAGCCGTGTACTGCGCAATATAGGTAATGTTTGCCGTTGCCGCAACGATGGTCGGCAACCATCCGCTGAACTCGTAGGTGAAGTTTTCATCTTCCGGTTTCATCGGCGTAGTGCCATTATAAACCGGCATTTCGCCTTCCTGTACTTGTGTAGACTGCAGCACTATGCCATTCCAATCCATGAATGTGATGGTGTAGTATGTCGGCTGCGGCGGAGTTATTATTTTCTCGGTAGCGGTGAACTGCGCGATGTAGTCGATATTGGTCGTAGCAGCTGCGATAGCCGGACTCCAACAGCTGAACGAATACGTGTAGTTCTCGTCCTCCGGACGTACAGGCGTAGCACCACCATAGCTCGGTATCTCGCCCTCTTTCACTTGACTGTTCTGTAACTCTGCACCGTCCCAGTTGAGGAAACGGATGGTGTAGTACGTCGGCTCCGGCGGTGTGACCTGTTCGACGACTTCAAAGGTAATGTAATCCTCCAATCCGTTGCTTGTGCGGGCTGTAATAGTGGCGATGCCGACACTTTGAGCGATTACAAGACCGGTACTTCCGTTAATCCAAACTATGTATGTATCGTCCGATTCCCAAGTAACGCTCTTGTCCGCTGCATTCTCCGGCAGCACGGTGGCTGTCAGTTGGAAGGTCTCTCCCTTGTTGATTTGGATATACGAATCGGTTTTCTCATTGATGGTAATACTCTCGGGCACCACTACCGGCACCGCTTTGACACGGATATTGGTGTAAGCGTTCATGCCGTTGGAGGTCGTTACGCCTATCTGCGCGGTACCTACGCCTACGGCGGTTACCAAACCGTTCTGGTCCACTGTTGCTACCGCTGTGTTATTGGACGACCAAGTAACCGTCTTGTCCGTTGTGTTCTCCGGCTGGATAGTAGCGGTCAGTTGCTTCGTCTCGCCCTCGTATAGCTCAAATGTATCCCAGTATCCGCCTTCGTTGATGGTAATCCCCGTTGCTTCTACTGCCGAAACGGTGATAGTTGCAGTTGTAGCAGAGACATTGGTGCCGACCGCCGTTACTGTAATGGTTGCCGTTCCTATACCTACTGCCGTTACCAAACCGTTCTGGTCAACAGTTAGCACGTTGGGGTTGGAGGACGACCATTGAAGAATCGGTGCATAGCTCACATACGCATAATAATCTGCGATTAGTTGCTGCGTCTCTCCCACTGACATCTCCGTATTAGGAGCGGAATAATTGTGTTGACAAATGGAAATAAATGTTAGTTCATTCAACTGCGGATGTGCCGACAAAGCGGTTGTAATACCATTTGCCAGCGTGGCACGAACTTCTAACCAATTCTCGGAAGCCTGTTTGGCTCGTACTATAGCACGTGAACAATGATATTTATAGGTGTTGTAGGCAGAAATGATATCGTAAATGGTATCACTCAATTCGGTTATTTCCAACACATCGGTGTTACTTACCGACCACGTTAAACCAACCCGTGCATCATCGGGGTCGGTGTATGCCAGTACGAGATACTCGAAGTTTACCGTTTCAATGGAGGTGGAAACATATTGGTTATAGAGTACTTTCCAATCCGTTTCGCCTACTCGCCTGCTTGCAACACATACCATATTCAGTTGAGGTTGTGCGATATTAAGCAGGCACTCGGCGGTATATTCACCTTCTTCGGTAGTAGCGATAACGCGAATCTTGCCGGACCGGCCATTGTAATACGCATTCGGAGAAACGTGCGTCGTGATCAAACCGTTCTCGTCCATTTCAAACCATTCGCTGGCAAACTCATTGCTGCTTCCGATGCCCCATAAGGAGGACGTCCAAGTAACTTTCTTATTGGCTGCCTCTGCAGGAAGAACAGTAGCCACCATCTGCAAGGTCTGTCCCGTATAGAGAGTTGTATCCGTCACATTGAGTGTGACACCCGTTACAATAATTGGATCTTGGCTGTCCTCTGGTGCATCAGAATGGAAGACACGCAAGTACGGATAGCCGTCGTTGATGGCTTCATTGCGTCCCCATATATTCTCGAAATCCCAGTTATGGTAGGTAGCTTTAGCGTGCATCTCGTTGGTAGTGCAGCCTTTGGAATTGTCGCATGAGAGTTTAGAGTGCGCCAACTCCTTATTGTAGTACGTGTTGTTATGGGTGATGGTTCCGTAACCCGAACTTGCACAGCCACAAATACCCGCCTTAGTCACTCCGGCGGAATAGCAGTTAATGATGGTTGAAGACCAATCGCTGGACATGAACGAACCTTCCGGTTGACCATATTTGTCATATACATTCACGCGGCTATAACAGTTAGAGACGGTGTCGTTATGCAATGCCCAGTAGTTATCTATATTACCGATGAAGGCTTTGGCATCAGTACAATAGATATTTCCTTCTGCGTAACATTGCTTGATGGTGGATTGAACGGTAGCACCGATTAGCATGCCGACATAATTCCAACCTTGATCACTGTAACCGCAACGACTCCAATACTTTGTAGCATCTTTGTATTGTCCGCGAGTGTTATAGTCCTGACCGTCAATCACGGAAGCAGCGATACCTACATTGCGAATAATGGCAGAGTCACCCACAATGGCGAACAGGGCTGCATTATTGCTCCATCCCGGGGTTCCGTTCTTCTCCATGTACATGCCGTAAATAGTATGTCCTTGACCGTCAAAAGTGCCATAGAACGTGTGATTTCCTTCACCGTTGATACCATAATACCAACCAATAGGAATAAACGGCAGACCGAATGCACCGCGTCCCCAATACTGCCAATCGGTGGTATCGCAGAGCACGATATCGTTGTCCAGCACTACTTTCTTGCCTTTGAAGGACATCGGAGCTTGCGTCTGGGTGAGGTTATCCGCAGCGTATGAATGTGTATCGTCGTAGCAGGGTACACTATCCGTCCATGAGTAGAGACCGTTCTGCATAGCGGCGAATCCGCGTAATTGCGCTGCCGTCTTGATATGGTATGTCTTGGTGAACTCATTTTGGAACGGCGTCACATCAATCTCAAACCGCTTGTCCTCGTGCCAGCGGGCGTAAAGGGTGAGGCTACTTGTCGGATGCTCGGTCTTCCAATCGAAGAACTGCGTCAATTCGGGATCTTTATACCATCCGGCGAAGATATACCCGCTGCGCAGCGGACGTTGTGGCGGCAGAACTTCGCTTCCCGGATAGATGTATTTGGTGGTAACATGCGAGCCGCCGGTGGTATTGAACGTGATGGTCAAAGCAGGTCTCCATGACGGATCTTGTGCGATACGAGGATAAGCACTTTCTTGCCACTCCCAATAGTTCAGTTGCAAGGTATCATTCCCTGCATGCTGCTCGTTCCAACGAGTGACGGAATAGTTATAGATATTGACCAACTCTTTCGACTGCATATATTCCGTTGAGACAGCGCAAGAAATTGGCGAACCGCTCTCTATACCGTCGCCTAACACGTCCGTATGTGCCTTCTCTTTGTCGGCAAAGAAGTTCTCTTTATACCGGAAGGTACAATTGGTACCTCTGTTCATAGAACCCGTGTAGAGGAAATTCACCAGCGTATCTCCATCATACGGATACCCGCCACAGATGGCATCCACCCAAATACCTAAGTTAGCAGCATGAGCCCCGGTCAGTTGCGCAGAAGAGGCACAGTTGAGCACATATGCCCCGCTGGACATAGTTCCAATTAGTCCTCCCATATCGCCTTGGTATTGTCCTTGCGTAGCGGCATCACCGGATGTCCAACATTGGATAACACGCGGTTTGTCGTATATCTCACCTACCAAGATTCCCAAATTACTTGCCCGGACATATGCGTCGGTAACACCCAAGTTGCGCAATTCCGCTCCTTTAGCGATACGGCAGAACAGACCTTGCTTATCTGACAAAGTGTTGATATACATGTTCTGTATCTCATGGAAACCTCCATCGTAGACACCTTTGAACTCATTAATCACTGTGACTCTATACCATGGATTTGTGCGAGGCGAAGCAATAGGTGTCCAGCGCGTCGGTGCTACTTCCTCCCATTCCTCCATAGGCGCATTGAGCGCAATATCTGCTGTCTGCAGGAAATATTTATCCTTAAACGTAAAGCCCTGGTTCACTAACCAACTGAGGTTCGAGAGATGCGCTTTGGTGGCAATGAGATACGGATTCACTTTGGTTCCCTCACCTCCACCAAATAGTATTGATGTATTGGTAGAATAAACACCGGTCGGACGAGGCAGACCGTCGCGCAACTCCCATTGACTGAGTCCCATGAAGGAAGCCAACATGTTGAGTGTATCTACAAAGGCTTGCGATTGCATCTGAGCAAGCGATTTGCCGACACCATTCCATACGGCTTCAGATTGTTCACTAATGACAGGAAGACCGTCTTGATTGAAATAACAGCCCATATGTTGCGACTGTTCCACATTGGAAGAATAGAAACCACCATAACCGTGATACGATGCCACAAAAGCATGGATGTCATTGCGGAAAGACGATGCGTCATGGTGACGTATCGTGCTGGTAGAATAGCAGTTAATGATATCACCGCGGTCTATTCCATCATTGATATGTATTGCGTCATATCCGTTATCATAACAGAACGAAGCGAAAGAAGGATTGCCACCCACATTGGTACTGTCACTAATATCACGCAACGCGCCGGTACAATAACATGACTCAATCCGTCCGCTTCCCCAGTTACGGTAACAGAAACCGGCGATACCGGATCGCCAGATATAGTTCACATCGCTTCCTTCACTTGCTATATCACCAAAGGCCGCACACTCGCGAATCGTACCTCCCTCATTGGTTACCACAAACCCTGCTCCGCTTCGATACCACATGGGGTGATTACCATATTCATTTACACCCGGGCTGGGACCATATAGAGCCTGAATATCTACATCTGCGGTACATTTCTCAATCAGACCGTGGTTGGTGCTCACAAATCCTGCACCGTCGCTCATAGTGCAACGCATAGAACCCGTACTGGAACAATTACGGATGACACCGTCTGTCTCGTTCGTGCCCACAAAAGCACCACCGCCCTGCAAATCAGTAACAATATCCACCGAGCAGTTCTCAATCAGACCGTGGTTGCCGTTTACCAGACCGGCCGCACCGCTCTGTGTGCCACGCATCTCACCCTGCGCGTGACAGTTACGAATCACCGTTCCTGCCCGTGCATCCACTACCAGGAAAGCTTGTGTAACACCAGCCATTCGGGCATTCGCCAACCGCACATTCTCAATCGTGGCACCATCCGCATGAACGAACAGCGCTTTATACATCACCGAGAAGTCGTAGGTGGAGATGTCTATATCCCAGTCGTTGGGATCCCAGTCGTCTCCCCAGTTCATGCCGGCACCGTAGTACATATTATAAATCGTGTGCCCGTCGCCGTCGAAATGGCCACGGAAAAACGCGGTGTCCGCTGCCTCACCCCATCGCATCAGATGGTGTGCAATCGGTTCCCATTGCAGCCACGCTGTGGTGTCCGGATTGCTAAAGTCCGTGAGATAGATATCCGCTGTCAGTTTGATATACTGACCTGCGAAATCCTCTTTATCGACATTCGTTCGTTCTGCCAGTCCGGCTAACTGTTCCGGCGTACCAATCAAATACGGATCGGTCTGTGTACCTGAACCACTGAAGGTTTTGTTACTCGTACCGTTCCAGTACGTCTGTCCTTGCATCGCGACCGCCATCAGCAGTCCTAATGCCATTGTTAGAATTTGTCTCATACGCGTGTATTTTTATAAGATGAGTATTTTTTTTAGCCATAGACATACGAAAAAGCGCGGGCTTTCGTTCGCTTCAATTTGATACTTCAAGGTCTTCGACTACCTTTGTTAACACAAATCTATACACGGAAAACTCACGCTATCAACGTGAGCGTGCATAAACCGTACTTGTGTTAACAATGGATCCTATATCCATGATACTAAGGAAGTGTCGAAGTTCTGAAGTATCAAGCTTTTCGGCTTATTACGCTATTTTTAGACGCACGCTTGCGCCTTATGTCTTATCTTAGTATATTTTTCACCGCTTTTTTACGCTGTCAGTGAGGTCAGACCTGGATAGGTTGTTCAAACCTTTGCGACTGCAAAGGTACGCAAAAAAAATGACACTCGCAAATAAAAGTGCCATTTTCTGTAATTTTATTCTTCTGTCCCTTACTGGAGTCCTTCGATCAGTTTGTCGAGGGAGGGGATGAGGGAGGTGAGTTCCTCTATGGACACATGCTTGGTGACTTCGGCGCCTAATCGGTTCGGGATGTCTTTGGCTTGTTCCTCCATCGCTTTGCCGGCGTCGGTCAGGCAGACGATGCGTTGCCGCGTATCCACTTCTCCTTTGACGCGCGTCACTAAGCCCTGACGCTCCATCCGTTGCAGGAGCGGCGTGACGGTATTCGTCTCCAGATGAAGACGTTTGGCGATGTCGTTCACCGGCTGACGGTCTTTTTCCCAAAGGACAAGCAGAACCAGGTACTGCGGGTACGTGATCCCCAAGGTCTCAAAATAGGGACCGTACGCACCGGCTATCAACCGCGCCGCCGTATAGAGGCGGAAGCAGAGTTGGTTATCTAATTTCAGTTGTTCGTACATTATTTCGCCAATTCAGCTACGATCTCTGCCTCGATGTCTTCGGGCTTGGTGGTCGGAGCG
>ODAJ014761189.1_pt1 | contig 10662 bp, 7 predicted proteins | sample 1539241 | NCBI WGS metagenome assembly ODAJ01 (sample SAMN02144231, study PRJEB22623) | gut metagenome | biome: sheep rumen | host: Ovis aries | place: New Zealand
TATGTATCGATGAGGACATTGGTGAAGTATTGACAATAATAAGATAATCGTGCGCTTTAAAAGATTAAGAAGGCTCCCATACTGCCATCAGCGGCGGCGGGGAGCCTTTTGGGCAAAAAAGTAATTATTATAGAAAAATCCCTCTGCGTAAGGTATTGCTTGTTACGCAGCGTCATGTTGTAGGATACATGGCGAAAGGAGACGAAGCATCATATGGAAACGGCGATCATTGAAGCGTTTAAGGCGTTTCAGATGATTTTAAGTGAATAAAGCCATATAAGAAAAGGAGCAGATCACATACAGCGTGACCTGTTCCTTCTTTTATGATTCGATCTGAACACTCTTCCGGAATCTGTCCGGCGTGATCCCGTACATTTCCTTAAAACTGCGGATAAACTGGCGGGTGTCTTTGTAGCCGATCTCCTCGCAGATATGGTCGAGTTTCCACTTTCTTGTTTTCAGCAGCTCTGCTGCTTTTCGAAGCTTGAAATCTTTGACAGTCTCTGAAAAGGATCGTCCGGCCTGCTCCTGAAACATGCGGCTCAAATAGGATTCATTGTAATGAAACTCGGCGGCCAGGTCATGGAGCGTAACCGTGCGGTAATGATTGTACATATAGTTGACCATGTCGAGTATTCGCTGGTCCCGTAATGCAATGCTGTAGAGAGGCTGCATCGTGTCCATATATCGCTGAAGGATATAGGTAATAAGATTTGCCGCAGTCGATTCCATCAACTCCTTTTGATAAGGTAGTGCTAGACTTTGCTGCTCATACAGAAAGAGCAGCATGCTTTCGGCTGCAGGATCCTTACCGCATTGAAAACTGATCGGGTAGACCATGGAGGGAAGATGCGGAATGTTCATCTTCACGAAGTGGCTGAGCCGGATCTTCATGGTAAGACACAGCGAGTCGCCGACGGCAATGAGCTGGTGCCTCGTGGGAACCGGAATGATAATAAAGCTCCCTTCCTGCTGGATGACCTCGTTTTCACCAACGCGATGAATACAGCTACCCCGGAGAACATAAGCACATTCGATAAACTCGTGAGCGTGAGTGGGAATTTCTATATATCGGAGCAGTTTTTCTACGGCCACGTTCATATCAGACGGCATGAAGTCCTGCTCCGTCAGGCCGGTATTTCCGTATCTTTCATGAAAAGAGGCAACGATCTGTCCCTGCTCCCGAAGCGCAGGAGGATCATTGATGGTCTCCATAGTATGGCGATCCGTTCCGTGCATCATCATATATAAATATTGACCATGACGAAGCAAGGTTCCCGTCTCCCGGAAGGAATCCAATCCTGCTTTCTCATAGGGGTTCAGTCGGGATAATTCCCGGATCAGGTGATTATAGTTTGCCAAGACGATCCTCCGTTCCTATGAAGATGTGCACCAGGTGCTTCTGATGCTGCGTCTATTATATTCTCCGTAAAAGTAAAATTCAACCTATCAAACACGTAAAACAGGGGCATTTTTTTATTTCATGCGAAACGTATAATATTATATAGAAAAGCAGAGAAAGGACTCTGAACATGGGAAAACGCCTGAACGATCTGAAATGCATACTCATTCAGAAAGCGGTCTATGCAAAGCTCTACAAGGGACACAAACCGAACGAATGGGAACCGTGGCATGAACCGGGAGTGAAGAAGCTGGAAAACGGTCTGAGTTGCCGAAACGATGTAAAATACGGTGAGACTTACCCGAACAGCTTCGCGGACATCTGGTATCCCGATGACAGCGGAAAGAAGCGGCCGGTTGTCGTGTACTTCCACGGCGGAGGTTTCATTTTCGGCAATAAGTCGTCCGGCGACCCGATGCAGACCGGCGGCGGAGGCGTAGGGAAGCTGGAAGCCATCGTGAAGGCAGGATACATTCTTGTGAATGCGGATTACGCCCTGGCGCCGCAGTACCGCTTTCCGGTGCCGATCTTGCAGTGTGACGAGCTGTTTCGCTATCTGATCGCGCATCAGGAAGATCTTCATTTGGATATGTCCCGCATTTGCCTTTCGGGTGGCAGCGCCGGAGCGAATATCACGGAGATCTATGCAGCCTGTGTCTGTAATCCGGAGTATGCAAAGCTCCTTGGCGTCGATCCTGTCTTGACGCAGGAAAACCTGAAGGTGCTCGCGATTGATGAAGCCGCATTGGATGCCAGTGTTTTCGATAAAAACATGTACGCGATGCTGGGCTGCGCAACCGGAGCGAAGCGCAACACGCCGGAGGAAGTCTCAATTATCAACGCGAAAAACTACATTCATGGCAGCTTCATCCCCAGCTGGATCAACGCCTCCAATGAGCCGAATGATGAGAGCGGATATTTCGTTACGGAGGGGCGCGGGCTTAAAAAGAAGCTGGACGAGATTGGTGTACCCAATGATCTGGTGTTCTTCCCCGGAGCCGGTTTACCCCATGGATATATGGACCAAATGGATCAGGAACCACATGCCAAAGAGGCCTTTGAAAGGATGATGGCATTTATAAAAAAGCATATTTAAAAAGAGGAGAATGCAGTGATGGCAAAAAAAGAACGAGTGAACAAACATCCCGACTGGCGGCTGAGTCGGTCGGAAAAGAACTGGTACTATGTGGGCGACACAGCGCGCCTTTTCTGTACGTCGCTTGTTGGCTCCTACATGACTATGTTCCTGATGTTTCAGGGCATCAATACCGCGTCCCTGGCCACGGCGATCCTGCTCGTCAAGATCATTGACTCGGTGGATGATGTGCTGTTTGGCTATATCATAGACCGTATCCACATCAAGGAATGGAAACTGTTCCGGAAATATGCCGGCGATGGCAAGTATATGCCCTGGTACCGGCTGTTCTTCTGGACTTTCCCGGTTGCGACAATCCTGTTTTTCCTGATGCCTAAGGACGCACCGGATGCACTTAAAATCGCCTGGTTTTTCGTGACTTATCTGTTTTATGACTTCACCTGCACGCTGACTGAGGTCCCGATGCAGTCGATGGTCACCACACTGACGGACAGCCCCTCCGAACGGAACAGTATTCTGACCGTGAAAGGCGTGATCACCGTCATAGCGGCTATCGGCATGGCGACTGTCGTCTCTGCCCTGCTGAGTGAAAAGGTGGGCGTTCCGCTGAGAAACATCGGCGTCTGCGGCGCGGTGATATTCCTGGTCTTCATGGTTCCCATGGTGTTCAAGGTCCATGAGCACAATACCGAGCTCAAGAATGTAGAGAACGAAGGCTCTCAGGAGAAGTACAGCTTCAGGGACATGATCAACTGCGTGTTTACAAACAAATACATCCTGATCTATTTCCTGGCCGTCATTATCTCCACTGTCTTCTGCACCCGAACCGCTGTGGAGGGCTTCCTCGGCTTCTATATTTTCCATGATTCGATGGTTTTCACGTATGTCATGCTGATCGGCTTTGTCCCCGGCATCATCTTGAGTGCTTTCTGCGGCAAGCTTGCGGACAAATTCGGCAAACGCAACCTTCTCGCTTTCATTTTTGCGCTGCTTACGGCCGCAACTCTGATCATCTATTTCTTCTGCCGTGATAACAAGACCATGTTCATCGTGATTGGCGGCCTGTGCGCTATCCCCAACGCGTTGGTCAGTGTCGTTCGGACATACATCGCCCCGGACACCATCGACTATACCCGGTATAAGACCGGCAAGGACTGCTCCGGCATCTTCTATTCCCTGCAATCCTTCCTGAACAAGGCGCTGAGCGGTGTTCTTGGTTCCGTTGCCCTGTATATTCTGGCGGCATTCGGATGGCAGGAGGTCACAGGTGACAGCTTTGCGGATCTGGCCGCTCAGGGTGTGAACCAGTCCGAAACCGCGCTGAACGCTCTCTGGAACCTGGGCTATCTGATCCCGGCTATCGGCTTCGGGATCTCGGCGATTCTGTTGTTCGCATTCTACAGTCTGAAGGATAAGGACGCGGAGCTGATGGCGAAGTGCAATGCCGGACAGATCAGCCGCGAGGAATGTGAAGCGCAGCTTTCGAGGAAGTATTGATGAAGAGGGAATGTTTTAACAGCGGCTGGATGTTCTGCAACGGCAGCGGGACAGCGCTGGAGCGCACGGTAAGCGGTGCAAAGAAGCCGGTCCCGGTGACGCTGCCCCATGATGCGATGATCAGCCAGATGCGGGATCCCCAGGCACCCACAGGAAATGCGACCGGGTATTATCCTACTGAGACCGTTCATTATATCAAGGAATTTGAAATGGACGGACTTCCCGGAGACGCATACCTGGAGTTTGAAGGCGTCTATCACAACGCTGCGGTTTATATCAACGGCTGCCTGGCGGCGCAGCATCCAAACGGCTATACCCCTTTTACGGTCGATATTTCGTCTTTACTGAAGAAAGGAAAGAATACCGTCAAGGTGCTGGTGCGAAATGGAGTTCCGTCCAGTCGATGGTATACGGGCACCGGTATATACAGGGACGTGTGGCTGCTGCGGGCGAGCAGCGTCCATATTGCGCCAAACGGCGTGAAGATCACGGTGACGGAAGCGGATGAGGAAGCGGCGGCGCTGCTGATTGAGACCGTGCTTGTCAACCGGGATGCAAAGCAGCAGAACCTCCGTCTGCGTCACCAGATCGGCGATACAGAGATCAGCGCTCCGGTAACGCTCTCAGCCGGTGAAACCAAGACGGTGACGCTGCGCTTTACGCTGGAACATCCGAAGCTCTGGAGCATTGACAGTCCTTACCTTTACGACTGCAAGACTGAGTTAGAGGGATTGGACACAGAGCACTCGCGTTTCGGTGTCCGAACCCTTTCTCTGGATACAAGGCGGGGGCTGCGCATCAACGGCGATTCCATCAAGCTCCGGGGCGGATGTATTCATCAGGATCACGGTATCATTGGAGCGGTGGAACACAGGGCGCTGACTTACCGGCGCATCCGAAAGCTCAAAGAAGCAGGTTATAATGCAATCCGCTGTGCCCATTTTCCCACCAGCCGGGCAGTACTGGAAGCCTGTGATGAGCTCGGTATGCTGGTCATGATGGAGCTCTGCGATGCATGGACGGCACCCAAAGTCGATTTTGATTATTCTGCAGACTTCCTTTCACATTGGAGAAAGGACGCCGCGACCATGGTGGATCTGGCATACAATCATCCCTCGGTGATTCTCTACTCCATCGGAAATGAGATCTGCGAGGTCAGCGATCCTCACGAGGTACAGTATGGCAGACAGATCTGCGACTATATACGTGCGCTGGATTCCTCACGCTATCTCACCAACTGCGTAAACCCGGTGCTGTCCCTGATGGGGCGCATTCCAGAGCTAGCTGTCAAAGCCGGAGTGGACATCAATTCCATTTTAAACGGAAATGCGGAGGAACTGGAAAGACTCATGGCCTCCCGGGAAATCGGAGAGCCGCTGGAGGAAGCCTTCAGTTATCTGGATGTGGCAGGCTACAATTACGCAACTTTCCGCTATGAAGCGGATGCCGGGGAGTATCCCCACCGCATCATGCTGGGGGCGGAGTGCTATCCCGGGGCTCTCTATGAGAACTGGAAGCTCTGCGAGAAGCTGCCGCAGCTGATCGGGGACTTCGGCTGGGCGGCCTGGGACTACCTGGGCGAGGCCGGCGTCGGGCAGCACCGCTACGGCGAGGCACTCGGGTACGATCTGTACGGTGCCTACCTCTGGCGGAGTGCGGGCTGCGGTGACTTCGACCTGATCGGTGACCGCCGTCCGGTATCCTACTGGCGGCAGATCGTCTGGGGGCTTCGGAAAGAGCCTTATCTATCTGTGCAGGATCCGGCGCATTACGGTGAAAAGCAGTCTCCCACACGCTGGGGCTGGTCGGACGCCCTGCGGAGTTGGAACTATCGGGGCTATGAGGGCAGACCCATCGCGGTGGAGGTCTATTCCGATGCCGACGAGGTCGAACTGCTTGTCAACGGACACTCGGCCGGGAGACAAAGGACAGAGCGCTGCAAGGCACTGTTTGATACCATTTACGAGCCGGGTGAACTGACAGCGATCAACATCCGAAATGAAAAGCCTGCTGAACAGGACCGGCTTCTGACGGCCTCCGGCGACGTACATATTGAAGAGACGGACCTTGGAAACGGGATCATCGAGCTCTCAGTCAAGGACAAAGCGGGCGTCCTCAACCCCGAAGCGGTGCTGACGCTCACGGCAGAAACGAAGGGAGAACGCACGCTCCTGGGATTTGGTACGGGTGACCCGAAGAGTGAGGGAAACTATTTCGATAAGACCATCAGGACCTGGCATGGCCGGGCGCTCATCGTGACCCGCGGTGAGGGAGAATTGAAGATCGAGGTGCAATGATATGGCATTTACAGCAATTAAACGGGCGGTAATGAACGCCCGCTTCCATAAGATCAATAAGCATTATAAGACGGATCCCGTTGTCGGGGACCGCAGCTATATTCAGCGCGAAGGAAAAGACCCGGTGGAAGTGCTCTTCTATTATCCTGAGAAGCGTGAAAACATGCCGGTGTTCGTGCAGATCCACGGCGGCGCCTGGGTCGGCCTGGACGCGGTGGACGACGACCGCTACTGCAAACGGCTGAGTGAGGAACTGGGAGCCTTCGTGGTCAATGTGAATTATAAGCGGCTGTATGACAAGAGCTTTCCTTATCCGCAGGAGGAGATCGTGGATACCGTCAAGTGGCTGAAAGCCCACGCAGCGCAGCTGGGCATCGACCCCGACCGGATCATCCTCTCCGGCGGAAGTGCGGGCGGACACCTCACGGCAGGCTCCGCGATCCTGCTGGCACAGCAGGGCATTCCAATCGCGGGGCAGATCATGGAGGTGCCTTTCCTGGACTTCACCCACACGATCCCGATCGATTTCCCGGAGGGAGACAAACTCTACAAATTAATGTTTGACCTATACCCGCCGAAGATGCCTTTAGACAGTGAGGTTCTGTCCCCGGCGGCAAAGATCAGGTCGGAGACGCTGGAAAAGCTCTCTCCGGCGGTGGTCATCGTCTGCTGCCGGGATCCCCTGCATCCCCAGGGAGAGCATTACGCAGAACTTCTGAAACAGCACGGCAAACTGCTGGATCTGAAGATGTATAAAGACGGCTATCACGGCTTCGGCACCGACAAGGCCGAGGAAAAGCCGGAGCAGGATAAGCTGCGGGAGGACTGCTTCCGCTATAAGGTGGAAAAGGCAAGAGAGCTCTATGCAATGCGCGGAGAGGAAAACCATGGCAAAGCGGAAAACGCATAAGGAGGATCGAAAAGACTGGCCGCTGTTCAACCGGCTTCTGGCTGATTATATTGAACTGACTCGTTTCCCGGAGCTGCCGGAGCGTCCGAAGCAGGGAAAGAACTACGAATACTGGCCGGACGGCGCCCTCTGCGCGAACTGCAATCCCTACCACGGCTGCATCCGCCTGGGCAGTGCCAACAAACTGATGATCGGGTTTTCCGGCGGCGGTGTTTCGATAGACGAACACACTGCGGCGAGACCTCAGCGCGTGGGAGGACAGGGGGAGAGGTTCTACTCCGACGATGTGCGCTTCGGGGATATCATTCCCCGGATCGGAACCTTCGGACCGTCAAAAAAGAATCCCTTCCGGGACTGGAACCTGCTGTTCGTGCCCTACGCCACCGGGGATTTCCACTGCGGGACCGGGGATTATCCCTATACAGACCTGGACGGGAACCCTGCCGTGCTGCATCATCACGGCTATACGAATTTCCGGCTGCTGCTGAAAAAGATCAAGGAACTGGTGCCGAACCCGGAGCAGATTTTGGTGACGGGATTTTCTGCGGGAGCCTTTGCTACGTCACTGCTGACCGATGCGGTTGCAGCTGAGTTCCCGAAGTGCCGGGACATTACCGCCTGTGTGGACAGTGCCATGATGCACTTCGACTGGCAGCGGGTAGCCCGGGAGGTCTGGAAAGCACCGGAGGAGATCGTGGCTCGTCTCACCGGAGACGAGATTGTTTCCGACAGCCTGCTGGCACTTCATCAGAATCATCCCGAGATCAGGATCATGTATTGCTGCTCGGTAAGGGATGCTGCGCTGACACAGATGGAGATGTATTTGGAAGATGGCCGCTGGATCCCGGACAAGGCCGCGGGAGTGAGCTTCCAGCGGAAACTGAAGGAAATGCTGGAGATACTGCAGGAAGAGATCCCGGATTTGAGTACATTCATTTTTGACACGCCGGATAAAGGCAGTAAAGAGGCCGAGCTGACCGTTCACTGCCTCTGCGGCTCCAATGCCGCCTTTACAACCGTCGTGGACGGCGTGAGCTGTTCCGACTGGATGATGCGCGGCGTAAATGGTGAGGTATTGAAACTGGGCCTTGGATTACTTTGATGGGAGACAGCAACATATGAAGGTACAAGAAATCATTTTAAATGAAAACAGAAATGTTACACTGATCGCCTATATCCAGGAAGTGGATGGAGAGTTTGGCTTTTCAAAACGACCGGCCATGCTGGTGATCCCCGGCGGTGGGTATGCCATGTGTTCCGACCGGGAGGCGGATCCGGTAGCGATGGCCTATCTGAAAGCGGGTTATCAGGCTTTTGTTCTCCGCTATACCTGCACGCCCAAGGGAAAGTGGCCTCTGCCGCTGGCGGACTATGAGCAGGCCATGGCACAGATTATGGAAAATGCAGAAGAGTGGCATGTGGATGCCGGCAAGATTGCGGTCGTCGGCTTCTCTGCAGGCGGTCATCTGGCAGCCTGCGCCGCAACGGTAGCCGAACATAAGCCCGCCGAAGCCGTTCTGGTGTATCCGGCGATCCTCAAAGATATCTGTGATTTATGTCAATCTGGTATGCCCTATCCTCATGAACATGTCACGTCAGATACCTGCCCTTGCTTCCTTGTCGCGGCCCGCGATGACCGCACGGTAGATATTTCCAATACGCTTCGCATGGAACTGGCACTGGCGGAAAAGGGCATTGCTTTTGAAAGCCATATCTATTCTTACGGCGGACATGGTTTCTCCACCGGCGAGGATTGGATCAACACCAATTCCGTCTGCCCGCGCCTGCCTCATTGGGTGCCGGACAGCATCGAGTGGCTGGGGGAGATCATGGGGAAATTCACTCGCGGAGGCTTTACCGAGCCCGTGCGTGCAGGCTCCATGAACGGCAACTTTGCGCCGGTGCTTAGTGTGGACTGCACGCTTTCACATCTTCGGAAGCAGAGCGCGGAAGCGCAAATCGCCCTTTCGCCGATGTATGCAGCGATCGAAGCCGTTGCGAAAGCCCGGCAGTTTTCTGTAGAAGGATTGATGACAGCGGTAGGAAATAACACTGCTCGTGAGATCATGGAGATGGTGCAGATTCCGTCGGATACGATCACGGAGATCGACAAGACGCTGCATCAGATGATCAACCAGTTGGAGGATTAAAAAAATGGTCAGGATAGATTCTCCTGAAGTACAGGAGTTTGAAAAAGAGCATCTTGCGACGCTTCGTGCGCTGGCACCGGAGTGCATGGTGTTACTGAAAAAGAACGGAGATTTTCCGCTTTCCGCACCTTGTAAAGTCGCGCTCTACGGCGCCGGTGCCAGAGAGACCATTAAAGGCGGAACCGGCAGCGGCGATGTGAATGTGCGCCATTACGTCACTGTGGAAGAGGGATTGGAGAACGCAGGCTTTACCGTCACCACCAAGTCCTGGATGGAAGGCTATAAAGCCGCGCGGGAAGCCATAATCTCGGACTTTTACGAAGGTATTGCTAAAGAAGCCGAAGAACTGGGAAAATCCGTCTTCCTCGTCGGTATGGGACGGACGCCCGGCGAACCACATTATGAGCTTCCGATCGAGGGAGAAGGGGATGTTTGCATTTATGTTCTTTCCCGTAATTCCGGAGAAGGCGCTGATCGACCCGGAGGGGATGGTGATTATCTTCTGACAGGCGATGAGGTGCGTGACATTCTGGCCTGTGCCGAAAAGTATCCGAAATTCATGCTCGTGCTGAACGTGGGCGGCCCGGTGGACATTACGCCGGTACTGGATCAGGTAGAAAATGTTCTGCTTCTGAGCCAGCTGGGCAGCGTGACAGGCGACGCTTTCGCGGACGTGCTGCTTGGCAAGGCCAACCCTTCCGGCAAGCTCACTACGACCTGGGCGAAGGCCGGTGATATTATGGCGATCAGTGACTTTGCCGAGCGGGATGATACGCGCTATAAAGAAGGCGTTTTCGTCGGCTACCGCTATTATGACGCGGCGGGTATCAAACCACTCTTCCCTTTCGGTTTCGGGCTGAGTTATACGGAATTTGCAGAGGATTGTATGGGCTTCTCCGTGGAGAACGGACTCGTGTCCATTGAAGTTAAAATCAGAAACACCGGTCGTTTCCCCGGAAAAGAGACTGCGCAGCTCTACTATTCCGCGCCGGATGGCAAGCTCGTCAAGCCCCTGCGGGAGCTGGGGGGGTATGCCAAAACAAGAGAACTTGCCCCCGGTGAGAGCGAGACGCTCGTGCTGAAACTTCCGCTGGAAAACATGGCAAGCTGGGATACAGAAAATGACTGCTGGCTGCTGGAGCAGGGTGAATACCTGTTCAGCATCGGCGCTATGCCTATCGGGGTCGTATCGCTGGACGGTCCTGTGACTTCCGATGCGTTCAGCCATTCCGGCGGAGACTCGGATTTTGAAGACTGGCAGCCGCAGATCGCGCGCAGGATCCCCGAAGGTTTACCCTGTATTCAGGTTT
>ODAJ011999585.1_pt1 | contig 10658 bp, 5 predicted proteins | sample 1539241 | NCBI WGS metagenome assembly ODAJ01 (sample SAMN02144231, study PRJEB22623) | gut metagenome | biome: sheep rumen | host: Ovis aries | place: New Zealand
GCCCTAAATCTTTCGATTTAGGGCTTTTTCTTTGGTGCGCGAGGCGGGACTTGAACCCGCACGCCCGGAGTGAGCACTAGAACCTGAATCGCCCAAGAGGGCAAATCGGGGTTGCAATCATTCCAAAACAGATTACCTCGTCCCTTGAAATCCAAGGCCGTTCAAGGACTTCTACTGCACTCGACATAGAGAAACAAAGACCTATTTTATTCGATTTTATGAAGATGTTAGAAATGTGTTAGAAAAGCCTGCTCTGTCAGGTAAACACTTTATATAGATGACAGCGACCGCTTCCCTTCTCCCTCACTTAACCGAGTAGGGAGAAGTTCAACATATCCGACTATAATTTCATACTGCAATCTAGGGCTGCTTGCTACAACAAGGAGCTCTAGATCGTTGTGCCCAAAGCCGCTTTGATCACAGACTTGTGCTCAGATCGGCTTTTTCCGTTTCACGGTGAAACGGATTAGCTGTTGTTATGTCCTTGACGGCTTTTTCGGACATGAACTATAAGCTATCAAAGGCGAGATCCACTAGCCGTGTTAAATCTTCTTTCTGCCGAGGAAGGAGCATACAATGGGAATACTTTTTGGGCATGTTATATCACAAAGTCGTTTGACTTTTTGCTATAACATGCTATAATTTGGTTATGATTTCTGCGAGGTGATGGGCATGTATCGTTTAGCTATTGAGGAACTGAAAAAGTGGAAAGCAAGAAATCACCGCAAACCTCTTATTATTCGGGGTGCACGGCAGGTGGGAAAGACATGGCTCATGAAGGAATTCGGGTCAAAATTCTATACGCAATATGTATATATCAATTTTGATAACAATGAGCGAATGAAAAATCTGTTTGAAGGCGATCTCGATGTTCAGCGCATTATCATGGGGCTAGAACTCTATGCAGGGCACAAAATTGATCCTGAAAACATGTTGTTGATATTTGATGAAATCCAAGAAGTGCCCAAAGCGCTTACGAGCCTCAAATATTTCAATGAAAACGCACCGCAATATCAAATCGTATGCGCGGGGAGTCTGCTGGGTATTGCACTTCATGAGGGCACCTCCTTTCCTGTAGGGAAAGTTGAATTTCTGGATCTGTACCCTCTGTCATTTTACGAGTTTATGATGGCTCTCGGCAAGGAAAGGTTTGTGACTCTCTTACAAGATCGGAAATACTCTATCGCCACAGATTTTAAACAGGAGTATATCGATTCGCTTAAGCAATATTACTATGTTGGCGGGATGCCGGAGGTTGTTCAGGCATTTGCTGATAACAGAGACTTCAATGAGGTTCGCGCAATTCAACGACGCATTCTGTCTGCTTATGAACAGGATTTTTCAAAGCACGCTCCAAACGAAGCAGTTCCACGCATTCGTATGCTTTGGAACAGCATACCTGCGCAATTGACGAAAGAGAACAAAAAATTCATTTATGGCTTAATAAAGGAAGGTGCTCGTGCGAAGGAATATGAGCTTGCCCTACTTTGGCTTACCGACTGTGGGTTAGTTCATAAAGTACACCGCGTGACTGTACCGAATCTCCCACTGAAAGCATATGAAGACATGAAAGCTTTTAAGCTGTTTTTTGTCGATGTAGGACTGCTTTCCTGTATGGTTGGACTCAAACAGGGCGTCTTACTCGACGGGAACGAGTTGTTCAAAGAATTCAAAGGAGCACTCACCGAACAATACGTTCTTCAAGAGCTTAAAACAATGAAAGGCATTAGCACATACTACTGGACGGCAGACCGCGGTACTGCAGAAGTGGACTTTGTAATTGATAACGGTGACGACGTGTTTCCGGTTGAGGTTAAAGCCGAGATTAATTTACAGGCCAAAAGCTTAAAGGTTTACCGAGAAAAGTTTCATCCGATGAAATCAATTAGGACCTCTATGGCAGACTACAGAGATGATGGTTGGCTTCTTAATCTTCCGCTTTGGGCATTGGGGAATATAGAGACGCTTTGAGGAATCGCATTCCTTAAAAGGAGAGAATAAGATGGAGTTTAGCTTAGGAAGCATTTTTCAGTCATTAGATATGGACTATTCTAATGGGCTTATAGACAAAAGCGAAGAAAGCTTGTCGACTTTTCAGAACTACTTTTTTTCTCAAGCGAAAGAAAAGTTGAAAATAGATGCTGTATATTTTTTGCGGGATTCTGATGGAATACCTAAGATTCCCATGATTTATTTTGCAGCGATGGATGCATACGATACAGAAAGAATAGCGGAATTGCATAGGCTGGCGTGGAACTCTGGTGAAGCGCCTTTACTGTTCGTTGTCCTCCCTGATCAACTTTTGGTCTACAACAACTATGAAATACCTGCGCGGCGCGATGAAACAGGCGCCTTTGAATACAATACTGGCCTGTTTGAAAGAATAGCAGAAGTAAGTGATCTTGAAACAAAGCGAAAGAAACTCCAACAATTCCATCGCACTCAAATCGAAACCGGTGAGTTTTGGAGGGTCAACAAAAAGCGTTTTAATATTGGTACACGTGTTGATACAACTTTAATGAGCAACTTAAAGGCAATTCGCAAAACACTTCTCGTCCGTGTAAAAGTGCGAGCGCAGAGTGACCTTTATCCTCCTTTGAGCGACAAAGAATGTTCGGAGATTGTACATAGTTTGCTCGGCCGTTCTATTTTAATCAAGTATCTTGAAGAAAGAATCGACTCAAATAACAATTCTGTCTTCCCTGCTGATTTCTTTGGTCAATTTGTACCGAGTGCTCACCAATATGCTGATGTTTTGTCGGATATATCGGCGACGTACGCACTATTCAAGGAATTAGAAAAAAAGTTTAATGGAGATATTTTCCCTGTAAGTGAAAATGAAACTATATATATCCAGCAAAGCGATTTGATCGAATTGCAGCAGTTTCTGCTTGGAACGAGCGATCTAGCAACGCAGCAACTTGCGCTGTGGCCCCTATACTCATTTAATGTAATACCCATACAGCTAATCAGCAGTATATATGAGCTATTTTTCCATCTTGCAGAAACAGATCCCGACAAAGACAATGGGACATATTACACGCCTTATCATTTGGTGGAATTATTAATGGATGAAGTATTGCCTTGGGAAGGAACATATTCTGAACAAAGAATACTTGATCCGGCATGCGGTTCGGGAATCTTCTTGGTTGAGGCGTATAGAAGGTTGGTCGCTCGTTGGGTTCTCTCGAATAAATCTAAACACGTACAAGTGAATGATCTTATTACAATATTACAGGATTGTATCTATGGTGTTGATTGTAACCTTGAAGCTGTTCGAGTTGCCTCCTTTAGCTTGAGCCTTGCTTTATGTGATTTTCTTGAGCCTCGCACTATATGGAACGATTTACATTTTCCGCGTCTAATCCATTATAACCTGTTTAATAATGACTTTTTTGACCGTGGATGTGATTTCGAGCGAATTGACTACGATATAGTCATAGGGAATCCTCCATGGGAAAGCAAATTGTCGTCATCAGCAAAAAAATACATAAAGTCCAAAGGCATTACAGTGGGAGATAAACAGATTGCCCAAGCTTTTACTTTCCGTGCGGGAGATGTTTGTTCCAGAGGCGTAATCTGTTTGTTGCTGCCAAGCAAATCCTTTTTATTTAATCGTTCGGAGCCAACGCGTCGTTTTAGAGCTTCATTCTTTAGCCGCTTTGAAGTCTCCGTAATCATTAATTTTTCCGCTTTTAGGTGGGTTCTTTTTGAACACGCAACGGGGCCCGCTGTAGGCATAATATATCGACCTGTTAGGGACAGCAATTCAGATTTGGTTTTCTATTGCACACCTAAGCCACTATATACGATTGAGGATAGACGTCATTTCCTGATAGAGCCCAACAATATATGCCGTATTCCACGCGCAATTATTGATGACGATTTGATATGGAAAATTGCAATGTGGGGTTCTCCGAGGGATATGGATCTAATTAAACTGATTCAGTCGAGGGGAATCACCATAAAAAACCTGTTCGATGACAATAAGATCGTGTATGCAGAGGGTTTCAAGAAAGGAAATAAAAAGAAAGAGTGTGATGACTTCATTGGATTGCCGTTACTAAGCGCAAAGGCATTCCAAGCGTGGGATAATCCTGCCGACCACCTCCCTCTTATGACTTCTTGTAGTTTAGAGCGTACTGTTGGTACAAAGCGAGAGGTTTTCAAAGCCCCACATCTTGTGGTAAAGCAGAGTCATAAGGGATCACGCTTTTTAGCGGATGTCCTTGATTATGATGCTGTGTTTAATCACAGTCTCCTGGGGGCGCATGGAAATGAGCAAATTTTAAAGTATTGCTGTGTCATCATTGGATCAAAAGTGTTTACCTACTATCAGATGATGACAAACCGAAAATGGCTTGTTGAGCGAGATGAACTTGAAGCGGGAGATATCCTCGATATGCCTATCCCTGTGCCAACGGAAAGTGCTCTTTCTAAGGCCGAACAGATATTCAATTTAATGCGGAGCGGACAAGATGTCGAAATAGTAGATCAATTTGCTTGCCAACAATATGATCTTTTCCCGCATGACATTGAACTTATCGATGATGCAATTAAATATCTATATGACTATTATCACAAAAAGAGTAAGACCACAGTCTTTGATAAGCCAAGTGTTGAGATGTTGCAGGCCTACTTTGAGACACTTCATAACATCTTAATCAACACACTTGGAAACGTGCTTTCGCTGTCTTGCCATTTTTATCAAAGCGAAGCCCCTTTGATTGTGGCAGAGTTTCTTTTTTCTCCTTCTATCAAAGCATCCTTTTCAAGCAGTTCTACAGAGGTCAATGCACTTCTACAACGCCTCGACAATCAGCTTTTAGAGGAAAGATCGGGAAGTGTATATATCAAGAGAAATGTCCGCGTTTACGGAAAAGATAGTATTTGCATCATTAAACCTAACCAACTAAGATATTGGAACTATTCATCTGCATGCAGAGACGCTGATGAAGTTTGTGCCGATGTCATGCGAGTGTGGAGGGAACAGAGTGAGTAGTATTCAAAAAATTACTGCGTCAAATCCGATGCCCGTAGACCTGGCAAAAAAGCTAGGGAAAAACGGTGTGATTGAGATTCTTTCTGTTCTGTGGGCAGGCTACTATGTTTTACGCGCGGATAATATCATTTCATCCGATATGGACGAAAATGAGATAACAGAAGAATGGTTTATGAGGATCAACAAAATATGGCACAGAGAAAACCGCGCGCTGCGAGTCTCCGTTGAGCTTGCTCCTGTCCTACAACATGGCGATAAGGCATTAGCTAAATCTGTGGGACAACCTCCAACGATCGACTTTTGCTTTAGAACATGGGAAATCAAAGATGAATACTTTGGTGTTGAATGTAAAAACCTATACGAATCTGATCAAAGCTATATCAAGCGATACGTGGAGACAGGCGTTGGCAATTACATCAGCGGACGATATGGGTCAAGATCTTCAGTCTCTTCTGTTGCCGGATATATTCTATCTGGAAGCACTGAAAGCATAATCTCAGAATTGAGGGAAGAGATGTCCTCTTTATCACCGCACTTGAACATAACAAAGGAGCTGCTAACTAGCGATGATCAGTACAGATCTATGCATGTTAGGAAGATAGATGGTATTTGCATTACAATACACCACCTGTTTTTAAATTTTGTGGAGTTGGCTGAAAGATAAAAAAGCGAGAGAAGACTTTGTGATGTCTTCTCTCGCTTTTTCTGGAAAGGCGTCATTACTATCAGTGGCAACCATATCCAATCTCCTTCGTTTGGGCTGCTTGTTTTAAAGTGCCCTTTCTTGTTATGCCGAAAAGCCGCCCTGATCACGAAACTGTGTTCAGAGCGGCTTTTGCGTTTCACGGTGAAACGAATAATTCATTAAAGCGGTCTTTGTTTTACATAGAAACATGTCTCACCATGAAACACATCTAGACACTAACTCTTTTTCTTTTTTGATTTATTCTTTCGCCTAAGATCTTCAAACTGTGCAAGTATTTCCTCGGCTTTTTGAATAATGTCTTCGTTTGAAGAATAGTGAATAACAGCATTACACGCCTCAACGATGCGACGTTCGCTATGTGTGTTCTGGCCGATTGGCAACTCTGTTTCTAAATAGGCAGGGTGTACTCTAAAATGCTCAGAAAACACGGCCTCATAAGCAAGCACAACAGCCTCTTCGCTATATCCAAGTTTTTCATCGAAGGTGCATTTTTCGGATAATGCACATGAAATCAACGAAACTGTCAAAGCTGCCTTTATTACGAGAGAATTACTACCATCCAGATAAGCTTTTTTTGCATATTGATAAGCATCTTCTAAGGATTCTACTGCATTGGTGGTTCGATATATACTCTTTGCTCGCTGCAGCCAATAATGAAGGTCGTTTTGTAAATATGGCTGAAGAATAGAGTAAATAGCATATACTAACGATTTTGAATCAGCGTGACGAGAAAACAACTGATTAATTGTGTCAAACAGTATTACCTCAATATAAAGACGTCTTCTGGTATAGTCAGGTCTAAATCGCTGGACAATGGTAACGATGGAGGAAGTAATATCTCTAGTTGGAAAACGACTTAACAAGTCAATAAGAGCAATTTTACTGTTATGGACGAGCTTGCTTGAAGAATGCCTCGTAACTTCATCCCTTGTGGTTGGAGTTAATTCAACTATAGGCGCTATTTTTCTGCAAAGTGTCTCTAGCTCAGTCCGAGATACTCCCAAAGCAACAAGGTCAGAATAATATAGCTTGTCCAGAGCAGCAAGCGCAATCAAGGCCGTCCGCTCATTTGCGGTAAATCTCAATTTTGAATTACGAATAAAGGGAATTTGAATATTCTGGTTTTCTGTTAATGAATACAGATAGTCAATATTTGTCTGTGCCTTCTTGCGACGTATTAACCCAAAAGAATCGAACGCTTTAGAACTTAAGGCAATTTCATTATCATCCCAATTGTTAGATAATTCGACAGCATTACATTTTAATACCGATAATAGATGATTATCATTGGTATTTGCAGCTATTACCATAAGATTGTTATTCATTTTGAGTTGTGGTGCATACTTTAGCAGTAAGGCATACTCATCTGGTGTTATGGAATTGCTGTCAAAAAGGAACAAACTGTCCCTCTGGGAATCGAAGATGGCTTGCAAAACGTCTTCATCCACAAATGATGTTGAAGGGAAATAGAAAACATCTTTTGTTCTATAATATTCTGCAACACAACAAAGTACATATGTTTTTCCGCTAAATCGTCTCCCCTTTAATAGAACATATGAGTGCTCTGATAATTCTTCTATTAATTGATTAACAGCGGTTCTCGCAATATGAAATGCCCCTCGCATAAATGCGTTTTTCTCAGAGCAAAAAATATCAGTTCCAGCTAATAATTCTAAAGAATGTGTTTTGTCGTTAATATTTATTACACGCGGGTTTATATGCTCGTAAACCAATGAACGAACTTCCCCAGCCTGTCTTTCATACTCTGCTACAAAGTCACAATAAAAAGATTCATAGTTACTCACTATGATTAAATGGTTTACACCGTGTTGCTTTAATCTTTGCTGCTCAGACACAGATGGTACGTGCGAGCGCAACGATATCCGATATGTGTCTTGTCTGAAAGGGGCGCTTTTCCCATTTATGAATTTGAGATCTGATTCATCCTGAAGACTACATCCAATGAATAAAAGATTCCTCTGGCTGTAGTCAGATAATAATGCACCATAAATGTCAGCATTTTTTTCTTCAGTTATAGCCTGCAAATACTGTGATCGACTAAAGACAATGTTTTGCTGATCATTATCTACATAAGAACTCTCAAACAAGGCGTCGCCATGAATCTTATAAAGCAGTTTTTGGGATGTTCTTGGCCGACGTATTTTGTGGTATGGAAGAATTGCTCTAAAATCAGAATTGTTTTCAATCCCATCATCAACATTTATTGTATACGCATAAGGCCAATTGATTTTTCTTAGGAAATCAATTTGGGGAGGAAACAAACTTACTCCTGTATAGTATTCTTCAAAATACTCTGCACGTTTTTCAGAAGGAACATATTCAAAGAGCAAATCAGAGATTTCGAAAAAACTCATATCTGATAAATCTTCTTCACAAAAAGGAGAGGGTACAGAAAGGATTAGTTTTTTCATGGTCTCTTCAGCACCTTTTGAATCAGGCACCATCCTAGAAGATTTGGTTGGGCATCCTCTGGTAAAACCAGCGCCAAAAAAGGGAACAAGTTCTCGGTTTAACGCTAGTTTCGCGAGTATTCTAATTCCTTCGTCGTAATCTATAATCGGCAAAAGACTCATAGGAAGCCTCCTCAATGTACTTGATGTTGACATTATAAGGACTACATCGTTTTTCGTCAACATTCGACATGTTGGAACACTTTTTTAGTAGATAGTCAATTAGGAGTTTTCGTATTCTTAAAAATCAGTTCACGAAAAAACGTGTCTCACCGTGAGACACGTTTTTTCTATATATACCGCAAGCCCTAATCCACACCGAAAGGAGGTATGCCATGTATTTTACCAATGGCGATCATCGGGCTTTTGAAAGTCTCATGCGGGACAAGCCCGGAGATCACTACGACAGCGGCGCGGACGGCCCTTTCCCGGAGTGCCGGAGCTGCCGCTGCCACCGACCACAATGGAAGGATCGGTACTGCAAGTACGCCGAGTGTCCCTACGCCCCAGGCCGGATGACCGCCATCGGCAAGGGCAATCCGCCGGGGAAAGGAGGTGAGGCCACCCGTTAATCACCTCTCCCAAAACTACGAAAAAAGGAGGAACAATGCCCTCAGCCAAGAACAAATGGCGCAGACACATCGCTGTGCTGCTCTGCGCCATGCTTATCTTCAGCACAGCATTTTCGATCACGGCCTTTGCAGATAACGCCGTCGTAACCAGCGGCTCCATGTATTCGTACTTCCAGACCTTTTCCTCAAAAGGTCAATGGGTAGACGTGATGACGCCCTCTCATTGGATCACGGACACGGGAGAAGTGGCCTACTGCCTGCAGACTTCCAAGGACAGCCCATATAACAGCGGCTACCACACCGTCGAAGGATCGGACTACTACGATCAGCGCACCTTGACTGGCCTGTATGCGATCCTGGAAAACGGCTACCCTGTGACCACGGGCGGCTTTAGTGACGAGCAGGCCAGGTATGCTACCGCCAACGCGATCCGTTTTTGGTGCGCGGAAAACTACTGTGAAGGGATGCCCCAATACCTCAACCTCAACGTCAACGGCGACTGGATCAGAGGCAAATATGGGTATGAGGATCTGTACAACTGGTGCCTCGGTCTTGTCCAGAAAGCGCGAGACCAGGCGACGAGCTCCCCCTCCACCGGGAGCATCAGCTTTAGCCCGACCTCTCTCACCTTGACCGAGGACGCCAACGGAGATTATTTCGTTGGCAGCGCCACCGTCAGCAAGAGCATCAGCGGCAGCTACGGCCTGTCCCACAATCTCCCTGACGGCTCCAGCATCACCGGGTACAGCGGGAACAGCGGCGACAAGCTCAGTATTCAGATCCCCACGGACTACGGCGAACAGAGCTTTACTATCACCGCCTATGGCTCTCATAGTGCCAACACCGCAAAGCTCTTTTTCTGGCAGCCGGACGCCTATAATCAGCAGCGCGTTGTGACCTGTGTTCTGGACACGGACAGCACCTATGTTAAGGCCAACATGACCGTTATCACGCCAGAGGCCACACCGAAGAATGGCAGCATCCAGCTTACCAAACTGGACGAGGACGGAAATCCCTTGCCGGGTGTTTCCTTTGCCCTGTACGACAGCGCAAAGCAGCAGATCGGCAGCGGAACCACAGACGGCAGCGGCATAATCACCTTTGCGGATCTCCCGCTGGGCAGTTACTACTATGCTGAAACCGCAGCCTTACCCGGTTATGTGTTGGACAGCACCCTATACCCGGTCTCCATCACCGAGGGCGGCCAGCTTGTGGCCGTCACTGCCACCAACATCCTTGCACGCGGAAATGTGGCTGTCCTCAAGACCGACGAAACCGGCACGCCTTTGGGCGGTGTACACTTCACGCTGACGAGCAGCGGCGGTCAGATTGTGGCCGAGGGCGACACTCCCGACGACGGCAAGCTGACCTTTTCCGGACTTTTGCTTGGCAGTTACACCCTGCAGGAAACGGCGACTGTTCCCGGTTATGTCCTGGACACGACCCCGATCCCGGTAGAAGTAACCGAGCACGGTCAGACGGTGACGGTAAACGCCACGAACCTCTTTGCACGAGGGAATGTGTCGGTTCTCAAAACCAATGCGGAAACCGGCGCGGCTCTCCCCGGCGTACACTTCACGCTGACAGACAGCGCCGGACAGATCGTGGCCGAGGGTGACACACCGGAGGACGGAACGCTGACCTTCAGCGGGCTCCTGCTTGGCAGCTACACGCTGCAGGAAACCGCCACACGGGAAGGCTACGTATTGAACACGACCCCAATCCCGGTGGAAGTGACTGAGCACGGCCAGACCGTGGAGATCAGCATGACGAACACCCCGATCCGGGGCAACCTCAAAATCGTCAAGCGCGACGCTTACGAGGACACCCCGCTTTCCGGCGCAGGCTTCCGGCTCTTTGACAGCGGCGGGCATCTGATTGACGAGGGCTATACCGACGCAAACGGC
>ODAJ011529284.1_pt1 | contig 10657 bp, 14 predicted proteins | sample 1539241 | NCBI WGS metagenome assembly ODAJ01 (sample SAMN02144231, study PRJEB22623) | gut metagenome | biome: sheep rumen | host: Ovis aries | place: New Zealand
TCCAAGATTCTGAATCTAATATTTTTTCTAAAGCTTTATAACTACTCCAAAATTCTTTATCATATGGTTGTCCATATCTTTCTATCATAGTAGTTACAGATATGTAATTAATACTATTATCATTTACATTCCAATAACGATGTACTTCATCATTAAAGGCTACATTTCCATTAATTTTATCAATTTTCATCATTTTTCATTAAGTTATCGTAATCTAATAATACTGCTAATTTCTAAATTGAAGGAAGAATTATTTTATGATAATTTCTACTATACTCTTTAGGATTTTTGTAAAGTATTACAATTAATCCAATTGCTGAATCATGTCCTTCTATTGTAAAAAAAGAAATAGCTTTTGCATCACTTGCTTTTACAAGTCTGTATAATTTTGGAAAACTTTTTTCCATATCATCTATATTCTAGATTTGTATAAAACTTTGACTATGAATTTTAGCTAATTCGTCTGCGTAATATATATAATCTATTCTATTCCACTAATATTTTAATAATGGAGTATCTACGGATTTTGTTGCTTCTGTTAAACAGGATAAATATAAATATTTATAGCCTTGCAAACTTTGAGTATTATTATGATAATTCAAAAGTAATACATCAAAAGCGTCCTAATCCTTATCAGATATCAACTAGACCTAACGATTAAGTTCAATAGCTGCTTCCCTAGAATACTTTTCTGCTTTTTTATTATACATTATTTCTTCGTTGGATCTATTGTTAATCATACGTTCTGTTGAATCTGTAATCTGAGAATATAAACACCAAAATCCTAATACGAGAATAATTAAACTTCTAGTTTCTGGAGTTAATTTGTTTATAAAATCCCAAACTGCTTTAAAAATTTTCTAAATTATCTACATTTAATAAAAATAATTAATTTTATTTTGCTAAATCAAACATATTAATAAATTTAGAGTATTCAAAATAATTAATATGTATAATGTTTAAATATTAAAAATAGTTAATTCTAATAGATTTTAAATTTACAAAGGTATGATAATAAAATTAAAAGATGGTTCTAAAATTCATATTAAGAAAAAGAATAGAGGCAGTTTCACCAGATGGTGTGGTGGAAATGTGACAGATGAATGTATTAGAAGAGGAAAAGCATCCTCTAATCCAAAGATAAGAAAGAAAGCGACATTTGCTGCTAATGCACGTCGTTGGTCTCATTAAAAATTGTATTAATAAATGAAGTGTTGTTAGAAAATTATGACATCTCCTACTTATCAAACTTTACTTAATAAAGATAATGGAATTTAGATAACTCCAGAAGTAGGATATGTTCAAGCCATTATTGAAGATGAAAACGGAGAAAAAACAAATTAGAATATATTAGCTTATACTGTAGATGATAGGCATATTATAGTAATGTCTCCTATTAAAAAGTATGATCCTAGTTTAGTTGGGAAAACAGCATTTGATGATTCTATTGAGGAGTACGATGAAGGACAATTAGTTCCAATAACTACTGGTGTTGTATTTGATTCAACGTTTTCACAATTAGCATTTATTCAAAATAAAATGCTAGGAATTTTAAATTTCAAACTTGTAACAGATGATATAGAAGTTCCTATTGAACCTCCTACTAGATTAGAATTACTTGCATCTGGATGTTATTAGAAACTTACTAGTATTGATAATAGAATCGCTACTCTTATAGATGATGAAACTACAAATACTATTGATTCATTTAGAGAGATGATTGATTTCTTACAAGGAGTAACTAATGATGAAACCTTCTAGAACATTATTAACTCAATAAGCCATGAAGCTGAATCATTAGATACTGCTACTTGGCCAATTGAAGATGATGAAGAGGAGGAGCAACCATGATGGAGAAATTTATAACTAAGCCTTGGGTGAAAGCTGTTTTAGAAGCTTTCAAAACCCAAGAAGTTGATACATTAAAAGAAGAAGTTATTAATAATGAATAGGTAGTAGCTAGCGCATTAAATAATTTAAACTAGCGAATTAATGAAGCTTCTGGTATTCAATCTGATTGGGATGAATTAGATTCTACTAGTAATGCTTATATAAAAAATAAACCAACTATACCTTCTGCTGTAACAGAAAGTACTGTTTCTGGATGGGGATTTACGAAGAATACCGGAACGTACAGTAAGCCTTCTTCGGGCATTCCAGCAAGCGACTTGGCGCAAGGTGTTATCCCAGACATCAGTGGCAAGGAGGACAAGATGCTCCTCACTCTAGCGAGCGGAACCACCCTCACAGCAGAGGCTGGACACTACTATCGATTTGACAGTGCAGTAGGCACACTCACCGTTACACTGCCAACACCAACCATGCTTGCAAACGTGATACTCTTTTTCACAACATCAGCAACACCAAACGTGACCCTCTCTCACAGCAGCATCTTCTACCATGAGGACTATGAGATTGAGGCAGAATCCACTTATGAAGTAAACTGCCTCTGGAACGGTATTGCATGGGTAGTTGCGTCAATAAAGATAGGAGGTGCGTCATGATTAATAGAAGAAGATGCATGAAAAGTGAAACATATACACAAGAAGGATATGTTAAGCGCGGCCTTGTATTCCATTTGGATGGAATAAACAAGGGTACAAACGAAAATAAATGGACCGACTTGATTGGTGGTATAACATTCCCGTTTAATGGTGTTAGTGAAATACTAGATAACGGAATACAATTTCATGGTAAACCAAAAGAATGGATGATAGCCGAACAAGATTACATGAGAGAATCTTCTTATTTTCCTGCCAACTTATATACAATAGAATGTTGTTTTGACCGAACAAGTGGAGCATATATATATGGTACTGGGCAAAAATCATATGGCTATATTAATCTCATGTTTGGAACAGGCGATGATTTTTATAGTTTTCGTAATTCCAATGGTAGTGGTAAAGTTTATATAAATGATAACCTACAAGGGCCTCATACTGTATCTTTAAGTGACAAAACAGGAGTAGCTAATGGTACATTCCTTGTTGATAGTGTTAATACAAGTTATAACGGTTTTGGCGCTTCTACAACATTAGGAGGCCGAAATTATGGAAATGCGTTTTTGTTTTCAGGGAAGTTGTATTCATTACGCATTTATAGGCGGCATTTAAACGCTGATGAAATATTACATAATCAACAGATTGACAACGAACGGTTTAATTTAGGTTTAAACTTATGAAACAACAATATTGCAACCAAACCACACAAGAGTGGTACACAGAGGGTCAGTCGATGACCCGCAGAATAGACAACGGAGTGTTTGCAGGAATCCCTACAATAGAGCAACTGCAAGCATGGGGATTTGAAGAATGGCATGAACCAACTCCTACCCCTGAGCAGCAGCTTGAAACAGCAAGACAACAGAAGCTTGCTGAACTAGAATCCTACGACAGCTCAGAAGATGTAAACAGCTTTACTGTCAACGGTAAACAGATGTGGCTTGATGCACAGACAAGACAACAATTGCGAATCTCCCTTGATGCTATGCAAGCGTTAGGAAGAGAAACTGTAACTAAATGGTTTGATGGTGAATAGTATACTTATCCAATATCAATTTGGTATTAGATGCTTGCTGCTGTTGAAGTATATGCAGCAGATGCTTTAAATGTAACTGAATCGCATAAAGCTGCAATTAATGCCTTAACTACTATTAAAGATATAGAAGATTATGATTTTACGACAGGATATCCTGAAAAATTAGAGTTTTAATTATGATAAAAATAAGACCTTTATATGAGGATAAAGAAAATACTAAATAGTTTTATCCAGAAACAAATATTAAAGCTGTACTCGATGATAATGGAAAATCTTTAGATTAGATACTTGAAGATATATCAATAGAAGTTCCATCTAATATATCTGCTTTTGATAATGACGTTGGTTATTTAACTGAACATTAGGATATTTCCAACAAAGCTGATAAATCTAATACGTACACTAAACAAGAAGTTGATGCAGCTATTGCAAATGTTGATGTTTCTGAATAGTTAAATAATTACTATACAAAATAGGAAATTGATGGAGCAGGTTATATTACAGATGTTAGTGATAAAGCTAACATTGATGATATTCCTACTAAAACTAGTGAATTAACTAATGATAGTGGATTTCTTACATAGCATCAAGACATTAGTGGAAAAGCTGATAAGAGTACAACTTATACAAAGTCTGAAGTAGATTCTAAAGAAACAGAATTAATTGATTTAATTAATTTTAAATCTAATACTAATAGAATACTTGACGACAACGGCAACAGCGTCGAGCAGCGGCTGCAAGAGCAGATGGGCGTGATTAACCAGAAGCAGCTTGAAATTGGTGCTGTTCCGAGCGACATTACGCCTACCGCTGGCAGCACAAACTGGGTGACAAGCGGAGGGGTGTATAACGGAATTAGAGGCGGCCTAAAGACTTCAAAGTACGAGCAGATACCTGTAACTTGGACAAATGGATATTATGTTAATGCGTCTAATAATTTGGTGGAATATGCTAATTTTAGTGCCGTCCAAAATATAGATGTTTCGGGATACAAAAAAGTCATAGCTTGTGTTAAAATGCAGGCATCTGCGGCCAAGTATGTCATACTTGACGAGAACTATACTGTTCTAAAAGCAGAAACGAAAACAATGCCTCAGATAGACCTTGCAAGCTATCCGACAGCAAAATATATGAGTTTCACAAATCAAGATTATACATATAGTGGCATCATATACGGATTAAAACAAGAAGATACAAGTATCCAAGACTCATTTGCTGACTATTTGGAATTTGGAACACCCGAAGAAAATTATATTCGGTCAGTCGGGAAAGAAATATTCATATTACCTAAAATAAATACAGGTATTACGATTTATACATCAAATACCACAAGTTCACGATATTCAAATGGGAAAAGTACAGAGTTTGGTGTTGTCCCTATTGGTGCTACAAAGATATATTATACAGGATGGTCTTACGGTTCAATAGCTGGCGTTTTATTCTACGATAAATATAAAAATTTAATAAGCGCGGTTAGTGGAGGTTCTAATGCTTATGTTATCGAAAAAGAATTTTCTATCCCATCAGGAACTGTATATTACAGGTGCTGCAGTATGCAAAGCAGACTTTCTTACTATTTTGATAGTATGCCACAAGTTGTGCTTGGAGGTGAATCAGGAAATATTACAACGCTACAAGAAATGCCAATTTCACTTACATATGGTGGATATATTAATTCCAGCAACAGCGTGGCATCTTCCAATAATTGTTATTATGCTAAGGATGTTGATATATCTGAGTATTCTGGCAAAAAGCTAGTAATTATGTGTAATGCTTCACAATCAGCAATGAGGAACATTTTACTTGATGAAGATTATAATATCTTGTTATCATATCAAGGTATCAGGGAAAGTGTTGACCTTGCCAGATATCCAACAGCCAAATATCTGTCAGTTTCAAATGATTTAACTTCAGGCACAACAAAATATAGCGGTAAAATATTTGTTGTAATGGAAGCAGAAGAAACAGAATCCGAATTATTAAGTAATTATTATGAAGTATATGGTTCTGGTTCACCTGCTTATGCCAAGATGATAACGGACATGTGTTACGTTGAACCGAAAGCAGATGTGATAGGGTATTACTTATCTACCAGTAACACACCTATAGCGCGGAGCACCGGACGTTACACATCTAAGTACTACCTTGTTCCACCGACGGCGACAAAGATATACTATACTGGAGTATCTTATTCTGTAGCTGCTGGTGTTCTGTTTTATGATAAGTACAAGAATATGTTTAAAGCAGTAGCTGTTGGTTCAAATGTTACACCTGTAACTAACGCAGAAGTTATTATACCAAGTGGTGCTATATACTATCGTTTGTCAAGTTATTCTGGAGCATGTTCCGCATATTTTGATAACCCAACAATTCCTGTTGGCGGTAGTAGTGGTGGCAATGATTTGTCGAATTGCTTAAACCGCAAGAGTTATGTTGCAATAGGAGATTCTTTTACAGCTCCAATTGGTAGCGAAGTTATTGAAGAAGGACCGCTCGCGGGCATGAGCAAAGTTTATCCGTACATTATAGCAAATCGAAATAACATGACAGTGCTTAACCAAGGTGCGAGTGGTAGTGTTCTAAATGGTTATTTGGCAAGTGCGAGATATAATGCAATACCAGAAGATGTTGACTATATTACAATATGGTATGGTATCAATGACACAGGACATGGTATAAGCATTGGAACTGTTGATGACCAACCAGAAAGTGTGACATCAGAAAAATCAACAAGTACATGTGGCGGTTTTAACTGGTTCTTTAAATGGTTGCTTACCAACAGACCACTTGCTCACATTGGTGTTATCATTACTAATTTTACAGCACAAGATAGACGCGAGGCAATTATGGCATGTTGTCAGAAGTGGGGCATACCTTATCTCGACCTATATGACCCAACTATTCCTATGATAAGAACGAGAGGTAACACACGTTATACCCATGACACTGCGATTGCACCACTTGGATATGTCGAAGTCTGTGCAGAAGCAAAGGCTTTAAGAAACGCTGTGTTCTCAACAGACCCATCAACGACAAACATGCACCCGAACAACACCTGTCATGAATGGCAGAGTAATATGATTGAAAACTTCATGCGAGGACTATGATTAAACTCAGCACTAATGAATCTCAGATTGGTGGTAAATTTGACCGCATAGAGGTGAGAGGGAAGAATGTCACAATCAAGGATGTTGTTGTGGAGGGTGAGGGTATCACTCTCTACAGCAACTGCTCTGGATTGAATATTATAGTATTAAATATGTTTAAGAAATTTTTAGAAAGTAATAGATGGAAACATTTTTTATATTCTATTCCTTTGGGTTTGTTCTTTACAATATTTTTTGTTATAGGAATAAATGCAGGAATGGAATATAAAGATGATTACTACTGGGGAGAATGGGATTGGTTAGATTTCATTTGGGGAGTAGTAGGAGGATTAATAGGATAGATACTTTAGGTAATTATAATACTTTTAATAATATGAAAATTATTTATAATAAGATAATTCCTTTTTAGGGATATAAATATATAAATTTATTTGGATTTTTATTTAGCAGAACTAAAAATATTACTCCTGAGGATTTAAATCACGAGTGTATTCATACTGCGCAAATGAGAGAAATGTTATACATATTCTTTTATATATGGTATATAATAGAATGGATAATAAGATTTCTTTTTACTTGGAAAGACCCATATAGAAAAATTCGATTTGAGCGTGAAGCATATAACAATCAAGATAATTTAAACTATCTTAACTAGAGAAAACACTATTGTTGGCTATGGCAGAAAAAAGAAAAAGATTCAGGTTTAGTCCAGAAATAATAAAAACTACTAACTAGGTATCTATTCCTGGAATGAATAATTCTGGAGGATAGAAATTAAGAGAAGAAGGGATTCGACGTTAGTAGTAGTAGGAAAGAGCTAAAAGAGAAAGAGAAGAACGAATTGCTTCTAGAATGGAAATGAGACCTACTTTAAAAAAAAAGCTACTATTGGAGAAAAAATGATGGGTAAAAATGATGAGTATGAACAAGAGGTGAATACTTAGGCAGGTGTAATATCTCCAGTTGACCCTGTTGCTGAATTCTTTATGTTCGGTCCTGCAATGAAAGGAGCACATGCTTTAGGAGAAACAGCTTTATGGAACGTTGCTAAATATGGTTCAAAAACATAGCTGGGAAACTGGGGAAGAAAGTATTTTGTAGGAAATACTTTTAGAAATTCATTTAAAGGAAATGTTCCGACATTAACTTCACAGGCTACTTCTTTATTATATTAGCCAACTAAATAGAATGAATCTAGATTAACTTCTTTAAAGTTTTTTGAAAGAAGACCTGCTAGAATAAGTGAAGCTGAAAGAGCTGGAGTTCCTAAAGGTGAGAGAAATAATAAAAAAATTATTAATCCTGATAATGTTTATGGTAATTTAAGGTTTATTAGAAATATAGATGGATTGCCAACTGTAAAAGATGGATTAGTACAATTAGGAAATTCAGACAAATTACTTACTAATTTTACAACAGATTTACCTTTTAGATTACATGGTTGGTATCCAAATATCCCAGGACCTACATATATGATAGTATCTCCTAGAGCATTTAAAGGAAAAAAATTTTATTCCATAAAACCTAGTGATTCTTTTTTATCTACTGTAGATTCAAAAGTTACTCCTAATCAAATAAGAATTATCAGTGGAGATCCTAAAATATTAGAGGAAGCAGAAAGAAGAGGAATGAGAACCCTTACGTCTGATAAATTACAAGATTTATTTAATGTTGGATCTGAAATAACTAAAAAAGAATTTGAATTAGGAAGAAATGGAGCAGTTAGACCTTTTGCAAACGCTGACGTGGCAATAAATGATTTTAAATTTAGAAATCGTTTTTATGAAGAAGATATTCCAGAGATATTATCTAAATATCCAGAAGGTGTTGTTACTCCTTATAGAGCAGAGGTAGATAAATTAATTACTCAAAATATAGGAAGACCTTCTATAAAAGATTATTAGGTTTTAGAAAATATGACAGGGTTAGATACTGGAATTACTAGTAAATTTGATTCAGAACTTATAAAAAAAGCTAAAGATCCTTTGGCTAATAAAGATATGTTTGAAAAAGTTTATTATCCAGTAACATCCCAAATTGAGGAAGAATTAATGAACAGTATAGGTTTATATCCTGGCCCTCATTATAGTTTTTCTAATCTATTAAAACTTAATAAATTAAAGGGAAATCCACTTAAAAAGAAACAAGGAGGTAAATTAAAAGGTAAATCCTTTATAAAAGGAGTTAGCATATTAGACAGTGATCCTACTGCATATAAGTACGTTAAGAAAAAATATAAGATGCGTTAGGAAGGTGGAACTTTAAATTTAGCTAGTGGATTAGCGAATACTGCTTTTGGAATGTATGCTGCATTTTAGCATGATAAAGCTATTAAACAATTTATTAATGCTAATAAAGCTAGAGCTAAAGCAGCAGAATCGGAAGCTAGAGCTGATGCTTATAATAAAGCATTAGAAACTGTATAGATATAGAATCAAGCTCTCAAACAAGATGGAATTAATAATAGTGATATTTCTACTAAATATTTAGCTTAGAAGATTGCTAATGGTAATAATTATGGTAATTTAAGAAATTAGTATGATGATTTAAATACTTAGTTATAGCTTTAGTCAAATTCTAATATGGTTAATTCAATTGCTTAGTTGGGAACTCAATTATTCGATTTTATTAAGAATAGTAAGAAAGCTCCACAAAATTTGGGTGAGAACAATACAGAACAACAAAAGGCCTCAGTGTAAACTGAGACCTTTTTTTAATTTCTTACGCTGATTTCATTTAATTTATCTAACCAATTTAAAACTTCTTGTTTATCTAAGAGATTGTATAAAGTCAATATATTATATATTGCTTCTGTTTCTTTTAAATGACTTTCAAGTAATTCTCTGATATAATTCATTTAAATAATTTTTTAATTTGTTTCTTTGTGTATTCTCTGTCTAATTTTAAAACTTGATTATTAAATTTATATGTTTCTGGTAAATTATCTTTGAATATACACATTAACCATGATTCTTTATCTGGATATTTATAAAAACCATATTGTTCTGGCTGATATAAATATGTTACTTCTTCTTTTTTTGAAGAAGCTGCATCTTCTATTAATTCTATATCATTAATAGAGATTTTCATTCGCTTTAACTTTTTCTCCAAATTAGGAGTAGTTATAATTTTGTTTTGATATTTAAATGTAGTCATAGCGGGAATAAAAGGAATCGAACCTATACCTAGTGGTTAACAGCCACCTGCTCGACCTTCGAGCTATATTCCCTTAGTTGGTCCACTAGGATTCGAACCCAGACTAAGAGATTTAGAGTCTCCTGTGCTGACCATTACACAATAGACCAATTAATGAGCAGATAACCAGAATCGAACTGGCATCTCCAGCTTGGAAGGCTGAAGCACTAACCATTGTGCTATATCTGCATTGTGGAGAGGATGGGACTCGAACCCACGACCCTTTGCTTGCAAAGCAAATGTTCTAGCCATCTGAACTACAACCCCATCAAATTCTGATGTCTTTCAGAATTTTAGAAAATCTTTAATACTTAACATCACCGACCAGTATTAAAGATTAAAAATTTTAGTAAGTTGCTTAACTTTGTTTTCAGCAATTTCTCTAGCTGTAGATTTAAACATATTTATAACATTTTTATAATCTTCAGTGTTATAAACATCATTTAAATTTTTTAATCCATATTCATTAGATAATGATTCCCATGTTTCATTAAAAATGTCATCATCTAATCTGTTTACCCAATCTTCAAATTCTTGTTTATCTTTATTTTCTTTTAAGGATACTTTTATAGTAAGAGTGTCTCCTTCTTTCTAAGAATCTATTACACAATGCAAATTGTTATCTGTATATTCTTCGTGTAATTCATCCATTTCCATTAACTCTTTAACAAGAGTTATAATCAATTCTTTTTCTTTCATAACGATACTAAGATATTTATGATTTTTTAATGACAAAGTTAATTAGTGTTAAATTTATACAAACTCTGTATATTTTAAATTATTTGAAATTTCTTCTTTCACTTTTAATCTCATTTCTG
>ODAJ012087506.1_pt1 | contig 10657 bp, 9 predicted proteins | sample 1539241 | NCBI WGS metagenome assembly ODAJ01 (sample SAMN02144231, study PRJEB22623) | gut metagenome | biome: sheep rumen | host: Ovis aries | place: New Zealand
GTGCGGACCGGGTCCTCGAACTTTCTCGTCCGGTAGACGATCTTGCCCTCATAGAGCTCGTCGGTGATGCCGGAGAAGATCTCGGCGGGGAGCTCCACACGGACGCCCAGGTCGACGCGGTTGGACTTGGTGGCGATGTCCAGGTCATGGCAGACCCGCTCCAGCCACTTGCTGCCGGAACGCCCGACGGAGATGATGCACTGTTTTCCTGTCCAGGCTTCATCGCCGGCGTGGATCCGGTAGTTATCGCCGTCCATGTCCAGGAAGGTGATCCTGGTGTCGAAATGAAATTCCACGCGGTCCTTCAGGCGGTCGTACAGGTTCTGCAGGACCACGTAGTTGATGTCCGTGCCCAGATGGCGGACGGAGGCATCGAGGAGCTGGAGGCCGTTCTGCATGCACTTGCGCTTTAAGGAAGTGCCGGCGGTGGAGTACATCTGGGTCCCGGCGCCGCCGTTCTCCATGTTGATCCCATCCACATAGTGCATGAGCTCGAGGGCGGTGTCGCGGCCGATGTAGTGGTATAGAGTGCCGCCGAAGTCGTTGGTGATGTTGTATTTTCCATCGGAGAAGGCGCCGGCGCCGCCGAAGCCGTTCATGATGGAGCAGGAGGGGCAGTTGATGCAGGTCTTGATCCGCTTGCCGTCGATGGGGCAGTGGCGCCTGGAAAGCTCATGGCCCGCGTCGAAAACGGCGATCTTGAGAGACGGGTCATTCTGGGAAAGCTCATAGGCGGAGAAAATGCCGCCAGGGCCGGCGCCTACGATCAGGATATCATAATTCATAGCAATCCTCCTTTTTGACCGGCAGACTTTCTGCATCTCCGGTACCGTGGATGGGCGGATGCTCCTCCGGTGCGGAGCGAACATTTGCCAACGATATTCTACTGGATAGGTGTCGAAAATGCAAGCCCTGGAACAAATGTATGAAAATGGAAACAAGGAACACGAATTGTTCACACTTAACGGGGAAAAGACGTGGTATGATAGTTTAAGCGCCGCTTGGCAGCGCAATATATACAAGGAGGAATCGCCATGTTCTCTGATAATTATCGAAAGAACCGGCTCCTGGGCGGCATTGTGATGCTGGTGGCCGGCCTTATTTTTCTGGTATCACCTTACTATTCCACGACCACGATCGTCCGCTATGTGGGCTGGATCATCCTCATCGGGGCAGCGCTCAACCTGATTTCCTGCTTTGCGGGCGGTTTCGGCGGCTTCGACAGCCTTTTCCTGAGCTCGGTCCTGACGGCAGTAGTAGCCCTCTGGTTGATCCGTTCTCCGGCCAGCGCCGTCTCCAGCATCAACCTGGTCTTCGGCATCCTGCTGCTTCTGGCAGGAGGGATGGCCCTCTGGCAGTGCCTGTCCGCCAGCCGTATGAACCCGCTCACCATGATACTCGCCGTCGTCGGCGTCGTTTTTGCCCTGGGCATCATCGCCAATCCCTTCCGGCTCACCAATATGGTCATCCGGCTCATCGGGGTGGGTCTTATTTACCAGGGTGTCGTCCGCATCTTCTTCGAGAGCGGCTCCGGCCTTTTTAACAGCAAGAGATGAAAGCGTGACTAAGAAATGAAAACAGGTCTGGTTCTTGAAGGAGGCGCCATGCGCGGCCTCTTCACCATGGGCGCCCTCGACTATCTGATGGAAAAGGGCATCACCTTTGACGCAGCGGTGGGCGTCTCCGCCGGCGTCACCTTCGGCTGCAATATCAAATCCGGCCAGAAGGGCCGTGTACTCCGGTATACCACAAAATACTGCCGTGACTGGCGCTTCTGCTCCTTCAGGTCCTGGCTGCTGACGGGAGACCTTTTCGGCACGAAATTCTGCTATGATGACATCCCCTTTAAGCTGGATCCCTGGGACAGCGCGGCCTGGGAGGCCAATCCCATGGACTTTTATGTGACGGCCACGGACACGGCGACCGGCAAGGCGGTCTTTAAAAAGGTGGTAAAGACCCGGAACCGGAAGGAAATCGAGTGGTTCCGCGCCTCGGCCTCCATGCCCATCGCCTCCCGGCCGGTGAAGATCGGTCGGTGGACCCTTCTCGACGGCGGGATCGCCGACTCCATCCCCCTTCATTTCATGGAGGACAAGGGAATGGAGAAAAATGTAGTCATTCTGACCCAGCCGGTGGGCTTCGTCAAGATGCCCCAGAAGTTCATGCCGGCTATGCGGCTGCTCCTGGCCCGCTACCCGGCCGTCGTCCGGGCAATGGGCCGCCGGCATAACGTGTACAATCTGGAGACTGCTTATGTGCGGAAGCGGGCGGAGGAGGGAAAGGCCTTCATCATCGCCCCGCCGGAGAGTCTCGGCATCGGCCATATTTCCCATGATCCCGACGAGCTTAGAAGGGTCTATAATATTGGGCGGCAGACCATGGAGGAGAAGCTGCCTGCGCTGTTGGAATTTTTAGGGCAATGGGAATGAGGGACGGTTCCTTTTCCCACTTTTCAAAAATGAAAAGTGGGAAAAGGAACCGTCCCTCATTCCCATTTTCCCCACTTTTCAGGAATGAAAAGTGGGAAAAGGAACCGTCCCTCATTCCCATTTTTCACACTGCTTTAACGCATTAAATTAATAGAGGACTTGTTTTTAATGACAATTGATTATATAATAGAGAGAAATTTTCGTCTGTCCATTTTGAGGGGGACAGAAAAAGGGAGGATAATAGATGAGTTTCAGTGATCTTATCAGTACCATTGACAATTTTCTCTGGGGATGGCCTCTGATCATTCTGCTGTTCGGCACCCATATCTACATGACCGTGCGCACCGGTTTTATTCAGAAGGATATCTTCAAAGCCATCAAGCTTTCCGTGACCCGGGATCCGGACGCTGAGGGCGACGTTTCTCAGTTCGGTGCTTTGACCACAGCGCTTTCGTCCACCATCGGCACCGGCAACATCATCGGCGTCGGCACCGCCATCGCCATGGGCGGCCCGGGTTCCGTGCTCTGGATGTGGCTGACCGGTATCTTCGGCATCGCCACCAAGTATGCGGAGACTCTTATTTCCGTCAAGTACCGCGTGAAGAGTGAGGACGGCACCATGATTGGCGGCGCCATGTACGCTCTGGACAGAGGCCTCAAGGCCCGCTGGGCAGGCATCATCTTCGCCATCCTGGCCGCTGTCTGCGCCTTCGGTATCGGCTGCATGGTCCAGGCCAACGCCGTCGCCGCCAACTTCACGACAAACTTTGGTGTCCCGGCCTGGGTCAGTGCTGTTGGTCTCAGCATCCTGGTCGCTCTGGTCATCATCGGCGGCATCCAGTCCATCACACGGGTCTCCGAGAAGCTGGTCCCCTTCATGGCTGCCTTCTACGTCATCGGCTGCCTGATCATCCTGGTCATGAACGTCGACGTTCTGGGTGAAGCTATTGTGGCTATCGTCACCTCCGCTTTCTCCGCCAAGGCTGCCACCGGCGGCTTCGTCGGCTCCACCATCGCCACCGCCTGCCGCTACGGCTTCGCCCGCGGACTTTTCTCCAATGAATCCGGTATGGGTTCCGCTCCCCTGGTCGCCTCCGCGGCTCAGACAAGGAACCCCAAGCGCCAGGCCCTGGTCTCCATGACCGGTACCTTCTGGGATACTGTTGTCATTTGCCTTATGACCGGTCTGGTCCTCGTTTCCAGCATCATCAAGCATGACGCCATCCACGGCCTGTCCGGCAACGGCAGCGAGCTGACCAGCCAGTGCTTCTCCATGATCCCCTACATCGGTCTGCCCATCCTGGTGGTCGGCCTCATTACCTTCGCCTTCTCCACCATTCTGGGCTGGTACTATTACGGCGAGCGCTGTGCGGTCTATCTCTTCGGCGAGAAGGCCATCATGCTCTACAAGATTTTCTGGGTCATCGGCGTCTTCGTCGGCTCCATGGTCGAGCTCAACCTGGTCTGGAACATCGCCGACCTGCTGAACGGCCTCATGGCCATCCCCAACATCTTCGCTGTCCTGCTCCTGTCCAAGGTCATCGTGGACGAGACACGCAAGTACGATGGCGAACATATCAACGACAAGGACGAGACGGAAATCCCGGTCCTCAAGAACGCCAAGAAGGGTATTCTGGGCTGAGACGCGCTCCTGAGGGAGGCTATCATGGAACAGGAAATTCTGGTTTCTGCTGAGCGCCTGACAAAGACCTACAAGCCTTTGTTCCGGCAGCCCACACCGGCTGTGCGGGACGTGAACCTGGCCCTCAGGGCCGGGGTGATCACGGGGCTGGTGGGAGAGAGCGGCTGCGGTAAGACGACTGTCGGCCGGCTTCTCCACCGGGACCTGGAACCGGATTCCGGCAGCATCCTCTTTGAAGGAACGGATGTGGCCAAGATCCGGGGCAGGCGCCTTGCTGACTACCAAAAGCAGGTCAAAATGGTGAACCAGCGGCCGGTCGAGGCCTTCGACAAGCGCTACACCATGGGTCATAACGCCCGTGAGCACCTGAAAAAGGCCGGAATGGATGAGGAAGCCGCCATGCGGGTGGCCCGCGATTTCTTCGAGATGTGCGGCGTGAGCCAGGAGGAGATGACCATGTTCGCTGCCGAGGTCAGCGCCGGGACAGCCCAGCGCGCGGCCCTGGCCATGGCCATGGAGACCAGGCCGCGGCTCCTCATCTGCGACGAGATCATGAGTGCCCTCGACAAGGCCCAGGAGGAGAGAGTGATCGAGATCCTCCGGGTATTTGAAAATGAAGTCAAGGGGGCTGTGCTTTACATTTCCCACAATATCGACCTGGTGAGCCGGCTCTGCGGCGAGATCATCGTCATGCAGGAGGGCAGGGTCATCGAGGCCGGTCCCACAGAACAGGTCATGAAGAATCCCCAGGCGGACTTTACTAAGCGCCTGATTCGGGACAGCCGCCCGGAGGCCATGATCATGAGACGGAGAGGGCGCCGGATGAGCGACCTTTTCAAGGTGGATACCAGCGTCTGAATGCCAGGGTCGTGGTCAGGGCCTGCTCAGGCGTCCCACAGAATTCATCTCCTGAGGCTCCTCAGGGCGGGATGATGAAGGCTGGTGCCTGTTTCGCTGGCTGACATAATCGCTGCAGCCGCTGCAGGGGCATCAAAGTGTAAGAAAAGAACAGTTTCGGCAGGCAGTCTTATGATATGCCTGCCGAAAGATTTCAGGGGGGATGCAGGGAATGAGGCCCCTGTGGCTGATTAGCCTGCACCCTGCTGACCGGCAGGCGGTCTCAAGGAATGTCTGTCGAAATAGTTTACAGTATATGGCGAGAAATGCGGTCCCCTGGGATGCAACTTGTCTCTGCTGAACTATATTAGGACAAAGAACGAATGGAGAGTGAAATGTCTTTCTTTACAGGCATATCCGTACTTACAGGCAAATGCTGCGCAGGTGTCTGACGGAAGGGGCTTTCGTATGAATACTACAGATAAGAGGGTACTGCAGGTCGTGACCGGCAATTTCGGCTCCGGGGGGCTGACACAGATCGTCCATGTCTGGGGCCGCCAGATGGAGCCGGAAGGGATCGTATTTGACTTTATTTGCAGGAAGTTTTTTCCGTGCGAATCCTATATCCGCGAGATCCACAGTTATGGGGGACGAGTCAGCAGGCCGAAAACAGAGAAGAAGGGAATCCGGGCAATCATTGATTTTGCCAGGCGTCTTTGGCGGATCCAGGCACGTGAAAAGTATGAAATCATTCATATTCACTCTGATTCCACATACAATATGCTGGCGGGGGTGCTGGCTGCCAGAGCTGCCGGGATTCCGCGGATCATCCTGCACTCCCACAGCGCCGGCATGGAGGCTCCCACAGCCGGCGGTATCTCTTTGAGGTATCTCCTGAAAGTCAGCGCCCACAGGATATGCAAGCTGCTGCTTCCCGGGAAACATGTAACGCTCTGTGCCTGCTCGTCGAAGGCGGCAGACTGGATGTACAGGCGATCTCTCAGAGACCGTGTGATCATACTGGATAACGGCATTGATCTGAAGCCGTTCATGTCTTCCGGAGCTGAGAGAGAAGCGATCCTACAGGAAAAGGGGCTCTGCGGGAAGTTGGTGATCGGTCATGTCGGGCGATTTGCCTACGTGAAGAACCACAAATTTATCCTGCAGCTGGCAGCTGATTTGAAAAAAATCTGTCCTCATGTAGTATTCGTCCTGGTCGGAGACGGGGAGCTTTTCGGGCAGATCCGCAGCATGGCGCAGGATGCAGGCCTTGACAACGTTATTTTCACGGGTCAATCCAATGAGGTGGACCGCTGGCTGCAGGCCTTTGATATCTTTATCCTGCCTTCCTGGTTCGAGGGACTTCCGGTATCCGCCATAGAGGCCCAGGCGGCCGGACTGCCGTGTCTCCTCTCAGACCGCATCGACAGGGCCTGCAAGGTTCTTGAGAGTGTGGAATTTCTCGCGGTCGACGGGGGAACGAAAGAATGGGTCCAGGCCATTCGTAAGCTGGATGAAGAGAAGGAACGGTACCGCGATTCGGCCTTCCGCGCGGAGTGCTTCACGCAGATGGTGAATTCAAAGTATAATATTTCGAATACGGTCCGAGAGTTGAAGCTTCTGTACGAGTACGAGGCGTGAACAGGAAAATGCTGGCCGTTGGCTGCAAAAAGCCGCTCCCCATCCGGCAGAGAAGGCGCTGGGACGCAGGCGCCGGGATGGGAGAAGGGTTTTCATTTGTTGAGGAGCAGGACTGATGACAGAGACAGATCTGAAAAAACTGCATGAGCTCGAACTGATACTCGCAAAGGAGTTCGCGCGGATCTGCGAGAAGCACAAGATCCGCTATTTCATGATCGCGGGGACGCTGCTCGGTGCGGTGAGGCACGGCGGTTTCATTCCCTGGGACGAGGACATGGATTTCGGTATGCTTCGCAGCGATTTTGAGCGGTTCCTGGCGGTGTGCCGCGAGGAGCTGGATACAGACACCTATTTTCTGCAGACCGGGGAGACGGATCCGGCCTATACCTATGCCTTTGCGAAGCTCCGCCTGAACGGGACAAAAATCGTGGAAGAGATTGGCAGGGACACCTTCGCCAACAAAGGCATTTTCATTGACATCTTTCCTTTCGACAATGTTCCTGACAACAGGGTCCTCAGGCGCATTCACGAGAAAGAACGCTATCTCTGGAAAAACATGCTGGCAGTGCGGCTGGGCTATCACAACGGCCGCAAAAGAGCGAAAATCCTCCAGGTGATGCTGCGCCTTGCGTCCCGCCTTCTGCCTGTTAAGGTGATCAGAGGGTTGAAGGAACGGGCTTTTACCCGCTATAACAAAGGCAGGTCGAAGTATGTGGTGACTGCGGAAGGAAGCTACCGTTATGACCGGGAAATCATTCCGCGGCGGTTCACGGAGAAGCTTCAGCCCCTGCCCTTCGAGGATACGGAATTTTTCACCTTTGCCTCTTACGAGGACTACCTGACCAATCTGTATGGCGATTACAGAAAACTACCCCCTGTGGAAGAGCGGAATAAACATTCCGTAATGACAGTTGAATTTGGAAAATACGGACAGTGAGGAGTTGCTATGGAAATAACGTTACCCGGCTTTAACCGCCTTCTCATGGAATTCGGATCCGGCTTCGGCATCATGGCGCCGGTCATCCTCTTTATCTACCTCCGCAACAGGCGAAAATGCGCCATTCTGCCCTTCATCGCCGGCATCGTGGCCATGCTGGGCTTCGCCTTCGGGCTGGAGCAGTTCTTCCATGCCCTCATTTTATCCTCGCCCCTTGGGCCGATCATCCAGAACAACCTGGTCCTCTACGCCCTCTACGGCGGCCTGGCGGCGGGCATCTTCGAGGAGCTGGGGCGGTGGGTCGCCTTCCGCTTCGTGCTGAAGGACGAGTACCGGCAAAATGACCGCAATGCCCTCATGTACGGTGCGGGCCACGGCGGCGTAGAAATGATCCTGATCCTCACCGTCAACTATTCCACTTTCCTCTTTTACTTTACGATGATCGAGAGCGGCGGCCTGGCTGCCGTCACCCAGGGGATGGATGCGGCTGCAGCGGAAGCTTTCACGCAGCAGCTGACCCAGCTGGCCCAGAGCTCGCCCCTCATGTTCATCATGGCCATGGTGGAGAGGATTTCGGCCATGCTGGCCCAGCTGGGGCTCTCGGTCCTGGTCTGGTTCTCCCTGGGCGGGAAGGGGACCGGCAATCACAGACGGTACTTCTTCCTGGCGGTCCTCCTGCATGCGGCGCTGGACGCCGTGTCGGTCCTGGCGGCGGGTCTCATTTCCAATATTCAGATCGTGGAGATCATCATCCTTGTCCTGGCCCTCGGCGTTCTCTTTATTGCGAAGCGCGTCTGGACGATCGAACACGACGTGGAGCAGGATCGGAAGCTCCGCGGCGTGCGGGTCGGCCTCCTTGCCCGCCGCTGGAACAAAAAGCTCTGAGCCGGGCGAAAAGCAAGTAAATACAGTGAAAATGACCAGTCCCTGGCTGCAAAAATACTTATATTTTTGCCGGTTGGGGACTTAACATTTTCGTAAAACTCGTGTAAAATATATAATCGTCTTTTAAGAGATTTTATGTAAACGAACAAGGCCCAGGGCCTTTGCGATAAGAATGGAGGCAACACCTATGACGAAAATTGACATCATTTCCGGCTTCCTCGGCGCCGGCAAGACAACACTGATCAAGAAGCTCCTCTCGGAGGGCCTCTCCGGCGAGCAGGTCGTCCTCATTGAGAATGAGTTCGGTGAGATCGGCATCGACGGCGGTTTCCTCGAGGAGGCCGGCATCCAGATTCGTGAAATGAACTCCGGCTGCATCTGCTGCTCCCTGGTCGGCGATTTCGGCACCGCCCTCGGCGAGGTCATCCACACCTACCATCCGGACCGGATCATCATCGAGCCCTCAGGCGTCGGCAAGCTCTCCGACGTCATCAAGGCCGTTCAGGGAATTGACGAGATCAGCGAGGTCCAGCTGAACAGCTTCACGACCGTGGCCGACGTCAACAAGTGCAAGATGTACATGCGGAACTTCGGCGAGTTCTTCGACAACCAGATCCAGTACGCCAGGACCATCATCCTGAGCCGCACCGATACACCCAAGGCCACTCCGGAGAAGATCGACGAGGTCGTCGCCATGATCCGCGAGCTGAACCCCACCGCAGCCATCATCACGACCCCCATCACCGAGCTGTCCGGCGCTGTGGTCCTTGAGACCATGGAGAAGGGCCGCGAGGACGAGGATGCTGCCCTGCTTGAGAGCGTCCGCGCGCTGGCAGAGGAGCATCACCACCACCACGACCACGATCATCACCATCATCACGACCATGATGAGGAGCATGAGCATCACCACGATCACGACGATGAGCATGAACACCATCATGACCACGATGAGGAGCATGAGCACCATCATGATCATGACGATGAGCACGAGCATCATCACGACCATGATGAGGAGCATGAGCATCATCACCATGACCATGACGATGAGCACGAGCACCATCACGACCATGATGAGCATGAGCATCATCACCACCATGACGGCACCTGCAGCTGCGGCCACGACCACGGCCATGAGGGCCACCACCACGCCGATGAGATCTTCACCAGCTGGGGCATGGAGACAGCCAGGAAATACAGCCAGGCCGAGATCGAAAGCATCCTGAAGAAGCTTTCCGACGACGACACCTACGGCACCATTCTCCGGGCCAAGGGCATGGTCGCCGACAGCGAGGGCGGCTGGATCTTCTTCGACATGGTGCCCGAGGAGTGCGACGTCCGTCCGGGCACGCCGCAGATCACCGGCAAGTTCTGCGTGATCGGCGCCGAGCTCAAGGAGGCCAAGCTGGCAGAGCTGTTCAAATAAGGACAAGTGCCTGGCAGTCCGCCGCATGTGGGAATGACGCCGGGCCATTACGGAGGATCAGATGTTCAATCAGGAATGCCCGGTCTTTCTGGTCACAGGTTTTCTGGAGGCCGGCAAGACTACATTTTTAAATGACACCCTCCACCAGGAGTATTTCCAGGTGGAAGGCAAGACCCTGCTCATCCTGACAGAGGAGGGCGAGGAGGAATACGACGAGGCGGAGCTTCTGGCCAAGACAGGCACCGTCATCGAGGTCATCGAGCACCAGGAGGACTTCAACAAGACCAACCTCCGGGCTCTGACCAAAAAGCACAAGCCCACCCGGATCATCATCGAGTACAACCCCATGTGGAGCGTCAAGAAGTTCTACGAGATGAAGCATCCCTGGAACTGGACCATTCTCCAGCACATCGTCATCGTCGACGGCCAGACCTTCGATCTCTACATGAAGAACTGGATGCCCATTTTCTCTGAAATGATCCAGCGTGCGGACACCATCATCTACAACCGCTGCCGTGCGGACCAGCCGCTGGCCAACTACAGGCGGAGCTGCAAGGTCATCGCGCCGGGGGCGGACGTTATTTTCGAAAACATGGAAGGCGACATCATGGATATCTTCCAGGGAGAAATGCCCTTCGATATCAATGAGGACCCCTTCACGGTCGAGGACATGGACTTCGGCGTCTGGTATGTGGATATGATGGACAACCCCGACAAGTATGAGGGGAAAAATGCCCGCTTCAAGGCCAAGGTCCTGAAGAACAAGGCGGACGACAAAGACTTTTTCGCCGCCGGCCGCCAGGCCATGACCTGCTGCGCCGCCGACACCCAGTTCATCGGCTTTGTCTGCCGGACACCGCTGG
>ODAJ012067889.1_pt1 | contig 10656 bp, 6 predicted proteins | sample 1539241 | NCBI WGS metagenome assembly ODAJ01 (sample SAMN02144231, study PRJEB22623) | gut metagenome | biome: sheep rumen | host: Ovis aries | place: New Zealand
TTTTTTCATGTCAAATGAATTTCGGAATCTGGCACAAAGGTACTTACAATATTTTTAGGTCACTACCGTCTCGTTAAAGAATTTTGTTGAGGGGGAAGATGAGTTTTTATACTGCCTTTACAAATTGTGGCAGTATTGGTTGATGCATTCTTTATGATTAACATAGAAGTCATTAATGGCTTCTATTACTTATGTATTTATTGATTGCATCCGCCCATTCTTTAAACAACATTCCATTATATGTAGAACTGAATGTATTACAACATTCTGACATAATCTGCATTGGCCGTTTGCCTTGGGCAATTAGTTGATCAACAAATGTCTTTACAATTGGGTCGTTATTAATATCGCTTAAAATGCCGATGAGTTCTGCATCAGAAATGTTTTCACCTTCTGGACCATTGGAATCGTTGTCTGTCGACGGATCATTAACCGACGGAGCGTCATTTTCCAATTGAGGGAAATGCACTTCTATCATCTCCAAGAATCTCGCTGTGTCACACCTTTTGAAAAGAACATATACATCACCATTTGTTAATTGAGCCTCTACAATTCGTCCTTCTTCGACAGAATCTTGGACATTCTGTCGACAAAAGAACGATACATAACTTTTTTTATTCAGACGAGCCCTAACCTTAATAGGATCCCAGCAAACAAATAGATCATTACCTACATCATAACCGAGGAAAAGAAATCGCTCATCTCCTTCGACTCTGTCAAATTCTGGACGCTGAGGCAATTGTGCTCTCGTTGTATTCTGAGGATATGGATTTCCAGCATAAGAGACGCATTTGAAATACACCGCATATTTTTGACCATTAAATGCAAAATGCAACACGACACCATCATCATTAGTGCGCATTTCAAAAAGAACGTTTTGTTCTATGCTATCCAAGAACTTATCGATAAGTTCTTTGCCTTTAGGGTATACTGTCATAATCCTAGACTTTTGTGTAATCGACCTTTAATAGACTCTGGTTCAATGAGTTCGACACTGGTAAGATCGGACAGAAAATGAACATTAGAAACACCTATGGGTACATTGGATATATCTATCGATGGAATATCCTTATAATTGAAATAACACAACGAATCTACTGCCTGTGAATAATCGAAGTAGGATGTTCTTACCGTGTCAATATTTTCTCCCAAAGTCTTGATAATCATCGATTTCAATTTCTCAACAGACTCATTATTTTTCAAACGTGAAATTATCGACTCCTCAATATCAAAAAGGGTTTTCCCGATGCCTGTCTTTATAACAAACACTGACGCTATTAGGAGTTGTGATCCGTCGTTGGGGTTGAGTTGTTCCAATGCAAATTCGTGACAACGAGACACTTTACTTGTTGACTTGACCTCAATTTTATCTAATCCATCGTTGAAGTCGTATTTATCATTAGCAGACACATGCCAAGCACTTATGAGATAATCAGGATCTTTAGACTGTTCAATGACAAGCATTTCTGCCCAAAGTCCTTGAAGAGTAGAAGCTGAATAAGTTGCTGCACCCATAAACAATTGAATTAGTTTTGAGACCTCGTCACGCAACTGTGCAGTAGAAGGATAGTCTGGCAACTTAGCTAAAACGAGCGAGAACACGTCAAGAAAATACTTGGTAAAGTCTTTCTTGAGAGATTTCAACTTAACAAGGCAATATACGTGTGACTCCGATTTTCGTTCATCAGAATCGTCAAGTTTGCAATTGCGATTAAACTGAACATCTATGAGTTCAAGATGGACATCTGTCGTGGATTTATTATCAGAACACTCTACAAAGAAAATGGGGAAACCCTCTTCTGAACAGCCTAATCGATGACGAGAACCTTCCCAAACAGAAATAACACGATAAGTTTCACTATCATCAGATTTTGTTCCAATGAGTTTGATAAACTTACCATATAATGAGTTTACTTCCATAATGATTCGATTTAATATTCATCACCTTCGTCTTCGTCATCCTCTGCACCTTCAGTAGCTACGTATCCTTGCTCCAACAATTCAGGATAATAGATAGCAAAATTATAGAATGGAGATTTGTGATACTTAACAGAAGAGGCCTCTTTGATCTGAATGTGATGTAGCTGGAATGTAATGGTCGTATCCGATTTGAATGCTTTATCTCCAGGATAAGCAATACCCCCATCAATTGAGCGACCTGCTTGTAAATTTAACGGGAGACCGTTGGACAATTTACGTTCACGGATAGTTCCGCATGACATGTCATAAACAATGACATTGTCAATCTTCTCGTTCTCTTTCAAAAATGTAAGATACTGAATAGTAGCAATTTTGCGAGTTATATTGGGAAGATCTTGGAATCCAATTTCTCTAAAGAAATCAATAAATTCATCAACGTCAACTTGGGCAAAACGATGTTTACGTATCTGAGTTCCATAGCCTTCGCACAAATTCCAATCGGTAATGGAATTCCTGAATTTCTCAACTACAATTGAGTTCTTCTGCATTAGTTCAATAGTACGCAATTGTCTCCACCCAACCATCTTATTTCTGATGAGTCTCGATGAAAGAATGTTAGTACGAGTCGGCTTGAGAATTGGACTGATAGCCATAACCTTCTTAGCTTTAGCAAAATCTTTCAATGTTTTACATTGACGAAGATTGCTTCTAAGCATTTCTTCGTGATCAACGTATGCATTGAATTCTTCAATGCTCTTTTTCGGCAAATATATGCGTATTATGTCGCTATACTTCTTTTTGTAGCCGAAGAAACGGCAACGCTGCTCAATCGTGTCTGCAGTAGACTTTCCGCGCGGAGAACGAGGCATATAAGTCATAGATAGATGCTCTACGGTGAACCCTCTGTTGAGCATGTCAGCACCAACAAGGATATGAGCCTCTGTGCTATCTTCCCATTCTATATCGTTTTTCGTGTTACCCTGAATTAAGTAAGTAGCTTTGTTTCTAATCACTTTAGGCATTACATCCATGACTTCTTCAAACGATGGTTTATTCTCTACATACTTTGTAATCTCGTCGTAAGCATCACGGACCTTTAGTTCAAATGCTGGGCGGGAAATATCATTAACACTGGTGCGGAACATATTACTCCATTCACTAATGACATTATCTGTCCACAGTTTAAACTTCTCGTTAGAATCTTGACTACCATCTATATGGATCATCATAGACAAGAACTTCAGTCGTTTTTGAATTCGTACAACAACAGCAACACTTACAAGAAACTGCATAAGAGACCTTTCAAATGATGCAGGACGGTCCAACAGTGGATTGCGGCTCTTGTGATATACTTCACCTTCAGGAATTTCAATAACGTACTGATGTGTAGGGTCTTGAAAAAAGAACTTACCTCCAGTATACCCTTTGCCTTCTGTCAAGACTGTATGATACTTTGGAGACAAAATGTCGTTATTGTCAATAAGAAACGCAGCTTGAGGAGTAGCAGTATACTGCACGTATGAGTGGCAAGGCAACGACTTTTTCAGTTCGTTAATGCTTGAGTATGTACGGCTATAATCATCTTCTTCCCAATCCTCTTTTTGGGAATTACGTTGAGCATAGGTATTGAAACTTGATTGGTCTGCCTCGTCATCAATTATGAGCACAGCTTTCCCTGAAAGCATATTTTGAACCTCAGAATTCTGGAAAATAGTTGCTAACTCATTTATGTGCTTATAGTGCTTCAATATAGGGAATAGCAGTGTGTAATCATCAACACTAAGATAATCTTTGACATCAGCAGCCGTTGTCTGACCATCTTTGAATAAGTGAAAATAGTCAACACTGTTGTCCAATTTCTTCATAATATCATTGCGAAGACGTTTGTAAGTCTGATCTTGCAGGTTGGTCTTTGTTCCTGTCAAGTAAATCACAGCACGAAATCCGTTGTCTGCGGCTAGAGTTGTGAGAACCGTGAATGACATGGTTTTTCCACTCTGTACATAGCCGACAGCAATATTGGTTATACTATCATTATTGCCAGGGAATATACAATGACTCAAAATATCTTGCGCTTCAGAGATAAGATTAGTCTTGCTCTCCTCGTCAACATCAAGTGTGTCAACAAGACCTAACGTTTTTTCGCCTATCTTGGGAATTGTATTGTATGTGTGGTTTGTGTCTGAGACCACCGTTATAGTTTCGGTACCCATATAGCCTAGAAATTTCCAATTATATTATTCAGAATGTCTCTATATGCCTTAGCTGGACTAGAAAGTCCTTTACTATTCATCAGTATTTCTGTTGCTACAAGAGCTTGTATGATATGTAGCATAGGTCCTGCACTATCCTCATCTTTTAGAAGTTCGTTATAACACGAGAAATACGGATTATCCATATATAGATTGACAACATAACTATTCGCAGAGCCACTTGATTCAACAGAATAAAAACCCATACCGCCTGAGTGTTTCACAAAACGTATCTCCACACAGAAATTCTTGCCATCAATCGACATCTGTTTTTTGATAGGCTTCTGCAATAGATTGCTCTCGGGGATTTCAAAAAGAGTTAACTGCTTGGAGTTTGCAGTATCTGAAACACTATGCGTTGTTACATGTTCTGTTTTTGAGACAGGAGGAGGAGTGGTCACTATGTTTACTGGCTGCGTTAGCTTCTTAGCCATCGCATTGACTGCTTTTTCTTCAGCCTTTTTCGGGTCATCTTCCTTTCGATAATGTTCCGCTTGGCCGAAAATATCAATAGTACTTTCGTGCTTTATTTCCTTGGCAAGTTCCTCAATGAATGCTTGAAATTGGTCATCTTCGGTAAATGAACTTTTTGTAAAACTTACCTCAAACCCTTCAATTTCAATCTCGCCAAATATTCGTTTATATTGAGGAGATCCAACATTACCACATAAAGCCTTCGGACGATATTTATCATCAGAACTAGTACCTATTGTACGACCACGACGAAACAGAAGAAATCCATTTTGATCTGCTGTACTTTGCTTTTCGAGAACAGCAACAAAGCCCTTTGCCTTTTGATTGCCAAAAGTGTAATCAAAAGGATAAATCCATTCAATTTCCTCGTTTATATTCTTGTTTTTATAATACGGGGCCTTAAGGATCTTAGGTGCTTGGTACTTTTGTAATTCTCCGTTTATATACAAATCAAGAATTCCATTACGAATAAACTGAGAATAAATGCTACAAAGATGATTCTTGACGAAACCGATTTGCCTTGAGGTCGGTTTGTTACTTGATAACTGTGTTAACGTTATTCGAGTATAATGTTTATTAACATCAACATACTCTTCTTCAACGTCGAGATCTGTTTTTTCGCCATCTATCACATCTTGCAGGTCGAATTCAAAAGTTTTCTTCAAATTTTCTCCATAAGCAGTGGATTCTACGACCCAATGATCTGAGAGCCAAATAGAAGAGACTTTCATGCCCATACCGAACTCATTCAAGCCTTTTACGTCGAGAGGTACTTGAGCAAGTTCAAACGCACGTTGATAGTTTTCCTTTTCAATACCAAAAGCATTATCTGTGATACGAATACAGTCTTCTGAAAAGTCAACATTGACACGCACCTTTCCATTGGGATTGATTTTAGACAAGACATCTTTGTGGTGTTCAAAACTTGATATGGAATTATCAATGTATTCCGCCAGTGCATACTGAACCTTGTTTTCAACATGACGGAAAACCTGATACACCAGAGGCTTGGTTGCTATAGAAACAGATTCTTTCATAACTGTAATAGTCTTTTTGCTATTTCTTGAACCACCTGAGCATTAACTGCGTTACCTAACGCCTCATAACAACGCGTCTGTGACAAATGGAACTCGTCATTACCAAACACAAGTTTTTCAAGACCTTGTAATTTAGCGGCTTCGCGCACAGTCATATACCTGCCACGCTGTTTTTTGTCTGGCAATTCTATCCATGGAAAAATCGGGATTTGTGTACCAACGAGATTGAGTGCTGGCGAGAACGTGGGAACTTTCACTCGTATACCTGACGCCCTGAATTGTATAATCTTATCGATTAAAACAGGTGCAACATTACCGCAATTCCATTCGAGTTTCAAGTGACTATTGTCAAAATTGGCAACTTTTTTCATCCAAACTTTAAGCCAACTCTTGTGTTTCGCATAAAACTTGCGATTTTGTTCTATGTACCGAATTTTCCAATTAGGGAACACTGGACTCTTGGCTGATTGAGCATAGTTCGGCAACATGCTAAGACATTCATTTAGAGTCTGACCGTTAATACTCTGACCAAGTTTTCCCTTTTTGCCATTCAATTCAGTGACAGTTTGAAAGGCGGGCGCTTTGTCCTTGTAATTATATGTAGCTCCAAACTCCATAGCCCAAATTGGAAATGTTGGAATAGTGTCTCCACTCTTAACAGTGTTATCTATGAACTCCTGCCAGACATCAAGTTGAAGAAGAGTGTCTGACCTTAGAGCCGTGTACTCAACATCATTTGGATCTACTATTTTTGTTATGTCACAAACGTCATTCGTCGGCTTCGGGAAAGAGAAGTAGTCAAGAGAGCCAAGGTCCTTCCTGCGACAAACAATGTATATACGTTTGCGATGCTGAGGAATACCAAACTGATGAGGAGATAAAATTTCAGCCTTAACAAAATAATCTTTTTCGAGGCGTCCTTTTATCACGTTCCAAGTATTTCCACCATCATGTCCTTTGAGATTAGAGACGTTTTCAAGCAGAAGAAACTCTGGCTTGTGCGCATCTATGATACCACAGATGTAGTCAAACATTGTTCCCCGATTTTTCTCATCCTTGAACCCTTGCCTCTTTCCTGCCTGACTAAAAGGTTGGCAAGGAAACCCAGCGCATATAATTGAGTGGTTTGGAATATCTTTTTCTGGGTCGATTTTGGTTATATCGCCCATTATCTTAGTTCCTTTGAAATTTATAGCGTATAACTTTTGCAAATCTTCCTTTAGCTCTGATGCGAATACGCATCTACACCCCAAATTTTCAAGTGCTAAATGAAAACCACCGAGACCAGCAAAGAGATCAATGAATGTATATTTCTTATTGTCCATTTTTAGCATCTATTCTTCTCCCTCCATCAACTCCGCTATCTCCTTCATCTTGTGTTGCAACAGCGCTTTATCGGGGGGGATGTTCATATTCAGCTACTATTGTCGGCGACAGACTGCTGCTGTGTGATACTCTACCATTTTTTGTCTTTGTTCCAGTATTTTGTTGCAAAAAGAATCAATTTCCACACTGCCACAACATTGGTGGTTTAATAATTGGCCTCCATAAATACCTCCTCCTATCCCAGCAAATAAGTGGAACTCTTTTATTTTATTGTCCGCCACGGCTATTATTGTTTCTTCATCCTTGCCAAATACCCCTAACTCGGATATTATAAAAAAAGCGTGGGTATCTGCATCAAACTCGTCCGTAATTCAGGTCTTCCACAACCTTAGAAATAGACGAGCAGACACAAGACACCCACGCCGAGATGTATAGAAAATGCCCGCAACGTGTGTCGTGAGAGTAGTTTACCCCCCGACACACTACGGACATGGTCTTACAACCCATCCGTGGCATCCTCCTCTGCAATGTCCTTGATTTCTATTCAGTAATGTGGAAGTTTGAATTACCAAGAGACAAAGCGTTGATGAACGCCTTCTTATATTTTCGTAACCCTAGCCTTCTATATGTGAGGTTATGGGCTATATTTTGCAAAGTTATAAATTTTGTTGTGTATTTGTCAATAGAAAAGCTACATTGTGGTTCTTGTAATTTTGGGGTTGCAGATGGATTTTTTTCACTATGTGAGGCAGCGCAATTTCATCCAAAGTGCAATTTTTTGCACTTTGAAGGCAATCCTTCGTCTGATTTTGCACTTTGAACTTCACGATTTGCACTTTGGAAGTGACTTCCGCCTTCTATTTTGTCCCAATCGACGTACCTAATTTTGAATGAATCCAAAAGGCGCAGGGGGGGCAGCCCTTCTTTGGGGGGACAAAAGTCTGTTACGCATAAATAGCTCCAATCTCCCTATACAAAAAAATGAGAGGACAGAAATCCCGTCCTCTCATTCTTCCTATTTTAGTTGTTTTTCCTTACCATTGGAAGCCTCCGCCACCGCCAAAGGCGCTACCGTTGCCGGTTGCTGTGCTGACTTGGTAGCTGGTGAAGCCGTTCAAGTTGATGTTTTGGGCAGGGGTGTATAGGCCGAAACGGCCGTCGAAGTAGTCCATGGCACCGTTGAAACTGTTGCCTACATAGAATTGGTAGCTCTTCACATCGTTGTTATAGGCGCATACGGCACCGCTCTTCTTGTTGTTGGTCGTTGGGTTTAGCGGCATCTTGATGGCTGCTAACACCTGGCCAGCGTTGTTGGCTACCACAATGTATTGGTCCGCCATCAGCGAAATGTCGCTACTATAGATGTGACCTTGCGATTCTACAGGAATCGATTCGTTAAACATACCGTTTCCGCCTACTGCGAAGACGAAACCGCCTTTATGTTTCCAACCCGTGTCGGTGTCGAGTGGTGAGTTCAGTGAGTGGCTCTGTGCCACCACGGTTATACCTCCCGAAATGATCATGTCGCCGTTCGAGTCTAGTCCGTCGCCCATACACTGCGCGTAGTGGATACCTCCGTTCACGTAGATGTGCACTGCCGATGAACTTTCCTTGCCGTCTGTCGCGTTCCAAGCGTCGTCGTCAGCTACCACGTAGGTGCTGCTTCCCTCGCCGAATGTGATGATGGCGCCCGACAGGGCCTCGTATGAGGCTGGCACTTTTAAGTTTCCGCCGAGAATGTCGAGTTTCTGTTTGCCAAAGACGCCTTGGTCGTATGGTGCGTTCACCTCAATTTCTCCGCCGTTAATGGTGATTTCTGGCGCCAGTATGCCCGTATCGTAGGCGTAGATGTCGACGGTTCCGCTGTTTATAACCACCGCCTTGTCGGCCTTGATGCCTTTTGGCGAGCCGTGGGCTTTGGTGCGGTTGCCTTCTATGGCGCCGCCGTTAATGGTGTAGGTCTCGTTCTTGCGGCTACCAGCTGCTATCGAGAGGACGTAGTCGTCTTTGTCTCCGCCCTCTTTACCAAGGGTGATGGTTCCGTCGCAAATCAGGCCTTTGCCCAGTGTTGCCGTAAGTTTGTTGTCGCCACCGGTAATGCTGACGTTACCTTCTACTTTCACGGCTTTTGCCGAGGCATATTCGTACGATGGTTTGGAACTTGTCTGTCCCCATGGATTCCAACCACCGCCGCCACCTTGTTGGTTGTTGTTCGAGCTCTTCGTAATGTAGTAGCCGCCGTCTACGGTTACTGTCAGCTCGCCGTCTGTAATGGTCAGGTCGCCCTTGGTCTTGATGCCCTTGGCCAGCATGGCGGCTTCACCGATGTTTATCGTGCTCTTTCCGCCAGTAATGGTGAGGTTTCCGTCGCATTTGATACCCATGCACGAAACAGTGTCGTGGTGGGCGGTCTCGTCGTAATGTTTGCCGCTCAGGTCAACCGAAAGGGTTCCGCCGCTAATAGCGACGTTCTTCTCGCAGTTGATGGCCTTGGCGGCTACGCCCTCGCCTTTTATAACAAGCAGGGCTTCGCCAGAAATTTCCACCTCGCCGTCGCAGGTAACGCCGGCGTTATAGCGGTAGTCGTTCGGGTCGTCTGTGCACGGCTCTTTCGCGTCGAGTGTTATTTGGGTAGAACCAGCGATGAAGGAGGTCTTCACATTGGCCTTGATGGCTTTCGATCCTTTACCGGTAATGTCGGCAACCAGTTCTCCGCCCTCTATGGTAATAATGCTGTCGCACTTGAGTGCCTTTGCATCGTCTGACGCGAGTTTTACCGATACCTGTCCGGCTGCAATGTAGATGACTTCGCTACAGTCCACACCGTCGCTCTTCGTACCTTCAATGGTCAGGTTTCCGCCATACACTTCCAAACCGTCTGCATTGATGCCGTCTCCCTTCGCCAGGGCAATGGCGATTTTTCCGCCGTATAGCTCAATGCGTTTCGACGAGTTGATGGCGTGCTGTTTCAAGCCCTTAATGGTCAGTTCGCCCTCGCTTGCGGTACTGTCTTTGTCGACTTTTATTTTCGACTTGGTGTAGAGTGCGGCCTTCAAGCTGTTCTCTTCACTGTCTGAGAGGGTAGACTTCCCCCTCAAATGAAGGTTGGCGGTATACGATTCGTCGTCTAAACCCTTGTTCAAGACAATAGGTGCTCTCTTGCCTGAAAGCGACAGGTTGTCGAACACCAGTGTGTAACCCTTGTCGGGGGTGAACTCGAACGAACCGTCGCTCGCTTCTCCCGACAGGTAGTAGACGATTCCCTTTTTGCCGGCGTGCGACACAATGGTGACGTTTGCCCCGTCGGTGCTGGTTGTCACCAACTCTTCTCCGTATGGGTTCTCAATAACGGCCGTGTTGTTCTGGTAGGTGACGAACACGGTGTCCTTTCCCCCAAGGTCGAATGTTGCGCTGTCTACTTCCGCAATGCTGTATGACAGGTTTTTATCTTTCGTCTCTATTAACACTTTACCTTCCTTGAAACGGATGGTGTCTGTGTCTGAAATCTGGAAAATTTCCTTGCCCAATGTGCCCAAATGAAGAACCATCGATTTCTGGGCCCATAGGAAAAGGCATAGGAATATTGAGGTTAAAAGAAATAGAACTCTTTTCATATCTTGCTGATTTTTAAGTATGTGTTCCCGATG
>ODAJ012093208.1_pt1 | contig 10655 bp, 6 predicted proteins | sample 1539241 | NCBI WGS metagenome assembly ODAJ01 (sample SAMN02144231, study PRJEB22623) | gut metagenome | biome: sheep rumen | host: Ovis aries | place: New Zealand
GTCCGTTTCAATCACAGCCGCTTCATCCCGTTTGAAGCACAGACCGCCATCGACCGGGAACGTTATTCCGTGATCGCCAGGCTGACCGCGATCCTGCGGGCCTCTAACGGTCTGGACCGGTCCCATAAGCATAAATTCAGCGATTTCAAGATCCGCATGAAGGGAGATCAGCTGACCATCACGGTAGACGTCCGGAAGGACATTACACTGGAAAAGGGACTGTTCGACAAGAAGGCGGATTTCTTCGAAGAGATCTTCAACATCAGGCCTGTCATTAAACAGAAGAAACTGTAGGGGGGATATCATGGCAGTAAAAGGCAGGGAAGAATATTACGATCCCGCATACTATACGAACCGGGAGCTGAGCTGGCTGCAGTTCAACCGGAGATGTCTGAGCGAAGCCAGGAATAAAGAGAACCCGCTCTTTGAGAGGCTGAAATTCCTGAGCATTACCGCTTCCAATCTGGATGAATTCTTCATGGTCCGTGTGGCCTCCATCCAGGACCAGGTCAATGCCGGCTATAAGAAAAAGGATATCGCGGGCATGACCGCCGGCGAACAGCTGGAAGCCATCCTGGAGGATACCCATAAGTTCATCAGCCAGCAGTACTGGACCCTCAACCATCAGCTGCTTCCCGGGCTCCGGGAGAACGCCCTTACCCTGGTGCAGTCCTCAGAGGATCTGACCGGAAAGGAAAAGATTTATATCGACAATTATTTTGATACGGAGGTCTTTCCGGTCCTGACGCCGATGGCGGTCGACAATACCAGGCCTTTTCCGCTGATCCGAAATAAGAGCCTGAATCTGGGCGCCATTCTGTCCAGAAAGGAAGAGGCCGGCCCCGGTATCCTGGGCCGGACCAAAAAGCCCCGGAAGACGGAAAAAACGGAGAAGCCTGCTGTGGAATTCGCCACCGTTCAGGTGCCCGGCGTCCTGCCGCGTGTGGTCCGTCTGCCCGGCAAGAAGGAAAAGGGCGTCAGGGTCATCCTGCTGGAGGAGATCATCCGCGCCAATATGGACAAGCTCTTCCTCAATTACAACGTGCTGTCCTGTTATCCCTACCGCATCATGCGCAACGCGGACCTGACCGTGGATGAGGATGAGGCGGAGGACCTGCTCAAGGAGATCGAAAAGCAGCTGCGCAAGCGGCAGCGCGGACAGACCATCCGTCTGGAGATCGAAGAGGGCGCCGATGAACGCCTGGTGGAATTCCTGAAAGAGCAGCTGGCCGTGGACCAGAACAAGGTCTATCCCATTGACGGCCCCATCGACCTGACCTTCCTGATGAAGGTCTACGGAATCAAGGGCTTTGAGGAACTGCGGGAGCATGGCTATGCCGGTCCCCAGGAAGTGGCGGAGCTGCCGGCCGGCAGCAATGTCTTTGACCGGATCCGGGAAGGGGATGTTTTCATGTTCCATCCTTTCCAGACCTTCCGCCCTGTGGTGGATTTCGTCCGGCAGGCGGCCGAGGATCCGGATGTCCTGGCCATTAAACAGACCCTCTACCGTGTCAGCGGCAATTCGCCCATCATCGCGGCCCTGGCCCGGGCGGCGGAGAATAACAAGCAGGTCACCGTCCTGGTCGAACTGAAGGCCAGGTTCGATGAGGAACACAATATCGAATGGGCCAGGATGCTGGAGCGGGCCGGCTGCCATGTCATATATGGACTGGTGGGCCTCAAGACCCACAGCAAGATCACCCTGGTCGTCCGCCGGGAGGAAGACGGTATCCGCCGGTATGTCCATCTGGGCACCGGCAACTACAATGACAGTACAGCCAGGCTCTATACGGACTGCGGTCTGCTGACCTGCAGCGACGCCATCGGTGAAGACGCCACAGCGGTCTTCAACATGCTGTCCGGCTATTCCGAACCCAGGAACTGGAACCGGCTGACCCTGGCGCCTCTTTGGCTCAAGAACCGCTTCCTGTATATGATCGAACGGGAACGCGGCCATGCCCTGGCCGGAGAGTCCGCCCAGATCGTGGCCAAAATGAACGCCCTCTGCGATCCGGATATCATTGCGGCCCTCTATGCCGCCAGCGCGGCCGGCGTCAACATCCGTCTGATCGTCCGGGGAATCTGCTGCCTCAAGACCGGCATTCCCGGCATCAGCGACAATATCACGGTCCGCTCGATCGTCGGCAATTTCCTGGAACACGGCCGGATCTATTACTTTGAAAACGGCGGCGTGCCGGAAATCTACTGCTCCAGCGCCGACTGGATGCCCAGGAACCTGGACCGCAGGGTAGAGATCCTCTTCCCCCTGCTGGATCCGGAGATCCGGGAGAAGGCGGTCCACATCCTGCAGGTGCAGCTGGCAGATACCGTCAAGGCCCATATCATGAAGGCAGACGGCAGTTATGACAGAGTCGACCGCCGCGGGAAGGAACTGGTCGATTCCCAGAAGGTCTTCTGCCAGGAGGCGGTACAGGCGGCAAAGATCCTGCAAAAGGAAGCGGACAGCCGTACCTTTATCCCACAGGAGCATCGGGAGCAGGAGTAAGGGAGTAAGCGCGGGAAAGGTCCATTGCCTGACAGAAGGGGAACAAATGCGCAGGCTGTGAAAATCGGACCATTATTTTTATAGAAATGCCGGACGGTTTAGTGCTATAATAAGCCCGTTTGACAGAAGAACCGGGGAGTTATCTTAGAAGGGGAAGAGTACCACAGACGCAGAAGCATAAGAAAGGAGCATCTATGGGTGGATTTTTTGCAGCAGCTTCCAAGACGAATTGTATGTTTGACCTTTATTTCGGCACAGACTATCATTCCCATCTGGGCACCAGGCGTGCCGGTATGACGGTCTATGACAGGAATCTGGGCTTTAACAGAGCGATTCACAATATTGAGAATTCCCCCTTCAGAACGAAATTTGACAAGGAAGTCGGACGTATGGAAGGCCAGCTGGGCATCGGCTGTATTTCGGATTTTGAGCCCCAGCCCCTGATCGTCCGTTCTCACCATGGCACTTACGCCATCAGTACGGTCGGTAAGATCAACAATACGGACCAGCTGGTCGAGCAGGTCTTCAAAGGCAGCCGCACCCATTTCCTGGAGATGAGCGGCGGCACCATCAACGCAACGGAACTGACCGCGGCCATCATCAACCAGAAGGATAACCTGGTAGAGGGCATCCAATATGCCCAGGAGCTGATCGACGGCTCCATGACCATCCTGCTGATGACCCCGGACGGCATCTACTGTGCCAGGGACCGCTACGGCCGGACCCCTGTCATCCTGGGCCAGAAAGAGGACGGCTGCTGCGCCTCCTTTGAGTCCTTTGCCTATCTGAACCTGGGCTACCGGGATCTGAAGGAACTGGGACCCGGTGAGATCGTGGTCATTACCCCGGAAGGGGTCACCACTCTGGCCGATCCCGGCAGGAAAATGCGGATCTGTACTTTCCTCTGGGTCTACTACGGCTATCCGTCCTCCCGTTATGAGGGCGTTTCGGTGGAGCAGATGCGTTATGACTGCGGTAAAGCCCTGGCAGAACGGGATAATCACAGTGTGGATATTGATGTAGTGGCCGGTGTGCCGGACTCCGGTACGGCCCATGCGGTAGGTTACGCCAATCAGTCAGGGGTGCCTTTCTCCAGGCCCTTCATCAAATATACCCCTACCTGGCCCAGATCCTTTATGCCTACCATCCAGGAGAAGCGCAACCTGATCGCCAAGATGAAACTGATTCCCGTCCGGGAACTGATCCAGGACAGAAGTCTGCTGCTGATCGATGATTCCATCGTCCGCGGCACCCAGCTGCGGGAGACCACAGAGTACCTGTTCGACAGCGGGGCCAGAGAGGTCCATGTCCGTCCGGCCTGCCCGCCCATCCTGTTCGGCTGCAAATATATCAATTTCTCCAGATCCACTTCCGAAATGGAACTGATCGCCAGACGGATCATCAACGAGGAAGAAGGAGGGGCGGTCGAGCGCACGATCCTGGAGGATTACGCCAATCCTGACAGCGACCGCTATCATAAGATGCTGGATAAGATCTGTGAACGTCTGAAATTCACCTCCCTGCGCTACCAGCGCCTGGATGATATGATCGCTTCCATCGGCATCAATCCCGACTGCCTCTGCACCTATTGCTGGAACGGCAGAGAGTAAGGGATTCCGGCGGGAAGACGGACAAGGGCTTTCCGGAAATGCCGGACGGAAAGATCATATGGAAAATGTCCGTCCGAAAAATGACCGTACGGCGCAGGGATAGAAAAAACGGAATCATGACAAAATAAAAAAGGGAATGTATATCCGCCCGGCAGGGCGTGTGTACATTCCCTTTTTTATTACTAAAACAGATGGAAGCCATCGCTCAGGCATCTATCCGGTCCAGGATAGACGCAAGGGTCCTGGCCAGTCCGTCCTGGTCATTGTCATATTCTGTGACCAGATCGGCTCCGTCCTTCAGATAGGGGTTCATTTCGGCCCCGTTGCGCATCAGGATTCCGGTGGCCGCCGCCTGCAGCATGGACAGATCGTTCTCGGAATCACCTGCGGCCAGACTGTTTTCCGGCCGGATGCCCAGCCGGCGGCACAGCCACTGCAGGGCATGGCCTTTGCTGACCCCGCCGGGGACGACTTCCACATAACAGGGATGGGTCCGGTATACATTCAGTTCATCCCCGAACGCTTCCCCGATGAGCCGGCGGAATATGGCCAGTTTGTCCGGATCCTCCAGACTGACGGTATGGATCTTGCAGGGCAGTTCATCGACAGCCTCCGCCAGATCCTCACAGACATTGTAGGGGATTCTGACCGTACGGAAGTAAAATTCGGTTTCCGGCCCCTCCCGGGGGACATAGAAACGGCTGTCCGAATGCGTCAGGCAGAAGAGGCCGATGGAATCGGCAATGGCCTGGATCTTCCGGATCTGGTCCCGGTTCAGGGTCCTTTTATACAGGGTTACTCCGCTGTCACAGTCATAGATTTCCGCGCCGTTGCAGGCACTGAGCAGCATGCCCGGCAGATGCAGGCCCAGCCTGCGGATCTGGACTTTAATATCCGCCATGATCCGTCCGCTGCTGAAGACGAAGCGATGGCCGGCGGCCGTCCAGCGGTCCAGAACCTCCCGGCTGTACGGGCTGACGCTCTTATCTGTGCGGGCCAGGGTACCGTCAAAGTCGCAGAAGAAGATCCGGGTGCTGTCTCCTGTATGGTAATGGGCGTGTTTGATATCGGTCAGGACCCTGGCGGGAATGGACATGTGTCCGTAGCCGACCCCCATGCGCAGGCCGGGTTTGTTGGCTCCATGGAAATCGGAACCTCCGGAAGGCAGCAGGCCGTATTCGGAAGCATAGCGGCTGATGGTCTGAAAATCGTACATGGTATGGCTGCCGTAATAGCATTCGATTCCCTGCAGGCCGGCAGCTTTCAGATCGGCCAGCAGTTCCTCCAGATCATAAAAGGCGCTGTAGTACTGGATCGGGTGCGCCAGGACCGGAAAGGCATGGAAGCGCAGAAGAAAACGGACAGCGTCTGTGGCCGAGATCTTGATCCTGGGCACAAAGCAGGGCCGGTCATCCCCGATATAAGTCTGGAAAGCTTCCCAGGTCCTGGAAACATAGCCTTTCTGCAGCATATAGCGGGCAAAATGGGTCCGGGTGATGATGTTGCCTGGAAAGGCTCTGCACAGATCTTCATAGTAAATGTCTACGCCTTTCCCGCGCAGAAGCTCGCACATTTTGCGATTGCGCTCCTCCCGGGCATCGGAAAAGCGGCGCAGAGATTCCCGGAAGCGGGGATTGCGCCAGTCCGGGAACAGGCCCACGATGTGGACGCTGCGGCCCTTATATTCGGTGGACACCTCCACCCCGGGCACCAGCTCCGTCCCATACCCGGACGCGGGCTCCGGGGAGCAGCCGGCCGGATCCTCTGCCGGAGACTCCATGAAAAAGCGTTCCGCAGCTTCTTCAGCTTCCGCGATTCCGTCGACCGAATCATGGTCGGTCAGGGCCAGGGCGGCCAGGCCCAGCTCCCGGGCCATCTCTACAAGCTGTGCCGGCGTCAGTGTTCCGTCGGATTTTGTGGAATGTGTATGCAGGTCAATAGAAGGCATGGCGTATCCTTTAAGAGAGATTGAATGTCTGATAAACAAAATACAGCCCTTCTGTGGTCGCAGAAAGGCTGTAGCATACGGAGTTTGGGATAATCGTAATCATATCTGCCGGTCGGAGCTGATCGTATTACCCAGCAGCTTCTGCCGTATAAATGAGAAGCCGGATCAGTTGTCTTCCTCAGTAGAGACATAGACGGTCCGCTTTCTGGCGTCCGCGTTGTTCTCCAGATAGTCATCATAGGTGGTGACTTTATCGATGATGCTGCCGTCGGGCAGGATCTCGATGATGCGGTTGGCAGTTGTCTGTACCACCTGATGGTCACGGCAGGCAAAGAGTTCCACGCCGGGGAATTTGATCATGCCTTCATTGAGGGCGGAGATGGATTCCATATCCAGATGGTTGGTGGGCTCATCAAAGATCAGGCAGTTGGCGCCGCTGATCATCATCTTGGACAGCTGGCAGCGGACACGTTCGCCGCCGGACAGGACCCGCAGGCGCTTGATGCCGTCATCGCCGGCAAAGAGCATACGGCCCAGGAAGCCCCTGACATAGGTGGCGTCCTTGATGGGAGAATAGCCGGTCAGCCATTCCGTGATCGTATAATCCGAGGAGAACTCATCGCTGGCGTCCTTGCGGAAATAAGCCTGGGAGGTGGTGATGCCCCATTTATAGGTGCCTTCGTCCGGCTCCATGCGGCCCATCAGGATCTCGAACAGGGTGGTCTTGGCCAGTTCCTGGCTGCCCACGAAAGCGATCTTGTCATCATGCCCCATAATAAAGGAAACATTGTCAAGGACCTTGACGCCGTTGATGGTCTTGGAAAGATTGGAAACGGTCAGAACCTCATTGCCGATCTCTCTGTCAGGGCGGAAATCAATATAGGGATATTTACGGCTGGAAGGCTTGATCTCCTCCAGCTGGATCTTTTCCAGGGCACGTTTACGGCTGGTCGCCTGCTTGGACTTGGAAGCGTTGGCGGAGAAACGGGAGATGAACTCCTTGAGTTCCTTGATCTTTTCCTCTTTCTTCTTGTTGGCTTCCTTCATCTGCCGGATCATCAGCTGGCTGGACTGATACCAGAAATCATAGTTGCCGGCATAGAGCTGGATCTTACCGTAGTCGATGTCCGCGATATAGGTACATACCTTGTTCAGGAAATACCGGTCATGGGAGACAACGATGACTGTATTTTCGAAGTTGATCAGGAATTCCTCCAGCCAGGCGATGGCGTCCAGGTCCAGATGGTTGGTAGGCTCATCCAGCAGCAGAATATCGGGGTTGCCGAACAGGGCCCTGGCCAGCAGGACCTTGACCTTCTGGGCGCCGGTCAGTTCGCGCATCAGATAGGAGTGAAGCTCCGTTTCGATGCCCAGGCCGTTGAGCAGGGACTCCGCGTCGGATTCCGCTTCCCAGCCGTTCATTTCAGCAAATTCCGTCTCCAGCTCGCTGGCCCGGATGCCGTCTTCATCGGAAAAATCTTCTTTGGCGTAGAGAGCGTCCTTTTCCTGCATGATCTCATACAGACGGCTGTTGCCCTGGATGACCGTATCCAGTACGACCTGACTGTCGTATTTATTGTGGTCCTGCTCCAGGAAAGACAGCCTCTGTCCGGGGGTCATGGTCACGGTACCGTTGGTGGTATCCAGCTGGCCGGACAGGATCTTGAGGAAGGTGGATTTGCCCGCGCCGTTGGCGCCGATAATACCGTAGCAGTTGCCTTCCGTAAATTTAATGGAAACGTCTTCAAAAAGCGCCTTCTTACCCAGTCGCAGTGTAACGCCGTTTGTCTGAATCATGCAGCCTCCTTTACAAAAGCCAGAGAGAAATGAATGTCGTACTCTTACTTATTTAAAATTTACTTTTTAACTCTTACTTATTATTAATACTTTTTTATTAATACTTTTGCATACCGTTTCATACGGTATGTATTCCGCGGCCCTTTCCACACGCCGGCAATCCGGCCCCGTCAGGACATACGTATATATAATAGCTGACTTACGGGTAAGCTTCAAGTATGGAAATTCCGCTTTTTTGCGCTTTTTCCGCTTTTGCCGCCGGAATCCGGACGGCAGCTGCGCATATGTGCTTTTTGAGGCAGGGCGGGCATCTCTCCACGGCAGGCTTTTTCCCTGTTTTTTTTCCGCCTGCTCCCCGAGTCCGGTCCGGACGGATTTCCTGCTGACATAACCTGCCGGAATATGTCATAATAGATATGGCGGACAGATCTGCCGCAATACACATGTCCCGTCAGGGGCGGCAAAGAAAACGCGGGCCGGAACGGAAGCCGGCAGGCAGGAGCCGTCCGTATTCAGAAAAGCACGGAAAGGATACTTCATTACGATGAAATATATGCAGAGTGATTTGTGGAATGATTATTACGCGGAACTGGAACCCTCCAAAAGACGGCAGATGTTTCCGGAGATTCTGGAGCAGGTGGAAGATGACGGTCTGGGACAGCTCCGAAAGGACCTGTTCGACCTCCGGCACACAGATCCGAAGGATCCTTCCAATGAGGTCGATATTTTCCTCTGGGAGATCGTGGTACTCCCCGCCTATAAGGATTCCATGTTCAAGAAGCTGGCGAAAAAACAGATGGACAGGACCATGCACAATCTGGGCTTCGACCTGGCGGAGAAATACGGGGAAAAGGGAAAAACAGCCCTCTACTGGGAATTCCGCAATACGGCGGAGCGTTTTCTGATGACCTGCAGGAGCAGCAGTTACGGCAAAAAATTCTTCGGCTTTATTGCCACGGACGACAAAGACAGACAGCTGAAGTGTACCCGGGACATCTGGATGATGACATCCCTGGTCCCCCGCAAAATGGGCATGGAAAAGGAACTGGAGGTCCTGACCGAAGCGCTGAAAGACGCTTTCTTCCTGTCCGATCCCGAAGCACAGGAGCGGTACGAGAACCTGGAGAAAAGTGAAGCGGCCCAGAAGAAACGCCTTCTGTAATCCTGCGGCTTTTATCGGATGGCCGCACGCGCGTTTTTCGGTAAATTTCCATAAAGATTTATGAAAAATGTATGACCCATGTGGCTTTTTGATGATATAAGTGTTAAACTGTTTAAAATATAGTCCGCTGTTATCGGGCGGCATTAATTAACAAGACCGGATCGGGTGCGGCCGTTTTCGAGAGAAACTGCACGCGATCTTAACTCGTTGCCGGCAGACCGGATCATATGCATCCAAAGGGGTCTGTCCGTTATTGTTCAGGACATAGTGATCAGATTTTCCGGTTTGATGAAGTGCCCGGACAGACCGGGCGGTCATGACCGCGGCAGCGGGACAGCTTTCCGGAAAGGAAGATGAAAGTACTGATGAAAAAAATAGTGATGTTCGCAGGCGCGCCTCCCTGTCTTTTTCTTCTGTATCTGCTGTCGATCATGCCAAGGATGGTCGGAAAACCTGATTACAGTATCCTGCGCGGCAGCCTCTTTGCCCACAGGGGCCTGTTCGACAATAATACCGGCACGCCTGAAAACTCCATGAAGGCATTCCGCAAAGCGGTGGAAGCCGGTTACGGGATTGAACTTGACATTCATCTGACAAAGGATAAGATCCCTGTCGTTTTTCATGATTTTACCCTGCAGCGGATGTGCGGCGTGCCAGGCGCTCCGGAGGATTATACCCTGAAGGAGCTTCGCCGGTTCCGTCTGCTGGATACAGAGGAGAAGATCCCGACCTTCCGTGAGTTCCTGGATCTGGTGGACGGCAGGGTTCCCCTTCTGGTGGAGATCAAATCAGAAGACCCGGATATGACGATCTGTGAGAAGGTCAACGCCATGCTGCTGGAATACAAGGGCCCCTACTGCATAGAGGCTTTCAATCCCCTCGTGCTCTACTGGTTCAGAAAGCACCGCAGTGATGTCGTCAGGGGACAGCTTTCAGACCGTTTTACCAAAACGCCTGAGTTCCGCAGAATGGAGTACCGGCCCCTGCTGCTGATGATCCAGTTCCTGATCACCAACTTTCTCTGCAGGCCGGATTTCATATCCTTTAACTGTAAATTCGACAGGAATCTTTCCCTTCGTTTTTACCGCAGGTATTTCAAGGGACACAGTGCCTGCTGGACTGTCCACAGTCAGGAGGAGATGAAGGCTCTGGCGGGTCAATACGACGCCTTTATTTTTGACGGCTTTGAGCCGGCGGCGAAGAACAATGTTAACAACCTGTAATATCAAGTTTCAGGGGTATATAAAAGGAGGAAAGAATGAGCAAAAAGTATTGTTACCTTTTCAGCGAAGGCAACGCAGACATGAGAGAGCTCCTTGGAGGCAAGGGCGCTAACCTGGCAGAGATGACCAATATCGGTCTTCCTGTTCCTCAGGGCTTCACCATCACAACCGAAGCCTGCACCCAGTATTATGAGGACGGCCGTGAGATCAACCCTTCGATCATGGCTGAGATCAACGAGTACATCGGCAAGATGGAAGAGATCACCGGCAAGAAGTTCGGCGATGCCAAGAACCCGCTCCTCGTTTCCGTTCGTTCCGGCGCGAGAGCATCCATGCCCGGTATGATGGATACCATCCTGAACCTGGGTCTGAATGAGACAGTTGTCAACACCATCGCGGAGCAGTCCGG
>ODAJ012184418.1_pt1 | contig 10651 bp, 9 predicted proteins | sample 1539241 | NCBI WGS metagenome assembly ODAJ01 (sample SAMN02144231, study PRJEB22623) | gut metagenome | biome: sheep rumen | host: Ovis aries | place: New Zealand
AGGAAACAGTGAGCGCAGCGAACGATTTTCCGTATGGCTCCGCACAAGGCAATAGTCCATGGACTATGAGTGAACTGTCTGCCCCGCCCAGACCAAGTGCAAAAACTTAACAATAGCTCACGCTTAGTTTCGGGGGCTTTCCGATCGCCCCCGAGCCCCTTCGGGTACTTGCTGTCGTGGGTGGGTCGTCTGTATGCCCTGCGACGCTGCCGAGAGGTTCAGCGCCGTCTTTCCTTTAGAGGGGCTTTTTTAGCTCCGAAACGCGGCGCTCCCGCTGGTCGCTTGCTGTCGTTGCGGGGTCGTCTGTACGCCCTGCGACGCTGCCGATAGGTTCAGCGCCGGCTTTCCTTTAGAGGGGCAGGACGTTGTGTAAGGGGTGTTGCGCCGCCACAGCATAAGTGAAAACACCACTTGCACTCACGCCTAATCTCGGGGGCTTTCCGGTCGCCCCCGAACCCCTTCGGGTGCTTGCTGTCATTAGTGGGTCGTCTGTACGGCCTGCGACGATGCCGGAAGGTTCAGCGGCGTCTTTCCTTTAGAGGGGCGGGACGTTGTGTAGGGGTGGGGCTCCCGCACAAAGTGGGCATTATCTGATCTTTGAGAAAGATGCCTGTCAGATAATCGCATAGCTGAAACTATGGGCGTACTGGCTGCGCTGATCGGGGGCTGTGCAAAAAAGGGAGCTGTTGGTATAGCTCCCTTTTTTCTTTCACAGCGTTTTTTTATTATTCCGGTACAGTCAGCACGCTCTTTCCGCCCATATACATCCTTAAAGGCTCCGGGATGCGGATGCTGCCGTCTTCGTTAAGATTGTTCTCAAGGAACGCGATCAGCATTCTCGGAGGAGCTACTACCGTGTTGTTCAGCGTATGTGCAAAGTAGTTGCCGTTCTCTCCCTTGATGCGGATGCCAAGCCGTCTTGCCTGCGCATCTCCGAGATTCGAGCAGGAACCTACCTCAAAGTATTTCTTCTGTCTCGGGCTCCAGGCCTCTACATCACAGCTCTTTACCTTCAGATCTGCCAGGTCTCCCGAGCAGCATTCCAGTGTTCTTACAGGGATATCCATAGTGCGGAAGAAATCAACGCTGTTCTGCCAGAGCTTGTCATACCAGGCCTTGCTCTCCTCCGGCTTGCAGACAACGATCATTTCCTGCTTCTCAAACTGGTGGATACGGTAAACTCCGCGCTCCTCGATGCCGTGTGCGCCGACCTCCTTGCGGAAGCATGGGCTGTAGCTGGTCAGGGTCTGGGGAAGCTCGCTCTCCGGGGTTATGGTATCGATGAACTTACCGATCATCGAATGCTCGGAGGTGCCGATAAGGTAAAGATCCTCGCCCTCGATCTTATACATCATATTCTCCATCTCAGAGAAGCTCATAACGCCGTTGACAACAGCCGAGCGGATCATAAAGGGCGGGATGAAATATGTAAAGCCGCGGTCGATCATAAAATCTCTTGCATAGGAGAGTATCGCAGAATGGAGTCTGGCGATATCGCCTTTGAGGTAATAGAAACCGTTGCCGCTGGTCTGTCTTGCGGAATCAAGGTCGATGCCGCCCAGGCGCTCCATGATATCGACATGGTAGGGGATCTCGAAATCGGGAACAAATGGGTCTCCGAATCTTTCGATCTCGACATTCTCGCTGTCGTCCTTGCCGATGGGGACAGTCGGGTCGATGATATTGGGGATGACCATCATTCTCTTTCTGATCTCTTCCTCCAGCTCGGCCTCACGGGCTTCCAGCCTGGGCATCTCCTCGCCGATCATCTTTACCTCGGCCTTGACCTTTTCGGCCTCTTCCTTCTGGCCTTTGGCCATTAGTCCGCCGATCTCCTTGGAGAGCTTGTTTCTCTTGGCGCGGTATTCGTCCGCCTTGGTCTTGGTCGCGCGGTACTCCTTGTCCATCTCGACTACTTCGTCTACCATAGGGAGCTTTTCATCCTGGAATTTCTTTCTGATATTTTCCTTTATCAGCTCGGGCTCTGTTCTGAACAGCTTTATGTCAAGCATGATACGGACCTCCTTGTATAATGATTTGATACTAATAGATTATATACCTTTTGACCTTTAAAGTCAAGACTTATTATCTTATGGTGATATACACGATATACCCCGTATAGGCGGCCACCATTACTGCGCCCTCCCAGCGGACCAGCTTCAGCTTTGTCGAGCAGCAGAGCAGGGTTATAACGCTCATAGCGATAAAGGCGATGTTATCGATAAGGTTATTGGTCAGATAGCTTACCGGCGAGATAGCTGCGGCGATACCGAGAACAAAGAGCACATTGAAGATATTGGAGCCGATGACATTTCCCAGCGCCATATCTGTCTCGCCCTTCTTTGCGGCGACGACGGAAGTAAAGAGCTCCGGCAGGCTCGTCCCGAGGGCGACTATCGTAAGGCCGATGACATTTTCGGAGATCCCGAAGGAGCGGGCGATCTTCGAGGCGGATTCAACTACGAGGTGCCCGCCGAAGGCAATAGCCGCAGCTCCGCAGACGATGAACACCAGGCACTGCCACATCGGAAGTATCTTGCTGCTCACCTGCTCGGTGGATTCACTGTTGCGTGCGCGTTTTGCAGCGACTACGGTATAGAACATGAACAGCATGAACAGGCAGAGCAGAAGCACGCCTTCAAGCCTTCCGACACCGCTCCCGATGACACCGAACACCAGCAGGACACCGGCTGCGAGTATAGAGAAGGGGAACTCATGCATCAGAGTCGAGCGCTTGATCGTCAGCGGGGCGATCATGGCGCAGACGCCGATTATTGCCATAAGGTTGAACATATTGGAGCCGACGGCGTTGCTTATGGCGAGGTCGTTCCTGCCCGAGATCGAGGCGCTTACGCTGACTGCTGTTTCGGGGAGGCTCGTTCCCATAGCGACGACGGTAAGGCCGATCACCATAGTCGGGACTCTGAGGCGCTTGGCCAGACCCGAGCTGCCGTCTACAAAGAAATCAGCGCCTTTGATAAGCAGGACGAACCCGACAATCAGTAATAAATATTCCATTTAGATCATCTCCGTTAGTCTAAGAAATTGCCTTTATGATCTCAGGGGCCGACAGGCTCCGGATCGTTGGCGGTGCGGACAGCGTAATCAAGCTGTTTACGGACCTGCCCGACTGTATCCTCCCAGCGCACCGCCGGGCCGTTCAACGGCAGCGAAGCCGAGACAGTCTCATATATCTTTTCCGCAGAGGTGGAGGGCAGGCCCTTTGAGAGATCGACTACAGGCGATTGCCCGGCCTGCCCGTGCATAACGGAAAAGGTCGAGATCATTTTCTCCGCCCAGCCCTGATCCCGCAGAGCGTTCAGGCTGTCCTCAAAGACCAGCTCTGCCGCCGCTTTTGAACAGGAGGCGAAGGCAGTCGCGCCCTCGGGGTTTTTCGCTCCGGTGCAGAAATAATATCCCCTGAGCTGTGCCGCGAACCTTATGCTGCCGGAGCTGTCGGCCGAAGGCTGGGGAACGAACATGACTCTGCCGCCCTCGGCATCTCCGAAGCCCTTGACCGCCTCGGAGCAGAGGATATCTGTCGGGACAGCCAGGAAGAGCAGCTCGCCGTTTTTGAGGGCATCTCCTGAGAGGAGGGCTTCCTCGGCGGCGGGGATGCAATAGCCCTTCTGCCCGAAGGAATACATCCATTCCTGAGCTGCTGCCAGGTCTTTATCGTCGATATTCGAGATCATCATCCCGCTCTCGGAGGAGATCAGCGGGACACCGCCGGTAGAAGAAAGCAGTGTCGCCAGCATATCTCCGCCGACGGCATAGCTCCTGCCGCTGTCCTTGAAGGCTCTGCACATCTCCGAGAAATTATCTCTTGTCCAGCTCCCGGAGAGGAAGAGCTCATAAGGGTCATCCAGCCCGAGATCCACGATAGTATCCTTATTATAGACCAGCAGCCCCTGGGGGAGAGCGTCGGTGACTATACCGCAGCGCCTGTCGGCGTAGGCAGTCAGCTCCGAGAGAGTATCGTCTGCGCGGTCAAGGCCGAAGCTCTCGGCCAGCAGCTCATCGACCCCGCTGAACACTCTGAGATAAGCTCCTTTCGGGAAGGCATCGGCGTCCTCTATCGGGAAGAGGTCGGGTGGATCTCCGGCCAGCACCAGAGCTGTCAGCTCTCCGAAGCAATCGCTCTCGGAGGCGGTCTTCCAGCTTACGCTGCCGCCGTATTTCTCCTTGAACAGCTCCAAGGCCTGCTTATTTTCCTCGCTGCGGTCGGCTTTTGAGAAGACAAGGACATCCTTATTATCCAGCTCTCTGTCCGGCAGGCTATCTGCCAGCATTTTCAGCTTATCTTCGACTATGACCACCGGGTTTTCCTCCGGGGGCTCTTCGGTAACGGCCTCTGTTGTCTCCGGGGGAGGGGCTGTCTCAGTTCCGGCGGGGGGCTTTGTCTCCGGGGCGGAGGAAGCTGCCGAGGAAGATGTTTCCGCCGCAGCGGAGGCTGTAGTTTCTTTTCCGGCCTTGCTGCTGTCAGAGGACGAACAGCCGCAGAGGGCTATTGCCGCGGCCGCAGCAACGGCGCAGAGCTTTTTTGAACAAAGCATAGCTTACCTCCGTCAGTCGAAGACGAAACGGTATATCTTTCCGTAGATCTCATTGAGCTCTCCGAGAGTTGTCAGGACTCCCTCCAGCTCTTCCTTTGAAACGCCGAGGTTAGCGGCGAAATTCTCGAAAAAGGATCTTTCCTCTTCGTCGTATTTATTATCCGAGATGATAAGGGAGGCGGTCTCCAGCAGGACGATGCGGAGGTCGATGCGGGAGCTGATCTCCTTTAGCCTTGCAACTGCCTCGGGGACAGAATGCTGCGCCTCGAAGCGGACGTCTATGCGCATCTCATCGCAATACTGCTCGATGACGAGCTGCTCCTCCTCAGCGAAGTCGTCGTTGCTCTCAGCGGCGTGGATACAGATATCGAGAAAGAGCTCCTTCTGCTCTGATGAAAGCCTGTTAAGAAACATACAAATACTTCCTTTCTTATATCAGATCAATATAGAAAATGCTTTTTTGATCGGGCGAGGGGACACGCTGCGATTTTATGTCGATATCCCTCAGCTTGTCCAGCATAGTTCTCGCATGGGGCTGAGTAACGTCTCTTGCGATAGAGACATTCTGATCCATCCTGAGCTTTTCAAGTATCTGCGCCGTATTGTCGCGGCTTATGGGGAGCATCTCCACCAGCCTGTCCTCCAGCCTGTAGCGGTAGGAGAAATAGCTCTTGGCGTCTCCTCTGAGGATGACATCGTAGGTCTGGCCGTCGTATTCAAAGCCCTTGTTCTCGCAGAGAGCCTTTGCCTTTGCCATAAGGTCTCTGATGCCCTGACGGTTTATCCACTCGGAATTATCCTTATCCTCGCCGCACTCGCAGATCAGCTCTGCGGAGCACATCTCATAGATCAGCGAAGAGAGCTGGACAGCGTTCTGAGTTGCGAACTTCTCGGTATCGTTGAAGAGCAGCCAATCGGTCTTGCCGGTTTTTTCTCTGAAGGTATCCAGCACCTTGATATGCTTGTCGTAAACTGTCCTGACAGCCCCAAGGGAGGAAGCGAACTGCTCCGCCAGGTTCTGGAGCTCGTCGTAATACATAAAGTCCTGAAACATTTTCTTTTCATCGGTCTCGAGGTCCGCCCAGGTCTTTGCAGCGTCTTCGGAGACATCGAGGGCTACTGAACGGGGCAGCAGCCAGCTCCCGGCATCGTTGAGCTTATGCCCGAGGAACCAGTCCGGGTCCTGAGAAGCCCTGGCGAAAGCCTCCCCGTCATAGGGCAGGAGCTTGACATTTGAGAAGCTGATATAGCCGAAATCGGGCTTGTTTTTCAGAGCACCGACTCTGACCGTTATCTCTCCGAGGCGGGCGAGAGCGGAGCGTTTGGCATCCTCCAGGGCACGGATAGCCTCGCCGCAATCCTCTTCCTTGATCCTCAGCTTTTCGAGGTCGCCGTTATAGCGCTTGACTGCATCGGCTACGGTCTTTTTCTTGTTTTTTCCCATGATCGACGTAAGGCCGCCGATAAGAAAAGGTAATGGCATATTATCACTCCTGTATATTAAGATCGAAGAAATCCCGGAAAAGGGCAGGTCATCTTCCGCCTGCGGGGAGCTTGCGGCTTATCTCGGAGAAGAGGATCGAATCGAAATCATCTCTGCCGAACTCCGAGACATCGGCGCCGGGGTATTTGAGCGGGTCATATTTTGAGACCTGCGCCAGCTTTGTCCTTCGCGGCGCATGGAGTATAACGAACTTGAAGCGCTCCTCTGCCGGGAATCTCTGAAACATATTCATCAGCCGGAAGCGCAGCCTGAGATAGTCGTTCTTATCCGATTCGGCGGTAAGGGAGCCGAAAAATTCCGTCTCCTTCTCGGTAAAGGGGATCAGCATCGTAAGATCGCGGCGCTTCTGCTCGGCGGCACGTTTGTCCGATTCGATCTTATCCAGCCGCTGCTGCTTTAAGTCGACGAACTTCCCGCACTGATAGATATCCGTCGTCCAGACCGCTTTTTCGACGGTGTAGAGGGCGAGGGCATCGGTAAGAGCGTTATGGAAGGCGCCTGTTGCTGGGACATAATCGAAAGCAGATGCGAGATCCTTTATATTTATCGCCTGCGGGAGCTGCATTTTCTTTATAGTCTCGTTCTGGATATCCCGGACGAGCTTCAGGACAAGGCTTACGGCAGAGGCGCTCTTATCAGCGCGGGCGTGCTGCCTTATATCCGAGAGGAGGCCGGGGCGGTCGAAATTCCCCCAGACACCGATCTCGCGGATATTGAACTGTTTTAAGAGCTCCAGCACCTCCCGCATGACCTCATTGGAATCAGCGGAAGCATCGATCTCCTCCTGAGTCAGCTTAGTCAGCTTTCTGCACTGCTTGGTCAGCTTGCGGCGGATGCAGGGGCGGGCTGTGCGGTAATAGGTAGTAAGTATATTATAGCGGCTGTCGCATACGACCAGGCCGACACTCAGCAATTCGCTTCTGGCCTTATCGTCATAAAATCCGCAGGTAAATTCAAAATCGGCAAAGCAAAGATCGTTCAGAACTTCTGATGACAAGCTCTTACCTCCAGTCGATACGGTTTTTGTCACACTATTTTTAATATAACACATATCGGCGGAAATTTCAAGAGGAAAACGCTTTAAACGTGGGATTTCTGTATTTTCACCGGCTTGGAAGAGGCCAAAAAAGGTTTTCCTGTCCCCCTTTTCGGAAAGCATCCTGAAAAGCAAGGTTTATTTACAAAATCTTTCAAGAATATTAAAAAATAACTTGAGTGTTTTGGCGGAAAATGTCGTATATAATATACAGAAAGCCTCCGAATTCAGGCGTGAGCTATTATGAAGTCCCCGCACCTGGCCTGGGCGGGTCAACACCCCCTACACAACGTCCCGCCCCTCTAAAGGAAAGACGTCGCTGAACTTATCGGCAGCGTCGCAGGCCGTACAGACGACCCACCTACGACAGCAAGCGACCATCGGGAGCGACGCGTTTCGGCGCTAAAAAACGACCCGAAGGGGTTCGGGGGCGATCGGAAAGCCCCCGAAATTAGACGTGAGTGCAAGTGGTGTTTTCACTTACGCAGTGGCGGCGCAACACCCCTTACACAACGTCCTGCCCCTCTAAGGGAAAGACGTCGCTGAACCTATCGGCAGCGTCGCAGGCCATACAGACGACCCACCAACGACAGCAAGCGACCATCGGGAGCGACGCGTTTCGGCGCTAAAAAGCCCCCGAATTCAGGCGTGAGCTGATGTGATGTTTTTGCACTTGGTCTGGGCGGGGCAGACAATTCGCTCATAGTTCATGGACTATTGCCTTGTGCGGAGCCATACGGAAAATCGTTCGCTGCGCTCACTCTTTCCTGTGCCAGCGGACTAAAGGGGTTTGTCGGCGCGGCAGTTTTGTTTGTTCACGCTGCTTTGTGTGGGAGAATATCGTTGTTGCCCTTTGTTTTCGTTGTGCCGCGCCTGGCCGGAACTGCGTTCCGGTATGGGGCGCTGCCCCATACCCCGCAGGGGACGCTGTCCCCCTTGACCCCCTGCCAAGGGCTGGCGCGCCCTTGGATTGGCGCAATGTTGCCCGCTTTGTGCAGAACAGTACGTGTTCTGTGACCCCGCCACAACAACGTCCCGCCCCTCTGAAGGAAAGACGCCGCTGAACCTTCCGGCATCGTCGCAGGGCGTACAGACGACCCCGCAACGACAGCTAGCGACCGAAGGGAGCGACGCGCCCCGGCGTTAAAAAAGGAAGATAATAATGGATAGAGAATTGATAGACGGACTGCGACAGGATAATATCAATGCCTTCAACGATGCTGTCCGGAAATATAAAAAACTCGTCGAAAGCCTCACCGCTGAGTTGCTGGATAATGTAACCGACCGCGAAGAGGTCGTCAACGATACTTTCTTTAAACTCTGGCGCTGCCGCTACCAGCTGGACCCGGAACGCGGCAGCTTGCAAAACTTTGTCTGTACCCTCGCCCGAAGCTGTATCTTCGACAGGCTGCGCTATAATAACCGAATTAAACGCCGAGAGGTCATCTCACGGGAGGAGAACGATATCGGCCTCGACGTCGATTACGAGAACACCGCCGCCAGAGAGCTCAACCATAAGGTCATCATTGAGTGCATAAGCACTATGCCATCCCCAAATAAAGAAGTATTCATCGACAGATATTATTTCAATATGCCCGTTAAGGATATCTCCGAGAGAGAAGGATTAAAGATCAAAAAGGTAGAAAATATACTCTACCGGGGTAAAAAAAGACTTAAAAAAGCACTTATCAAAGGAGGTGTGATGCTGTGAGAAATCTGGACGAGCTTTTGCAGGATATCCCGCTGGAAGACCTTATGGGCAAAACAACTAAGGAGACCGACCCTGTCCCGGCAAAGAAAGATCCCGCTAAGCCTGCCGTTAAAATCAAAAGCGGCTGGCCGGCAATAGTCGTCGCAGCAGCCGTGATACTCCTCGCTGTCGGAGCCGTGGCTTTCTCCGTCGGCAGGAGCGGGATAACCGCATCCACAAAACAGTTCTCCGAAGCCGAGCCCATAGTTTCCCAGCCTGCGAAAGATGCTCCGGGCCGGAATATGAAGCACGAGATCGAAATGCTGCCCTCTCTTCACGGCATCAGAGAAGAACTCGGAGCAGAGATAATCTTCAAGGCAATGGAACAATATTCCGCCGCACATCCGGAAGAAGGAACAAAGCTGAAAAACTGCGAGCTGTATATGCCGCTGGACGGCAGCAAAGAAACCTATACCACCGATGAGCTGAGGATGATCTCCGGCTATAATCTGGACGGCTACGCTTTCTTTGTCTTCGGCACCGAGGGAAAACTGCTCCTTGCCGAATGGACTCAGGAGACCAGCATCGGGGCGGGATCTTACTATGTCGGAAAGGACGGCATCGGAATCGGCGGAACCGTCGGAAGCCTGGGAGAATATCCCTACAGTGCGGACTTTTCTTCAGAGCTCAGCTTTTATATCCAGTACGGAAATGTCAGGATAGATTACTCCTACGAGAATAATACAGAGCGATCCTTTACCATCCCCAGATCGGAGATGCGGAATGAGATCTCAGCCTTTGCAAAAAGAAGACCCATAGACAAATATACCCCGCCGTCCTCCGGGACAGACAGTGTCCCGGAAAAGAAAAGCAGGGTCTCGATAACATTTATGTGGTTCGGGGAAGAGATCACCGTAAGCGAGCCTGACAACCCGGAGGCTGACTTCTCATATAACGGCAAGGATTATATCAGCACTCAGGGAGACGAAGACTATTTCGCAAAGGCAAGAGAACTGATCGTAGAAAAGCTCATTCACAGTCCATAAGCAGAGCACGGCAGGGGGCACCGTCGCTCCCGCCAAGACAGAGAGGTGCAGCACAGAGGATATACTTTCCCTCTTTGACAGCGGATAGCCTTATGCCCTCCAGCAGAGTTATCTCTCTTCCGAGAAGAATGAGATGTACTTCCTTTGGGGCATCCTCGGGGCCGACGGTCTGGCTCTCGTTTCCGATGAGAACGACCTCCGGCGCATCGGCAAAGACCCTGGCGGCTCCGGCCGTCACGACAGCCTTCCCGCCTATAAGAATACGCTGCGAAGCACCGTCTTTGCGGGCTTTATCCAGCATAGCGGCGGCATCGGAAGCAGTGACATCGCCATTATGGAAAAAGACGAAGCAGGGGCCGACATAAGGTTCAAGCCCCATCTGATCTATGGTCCTGCCGGAGTCGATAAAATGATAGGGAGCATCGACATGGGTGCCGTTATGTGCGCACATCGAAAGAGAAGTCAGATTGCAGACATCGCCGTTTTTCAGGCTCATCGGATGCTCTGCAGCAGGCTGTGGATCCCCCGGAAAGACAGTACAGGAGAACACCTCCTGCGAAATATCATATAGCATTTTTGTTCCTCCTTATGCTTAAGGCAGCACCCCTTACACAACGTCCCGCCCCTCTAAGGGAGAGGCGGCGCTGAACCTATCGGCAGCGTCGCAGGGCGTACAGACGACCACGCAACGACAGCAAGCGACCAACGGGAGCGCCGCGTCCCGGAGCTAAAAAACGGAAAATCGCTTCGCTCTTTCCTGTGTCAGGGGGCTAAAAGGTTTGTCGGCGCGGCTTTTTTGTTTGTCTTCGATGCTTTGTG
>ODAJ011920847.1_pt1 | contig 10649 bp, 5 predicted proteins | sample 1539241 | NCBI WGS metagenome assembly ODAJ01 (sample SAMN02144231, study PRJEB22623) | gut metagenome | biome: sheep rumen | host: Ovis aries | place: New Zealand
TTGACGACGAGAAGGTTTACGAATTCGATTTTGATTCGGCACATTATGAAAAAAGCGGTGCTTATCTTAAAAATGTCGGTATATCACTTGATGTAAAAAAACAGTACTATAATAAGATAATACAAATCAAAACAAAATAAAACTAACCTTATAAAAGACAAAATCCGTTCAGGCTATTAACACCTGAACGGATTTTTATTAAGCCCTAATGGACTTTTTGAAGCGGTTGTGGCGGAAAAGATGCGATTTTTGGACTAACCTTCGTTATCGCACCTTGCCTTTAAAACCATTTTCTTTTTTTGCCGATAATTGTCAGCGTTACTACAACTATGCTTGAAAGAGTTATCACGTAGATATATCCATACCTCCATGCAAATTCGGGCATGGTCTGAAAGTTCATTCCGTACCAGCCTACGATAAGAGTAAGCGGAAAGAAGATGCTCGTTAAAACGGTGAAGAGTTTCATTGTATGATTTAGCTTGAGGTCAAGAGAAGCGGAATAGGCGTCCTGAAGATGAGTTATCGAGCTTGAAAGTGAATCGGTATCTTCTCTTAGCCTCGTAATCTTTTGGCTGAGGTTTGCTATATACCTTAGATCCTCATAGGCAAAAATATTGTTTTCATTTTCCTTGATAGCGTCGGTGATATCAAGAAGCTGTTCGTAGTAATTATGCATTGTGAGAAGCCCCTTCTTAAGCTGCAACAATTCAAGGCTGAAGTCGTCTTCCGTATTTTCTTTAAGGACGTCCTCTTCAAGTTCTGTTATCTCGTTACCTTTGTCCTCAATATAGCGAAAATCATCTGAAATAAGAGCGTCAATAAATGCATAAATAACCTTTTCAAGCGTTGCCGACTGGAAAGAATATCTGTTAATAGCATTAATAAACTTATCTTTCGTTGAGCCGTCATAATCCTCAACATCAACAACTATAATAAGATTTTTCTTGATATAAAGCGCAACGCAGTCCTCCCTGCCGTTTTTGTCAAACGGGTTCACAATGCGCAGTTCCGTAAAGGTGTAGTTATCATACACCTCGACGCCGGAACGAAAATGCATATTAGCAACGCGGCAGGACTCTATAGTCGAGTCGGAAAAGCCGAAGAAGGCTCCATATTTTTCAAGCTCTTCACAGGTGACATATCCTGCTGTAATAAAGTCTTCGTCTATCTGGTTTATATCAATTTCTTTTAATCCGTTATTAATTTGATAAAACATTATTACTCCCCGTTCTTTGTTTCCTGTGCCTTTTGCATAAGCTTCAGGCATTCGCTGAGCGTTTCCATATTTGATACTTCATTATCAAGTTTTACTGCTATATACGGTCTTTTCCCTGCGCTAAGAGTTACTCTGCCCTTCATAAAGGCATTAAGTATAGCAACTGTTCTGATATCGGGCTGCGGCATATAGAAGAGAAGCGAGCCGTTTCTCTGGACAATCTCAGTAACACCAAGACTCATTGCAGTATTTCTTAAAAGTGCAATTTCAACAAGTCCCCAAACCGCAGACGGCGGTGAACCAAAACGGTCTGTAAGCTCATCGTAAACATCGTTTGCGTCAGTATCATTTTTAATATTGGCAATTCGTTTGTACATTTCAAGGCGCTGTGAGGTTGAGCTGATATAATCATCGGGAATATGAGCGTCGATTGAAATATCAATAAGACATTCCTTTTCCTGCTCCTCATCGCCGTCTTTTTTCTCGCCCTTCTCCACGGCAACAGCCTCTTCAAGAAGTTTTAGATACATATCATATCCAACCGCTTCCATATGCCCGTGCTGTTTGTTTCCGAGCAGCGAACCGGCGCCCCTTATCTCAAGGTCACGCATAGCTATCTTAAAGCCCGAGCCGAATTCGGTATACTCCCTGATAGCTTCAAGTCTTTTTGTTGCGACGTCTGAAAGCTCCTTGCCGCGCGTGAACGTGAAATACGCATACGCTCTGCGTGACGATCTGCCGACTCTTCCTCTAATCTGGTGAAGCTGTGCAAGTCCCATTCTGTCAGCATTTTCTATTACAAGTGTATTACAGTTTGGAACGTCAACACCCGTTTCAATAATCGTGGTGCAGACAAGTATATCAATATTTCCGTCAAGAAGGTCTCGCCATACGGAAGAAAGCTGTTCCTCGCTCATCTTACCGTGAGCAATTCCTATTCTTGCGTCAGGCAGCGCTTTTTTCAGCGCTATTGCACGGTGTTCTATTGTTTCAACATTATTATGAAGATAATAACACTGTCCGCCACGGTTAATCTCTCGTTCAAGCGCTTCTGTTATAACCTCGCTGTCATACTCTATAACATAGGTCTGAACGGGATGGCGTTCGCCCGGTGCTTCCTCGATAATGCTCATATCCCTGATACCGCTCATCGCCATATTAAGCGTTCGGGGGATGGGTGTTGCAGATAGAGTGAGAACATCCACCTTCGGAAATCTCTCTTTAATCTTTTCCTTTTGCGCAACTCCGAAACGCTGTTCCTCGTCAACTATAAGAAGTCCCAAATCCTTAAAGGCGATATTTTTACCAAGAAGCTTGTGAGTGCCGATAAGAACATCAACATTACCCTCGGAAAGTCTTTTAAGTATCTCCCTCTGTTTTGTCGTGGTGACAAAGCGCGAAATCATTTCAACATTTACGGGATACGCCTCAAGCCTTCTTAATGCGGTTTGATAATGCTGCATTGCAAGCACGGTAGTCGGCACAAGAATTGCACATTGCTTGCCGTCGGATATACATTTGAAAACGGCACGCATTGCAACTTCTGTCTTGCCGAAGCCGACATCGCCGCAAAGGAGTCTGTCCATAGGTGCTTTTCGCTCCATATCGTGCTTGATTTCATCCGTGCAGCGAAGCTGGTCGTCCGTTTCGTCGTATTCGAAACGAAGCTCAAATTCTCTTTGAAGGTCGCTGTCCTGCGAAAAGGCGTAGCCCTGTGTACTCATACGCTTTGCATAAAGCGCAATTAGCTCTTTCGCCATATCCTTGACAGAGGAACGCACCCTTGCTTTTGTCTTTTTCCAGTCGCCTGAGCCAAGGCGGTTAATCTTCACCCTGCTGTCATCCCGAGGGCCGATATATTTCGACACAAGATCAAGCTGTGTAACAGGGACATAAAGAGTATCTCCCTTTGCATAGCTTATTTTTATATAATCCTTTTTGACGGAGTTTACCTCAAGTGCATGGATGCCGTCAAATATACCGATACCGTGGATATTATGAACGATAAAATCTCCCACCGTTAGTTCGTCAAGTGAATGAATCGAATTTTTTGACGATGCTTTTTTAGTTTTCCTTTTACTCTGTGAGGTTTTTGAGTGAGTGATGAGAGCAAATTTTATATCGCTTATCTGAAAGCCTCCCGGCATTGTACCCGTAATTATATTAACGGCTCTCGGCTGAAATTTTGTCGGAAGCTTTTCAAAGAATACTGCGTCGTAGCCCATATCGTTTATGTCGTCGCAAAGTGCCCTTGCAGCTCTTGAGGTTCCTGCTGTGATGCATACGGTGTAACCGCCCTTTACAAGAGGAAAAAGCTCGTCTTTCAGCTGGCTTAAAGTACCGCTCCATGCATTAAAGCTTTGAACAGAGAAATTTGCAAGATGCCTTACGGGCGTGTCGAAGCTTCCCCTCGGAAGAGAGTCTATATAAATAGCGTTATGCTTTTCGTATTTTTCAATGAGTTCGTCGAAGTTAAGAGAAAACTTGTCAAGTCCTTTGCAAAGCGTACCGTCCTCAATAAACCACTTAAGCTCTTCGAGGTTAAGTCTCTCCTGCTTTTTGCATTTCTCCTTAACTCTTGCGCTTTCCACAACAAAAAGTCTTGCGTCAATATAGTCGAAGATACCCTGTGACTCGTAGCAAAGCGGAAGATACTTGTCACGGTTTGTGATGTTTGCTCCCTCTTTAATTCTGTCGCAGTCTGAATAAAGCTTCTCTCTCGCCTTTATGGCCTTACCCTTGAGATTTGACGCAAGCTTATCGATTCTTTTAACAAGTGCGTCTTTGTCGAATAAAACCTCATTACAAGGCGTGATATGAATTTCATCAAGACTTTTGCTTCTTCGCTGAGTATAAAGGTCAAAGGAAGAAATAGTGTCAACCGTATCACCCCAAAGTTCAAGTCTTACAGGCTCGTCGAGATATGGCGGAAAAATGTCAATAATACCGCCCCTTACAGCAAACTGGCTGGTTCCGTCAACCTGATCGTATCTTGTATACCCTGCAAAAACCAGTCTCTTTTCAAGCTCGGTAACATCAAGGCTTTCGTTAAGCTTTATGGAAAAGCTTCTGCTTTTAAGCTCTCCGGGAGTTATTGTAAATAGTGTTGCCGCCTCGACAGACATAATTACAGCCTTGAAATCCCCCATAAGAATTCTTGAAAGAACGCCGAGCCTAATATGTTCAAACTCGTGGCTTACGCCCGCAACCTCAACAAAGGTAAGCTCTCTTTTCGGGAAGAGCAGGACGCCGTCCTGAAGCTGCGAAAGCGCCTCGTGAAGCTTAACTGCATACGACTCGTCAGGAGCAATGATAAACGCTTTTTCTCCGCCGTCGCAAAGAGCATGAATCGCAAGCGCTTTTGTTACGTCGGAAAGACCAACTGCCCCAACAGGAGCATTGAGGGTTTCAACACTTCTCTTGAGGCTTAAAAATTCATTACTTTTATTCAGTTCGTTTGAAAAAGGAGAGGACATATTAATCCTCCTGTATTAATCAGGAATTATACCTGTTCATAGCTTCGTCTATATCGCCGTCAATTATCAGGCGAATTGCATTCGTCGTGTTTTCAAGCGCCGCTTTCAAATCCTTTTCCTTGTCCTTCGGGAATTTACTGAGCACCCAATCGGCAAGGTCATATTCTGCATTCGGCTTTTTTCCGACTCCGACTTTTACCCTCGGAAAGTTCTCGCTTGAAAGGTGAGATATTATACTTTTAATTCCGTTATGCCCGCCTGCAGAACCTTTGCGTCTTATTCGTGTATTACCGATATCAAGTGAAACATCGTCAAAAACAACAATAACATTTTCAGGGCTCACCTTGTAAAACTTAGCCGCCTCGCCTATTGCTTCACCGCTGTTATTCATCATAGTCTGCGGCTTCATAACAAGACATCTTTTACCGTTTATTCTTACATCTGCTGTAAGAGCGTGGTGCTTTAAGCGTTTGATGTCAAAGCCCTCCTCAATGGCGAGTAAATCCATTGCAAGAAAGCCTGCGTTATGCCTTGTCATTTCATACTTGGCGCCCGGATTTCCAAGCCCTGCAATTATGAAATCGAAGGAGGAATTATTCTGTTTTTTCCACTTGTTGAGTAGCATTTCCTTTTTCCTCAGTAATAATTTTAATATCGTCTGCCCTTTTACCGTCTACAGTAAGAACGGTTGCAGTTACGCCGTCTGCAGTGAAGGTGTCGCCTGCCTGCGGTATTTTTTCAAGCTTTTTCATAATCCAACCGTTAACGGTTGAAACATCCTTTTCGTGTTTATATATTTTGAAATAGTCAAAGAAATCGTCAACCGATGTACTACCCTTTACAATATATTCGTTAATGCCGACCTCTTCAATATCATACTCAACCTCATCGTGCTCGTCCCAAATTTCACCGACAAGCTCTTCAAGAATATCCTCAAGGGTTACTATGCCCTCGGTTCCTCCGAACTCATCAATTACTACTGCAAGATGGGTTTTATTTTTTTGAAAGATATTGAGAAGCTTTGATATCTTTGTATCGGGAGACACAACGGGAACCGGTTTTAATACAGTTCGAAGAGATTTGAGATTTTTTCTTCTTGCCGCTTCAAAATCACGCTGGTGAATAACACCGACAATATTGTCTATGTCGCCTATATAAACAGGTAAACGGCTGAAATTAGTTGAATTGAAAACTCGCTCAATTTCAGAAAGCGGAGCGTATTTATCAACCGCTTCAACATCAACTCGCGGCACTAATATATCGCCGACGTCAATATCATCAAACTCGATTGAAGAGCGGATTAACTCGCTTTCATTGTCGTTAATAGTGCCTCCTGTGTGTGCCTCGTTTACATAGCCCTTAAGTTCTTCCTCTGTAACAAAGTCTGCTTTACCCGTTTTGAAAATTCTGTTCATAAGCTGCTTCCAGCCTCTGAAAAACAGATTGAGCGGAGCAAAAATTATTTCAAGGAAGCGAATAATCGGAGAAATCGCAATCGCAACCTTCTCTGCCCTTTCCTTTGAATAGGTTTTCGGAGTAACCTCGCCGAATATGAGAACAACGACCGTCATAACTATTGTCGAAACCGTTGCTCCAAGGTCGGAGTTATCGCCGAGAAGCCCTGTGAAAAAAAGAGTTGCAAGCGAGGTGCAGGCGATATTGACGAGGTTGTTGCCGATAAGCACCGTTGAAAGCACAAGGTCATAATCCTCGGCAAGCTTAAGCGTTCTCTCAACCTTTTTATTCTTTTTTCCTTCTGAAAGCATTGCCTTAAGCTTAACCTTGTTTATTGAAGAAAACGCTGTTTCCGCACCCGAAAAAAAGGCGCTGCATAAAACAAGGATAAACATTGCAATAAGAAGTCCTGTGTTCATCTTTTTTATCCTTTATATCAAATTGCAAAAAGACGCGTAGGAGCTACGCGTCTGATTAATTGCACTAAATCAAGCCTCGGTTTTTTCAAACTCGGAGAACTCTCTCTCCTCGTCAGGCCTTTCATAGTTGTACATATTTTCGTCCTTAACATGCTTTGCAATATACTCGTCACGGTCAAAGAGCTCGTCAGCCTTAACCTTCCAAGCCTTTGCAGCCTCAATCGTCTTGTCAAAAAGATCGTTTGCAGATTCGGGATGCTGCATCTCTGTTGAGTATGCGCCTGTTTCGGCAACCATCTTGCTGATAGCGCCGGGGTTATCAAGAACGGGGCAAGGACGAAGCATATTGTTTGAAAACGGCTGATTTCTCTTGTACGCCATAAAGAGCGGACTTTGAAGAGCCTCAAGCACTGACTTCTCTTTGATGTTGACATTTGAGTAATGAACAAACGCACAAGGTTCGCAGTCACCGTTTGAATTGATGTGGAAGTAATGTCTTCCGCCGGCAATACAGCCCTGTACATACTCGCCGTCGTTCCAGAAATCAAGAGCGAAAATTGCCTTGGTCTTACGCCATTCGTGCATCTTTTTATACATAAGTGCTCTTTGCTCAGGGCTGACCATAAGGTCAGTAACCGCACCGTTGCCTGTCGGCATATAGGTAAAGAACCAAGCAAACTTAACACCCTGGTCGATAAGCCAATCCATATATTCGTCAGAAGCGAGAACATCTGTATTTTTACTTGTGTAGCAAAGGGACGCGCCGAACGGTATACCTCTGTCTTTAAGACGCTTCATAGCCGCTGTGCACTTTTTGAATGTGCCCTCACCGCGGCGGAAATCGTTTTCCTCCTCATAGCCCTCAATGGAGAAAGCGGGGAAGAAGTTTCCGACGTCGCCGATTTCATCGGCAAATGAATCATCAATAAGCGTACCGTTTGTGAAGCTCATAAAGATGCAGTCGGGATTCTCTCTGCAAAGGCGCATAAGGTCTGCCCTTCTCATTGTAGGCTCACCGCCTGTGTAAAGGAACATATATGTACCAAGCTCCTTTGCCTGACGGATAATCCTTGCAAGATCGTCGTATGAAAGTGAGCTTGTATGACCGTACTCAGCAGCCCAGCAGCCTGTGCATTTTAAGTTACAAGCTGCAGTAGGATCCATAAGAATAGCCCAAGGAATATTACAGCCGTACTTTTCGATTGCTTCCATTCTGACGGTATAGCTGTTGATAGCAACATTCATCAAAGGCGGAATCATCTTATTAAGAGTATGCTCATTTGTGTCGCAGATAACACTTTTTGCAAACTGCATCCAGTTGTTATCAGGATCGTCAAGCACCTTATGAAGACCCGCATATGTTGAGCGGTTAACCCTCTTAACGTCAGCCATTTCAAGAAGGCTTAATATTCTCGGTGCGTTTTTATTAAAATCTTTTCTTGCAAACTTCACAGCCTCTTTAACGGCAAATGACATTGCTGATTCTTTTATAGACATAATTTTTCCTCTCTGTTATAACGAATAATCCCATCACAAAATATCTATTTTTTTCTGTAATTGCAACATTACTACTTTTGTCTTAAAAAGTCAAGACTTTTTATATTAAGTATAGAAATATTTTAGAATCTTATCTGAAGTTTTAGACGATAACTCTTATCTGTCTTGTTTTTGTATATCTCGTTACAATGAGCTCCCCAGCTGTCATAGCCGCCGATTCCCTGTTGTCTTGCAATACAGCGAACTACCGTTTTGTCGTAATCCTTCAGGTCTTTCTGGTGCCATGCGTTTTCAACTTCTTTAGGAAGGTAGTGGCAAACATTAAACTCCATCTGCGGCTCGGCAACTACTGAAAACGCCTTCTTTTCTCCAACGATAGTAGCATACCTTACGCCCGTTCTGTTACCGCATTCCTGCGGTTTGAGATAGTCAACCCACATATCCTTAACGGTTGTATTATAAAGACCGATTTTCGTACCGGTTTGTCGGTCGATATAGTTTTCCTCCGGTCCGCGTCCGAGATATGTAACATTTTCAAAATCAGGAGGCAGCTCAAAGAGGAGTGAAACCTCCGGAATTTCGGGAAGAGTATCATTTGGCGTAAACTGCATATCAATCTCAATACCCTTTGAGGTAATTGTATAAACAAGCACCGCACGGCTTTCAGGCTGGGTCATAACCCTTGCACCGCTTGTAACAATAACTTTTTTGCCGTTTTCGAGTATTTTATAATTCTCGATTGACCAGATGGTATTGTTGTAAATACCGGGAGTGTCGCCCGCATCACGCCAGCAACCAAGCCTTGAGCCCGCTCTGTTACCTCTGTCGTTATCAGTAAGCGCTCTCCAGAAATTGAGACGCATAGGCTCTTTAAGGAGTTCCTCGCCGCCCACCTTGATTGAATAAAGCTGGTTGCGCTCTCTTTTTTCAAATCGGATATAAACATCATCCGACATAACTATAAGCGAGCCGTATGTGTCATTTACAATAAGCTCTTCGCTTGTTTCCAGCTCGTCGTAAGTGTTTTCAAACTCATTTATTACAAACTGGTCGTAAGCAACAACATAGCCCTCATCACACCAGTCGGTATCAGCTTTTGTGCGAAGTTCAAGATTGAGATAGCATTCGGTGTTATTAACACGGCTGAGTTCAAGGTCAATCGTTTTCTTTTCGCCCGGTTCAATATTGAGTTCCGAAATGCCCTCACAGAAAATGCCCTTATCGGAGCCGAGTGACCAATGAAGCTCAAATTCTTTAAGATTAGTAAAGAGATATTTATTCTTTATTTCAATTATACCCTTTTGTGCGTCAATTGCATTAAAATCAACATACTGATAAAGTCTTCTGATTTCCTCGAGTTTCGGTGTTGGCTTTCTGTCGCCAAAGAGAAGCCCGTTACCACAGAAATGACCGTCGTGTGGATTTTCGCCGAAATCGCCGCCGTATGCAAGGTATTCCTCCCCATTTTCATCGGTGGTAAGAATACTTTGGTCAACCCAGTCCCAGACGAAGCCGCCCTGAAGACAGGGATACTTATCCCAAAGCCTTGTGTACTCGTCAGTAGAACCGCAGGAGTTACCCATAGCATGAGTGTACTCGCAAAGGATGAAGGGCCTTGCGTCACGCTGCGTCAGCGCATACTCCTCAAGAAATTCAGGCTTTGCGTACATCTTTGACATAACATCCGAAAGAAGCTTTTCGTTCGGGTCGCCGTCAAGCTCAAAATGAACAAATCTTGTTTCATCGGTTTTCTTGAGCCAATCATACATTTTCTTAACGTTTTCGCCGCCGTGGGATTCGTTACCCATCGACCAGCAGACAACCGATGTTATATTTTTATCCCTGTGATATGTAGCCTTAATGCGCTCCATACAAGCGTGCTCCCATTCGGGTCTTGAGCCCGGAAGAGCGGGACAGCCGATAATTGTTGACCAGTATGTGCCGTGTGTTTCCATATTGTTTTCGTCGATGACATATAGTCCGTATTCATCGCAAAGTTCAAGAAATCTCGGCGCATTCGGGTAGTGGGATGTACGAACAGCATTCATATTTGCCTTTTTCATCATCTCAAGGTCGTAACGCATTGTTTCCTCGGTTACATAACGACCTGTGCTGCAGTCGAATTCGTGCCTGTTTGTACCCTTAAAAACAATTCTTTTGCCGTTTATCTTTATAATTCCGTTTTCGATTTCTACCGTTCTGAAACCTAATTTCTGGCTTATGTATTCAATAGGATTACCGTTATCTTTCAGTGTAAGCACCATTGTGTAAAGATACGGGTCCTCACTCGACCACGGTCTTACATCTGCCACAATCGCTTTAAGGCTTGTGTTGTGGTTTTCATCTGCATACTGACAGTCAAGCGCAACGGTTTCGCCCTGCGCATTAAGTATGCACATATCAACGCTTAAGGATTCATATACTCCGTTTGTTTTTACATTGAGGTCAACATACCCGTCGCTAAGAGTAACATCGGGCTTTGCAACAACAGTGTAATCACGAATATACTGCTTTTCGGTCGTATAAATATAAACATCACGGAAAATACCGCCGAGCCGCCACATATCCTGGCACTCAAGCCAAGAC
>ODAJ014755717.1_pt1 | contig 10647 bp, 7 predicted proteins | sample 1539241 | NCBI WGS metagenome assembly ODAJ01 (sample SAMN02144231, study PRJEB22623) | gut metagenome | biome: sheep rumen | host: Ovis aries | place: New Zealand
GTGCCACCGACTTTGAATGGCATCAGTGGCTGAAGGGCAGGGTAGCGCCAGTAATTGTTCCTCAGATTCGTGGCATATCCGCCAACATTGTCAACAGCAGCCTTTGCATACCATAATACCGTACCTGAGAGTGGGGAAGATGATCCGAGGAGAGAAGTATGTAATTGGCGTTTTGCAACTTGCTGACCATATTTCACGGTTCGCTCTATATCCTCACCAATATATAGGGGGCGGTTTGTGCAGTTTGCCGTCCACCAGTTTATGAGTGTCTTATAGTCTGCTGCCTTATTGCCTATTTCCCAATAAATCTGTGGTACGCAATAATCTATCCATCCATTATTAACCCACAGCATGACATCAGCATACAAGTCATCATAATTTTGAAGTCCGTTTGTCATAGAACCTTTGGGGTCGCTCCTCTGGTTTCTATATATGCCAAATGGGGAAACTCCAAACTTCACCCAAGGCTTGATAGATTCTATTGTGTCGTGGAGTTCTTTTATGAACATATTGACATTGTTTCTGCGCCAGTCACCAATATTTGATATACCATAGCTGTTTGCACGATAGTCGGCTTCGTCGGCTATTACACTTCCCTGTGCCGGATAAGGATAGAAATAATCATCAATATGCAATCCGTCAACGTCATAACGTCTCAAAATATCTGCTACGACCTTGCAGATAAAAGTACTGTTCTCTTTACGTGCAGGGTTAAGGATATAAAGACCATCGTAAGGAAAGACCAAATCTGGACGACGTACCGCAATATGGTTACTTGCCAACTCTACAGTATTCTTGGTCTTTGCCCTATATGGGTTTATCCAAGCATGAAGTTCCATACCACGTTTGTGACACTCGTTTATCATCCAGAACAAAGGGTCCCAGTATGGAGAAGGCGGCATTCCCTGACGACCTGTCAGGAAGCGGCTCCATGGTTCGTATGATGAAGCATATAGAGCATCACACTCTGGACGCACTTGGAAGATGATAGCATTTACACCATCTTTCTGAAGTTCATCGAGTTGATACAACAGGGTACGCTGCATTTTCTCTGTTCCCATACCGAGAAACTGTCCGTTAACACATTGTATCCATGCCCCACGGAATTCACGTTTGATTTGCGCATTGACATTTAAGGCTATAAGCGCAAGTAGTAAGTATATTATTCGTTTTTTCATATATTCTCCAAAGTCACATCTTCTTCACCCAATACCTCTTCTTTAATATCTAAGGTGTCCACAGATAAGGTGTCTGGCTTAGCTTGATGAACATAAGTGCAATCATACATATATGATTCCAGCAATGTTGGGTCTTTTACAAAGTGGGCATGATAATTGCTGAACCGTTTATCAGCCATGACTTTTTCCAAAAACAGTCCACAAATAGGAAGTGCTGTTCTTGAGCCTTGTCCAAGAGCCCCTGTCCGGAAATGTATGCATCGATATTCTCCTCCTACCCATGCTCCGACAACAAGCCTTGGAGAAACCCCCATAAACCAAGCATCAGAGTGGTTGTTTGATGTACCTGTCTTGCCGCCAAAGTCTGTATCGCGATAATTGCCTACATATCTGTTCAGTGCCATAGAAGTACCATTGCGTTCTGTTAATCCTGCCATCAGCATAGTTTGCATCAGTACGGCAGCACGCTCGGAAATGCTCTGGCGTTGTTCTGTCGGAGCTGTATATATAACGTTGCCTTCCCGGTCTTCTATTCGTGTTACCAATATAGGGTCGGGATGAGTCTTGCCATTGGCTGCAATAGTACAATATGCATTTGTCAGTTCCAAAAGGTTAACATCGCTGGAACCCAAAGCTAATGACGGAGTCTCGTCAAGTGGGCTTACTATACCCATGTTGTGGGCTGTTTCTGCGATATGGCTGATTCCCACTTCCTGACCAAGGCGAACGGCAACAGAGTTGATACTTTGTGCGAATGCTGTTTTAAGCGGCATGGAATCATTAGAGAAGGTACCATTGGCGTTTGTAGGACTCCATATCACGTTTTTCTTCTGGACTTTGTCCCAAACCTCCATTGAGAAGAATTCGTCTCTTCGCTTGTCACAAGGTGTCAAACCTTGCTCCATTGCTTCAGTATAGACAAACAGTTTGAAGGTAGAACCTGGTTGGCGCATTGCTGTCACCTTGTCATATTTCCACTTCTCATAATCTATATCACCAACCCAAGCTTTCACATGCCCTGTCTGAGGCTCCATAGCAACGAAGGCACAGTGCATATAGCTGACCATCTTACGTATAGAATCCAAGGTGTGTGCATAGAAAGCAGAGTCCTCCAATGCTTTAGGATTCTTCTCATAGAGCCTCTTTGCTATATTCTCTATAAAATCAGGAATAACCTTTCCGTGCTCGTCACGCCAAGGTTCCATGTTCTTCCAGTGAGAATCGAAATTCTTTTGCACTACCTCCATCTGCTTCTTTGCTGCTTCTTCAGCATATTTCTGCATTCTTGTGTCTAAGGTAGTGTATATCTTCAGACCATCATTATATAAATCCAAATCAGAGAGATCGTCAATTTCTTCGCTGAGACTCTTGACATATTTCGCTATTGCCCCACGGAAATAGGGAGCAATACCTGTCTTCTCGCTATCCAGTTGTACAAACTTCAGTCCGAGGGGCAACATTTTTAATCTGTCGTACTCAGCTCTTGTCAGGTGATTATGCTCAAGCATATTATTCATCACCACATTGCGTCTTTGCAACGCATTCTCAGGGTGGGAGATAGGATTGAATACAGTCGTTCCCTTCAGTATTCCCACAAGCATGGCAGCTTTGTCCGTTGTCAATTCTTTTGGCGTACAGTCAAAGTAAGTCTTTGCAGCAGTCTTGATACCATATGCATTATGTCCAAAGTCAACAGTATTGGCATATTGTCTTAATATTTCCCTCTTACCGTTTTCACGTCCCAAAGTAACAGAGAAATATAACTCTAATTTTGTTGCCGTAATCCATTCCTTCGTCTTCATTATCAAAATGGCAAGTCCTGGAATACGTCCCAATAGTCCTGTGCTATATTGGGTTCTTACACGGAACATATTTTTGGCAAGCTGCTGTGTGATAGTGGATGCTCCTCGTCCTCCTTTTCCTGTTACAGCATCTTTCACAGCACCAATGAGTCCCAGAGGATCTATGCCCCAGTGACTATAGAAACGTTCGTCTTCTGTATCTATGAGAGCAGTCCAAAAAGGAGTTGCTACTTCATCATATTCTACAGGTGTACGATTTTCGTTATAGAACTTACCTATCAATACTCCGTCAGCACTATATATCTCAGATGCAACAGATGTCTTATGCTGACTTATATCCAACCAACCAGGAGACTTGCCGAATAGCCAAAACAAATTTACGTCAACAGCACCCAAATATAAGAAGAAGGCTACTATCATTGTACAAAGCAGCATTGTTGCCTTCACATATCTGTTATGATTGACATAGGTGGTATGATACCACTTACAGAATGTCACTGTCTTTTGCCAAACTTTCTTCAGAAAGCTCCACAGACTTTTAAATATGGTTATTAATGTTTTCAATTATATTCTTATTTTTAATTGTATCATCAGAAAGGTTGAACCAAGTCACTGTTGGGTCTTTCTTATACCATGTCAATTGTTTACGAGCATATTCTCTTGTGTGACTTTGTATTTGTCGTATTGCTTCTTCCAAAGGTATTTCTTTGTCGAAATATTTGAACATTTCTTTATATCCTACAGTGTTTAAAGCATTCTCATTTCGATTGGGCAACATTCTTTGTGCTTCTTCTATGAGCCCTTTTTCCACCATCTTCAGGACTCGCGCATTGATGCGCTCATATAGTTCTTCTCTCTCTCTGGTTATACCTATTTTTATTATATTGAGTCTGCTGCCGTCGGGTAGGGTTCTCTCACCTTCAGGAGTCCGACTGCTCTTTCTGAATGAAGTATATGTCTTTCCTGTCTGATGGCATATCTCCAAAGCGTGAACAACTCTTCGTGGGTTGTGCTTATCAACAATCTGCCAATGTTCCGGATCCATTATTTTCAACTCTTCTACAAGAGCTTCAAGTCCTTCTTTTGCCAGACGCTCCTTCATCATTATGCGAATATCATCGCGTATTGTCGGAATGTCATCTATTCCATTACAGACTGCATCAATATACATCATGGAGCCGCCACTCATGATACAGGTGTCCTTTTGTTTTTCTTTTGCTTCCGTCAGCAGTTTCATCACATTCTGTTCATACAGGGAAGCAGAGTAGTAGTCACCGATATGTTGTGTCCCGACAAAGTGATGCTTCACTCTTGCCTGCTGTTCTGCTGTTGGTGCTGCTGTACCTATGGGGATTTCTGCATATATCTGTCGAGAATCAGCATTGATGATGTCGAGTCTATAATATTCAGCAATCTCCAGCGTCAAGTCTGTCTTTCCAACTCCTGTAGGACCGGTTATGACGATTAGGTTCACCTTATAATTCCTCTTTCTGCTTTTTCGATGAAGTCAAGGACGTATTGTATTTCTGGGGTTATCGTCATTGTCTTGCGGACTTCTTCCAATCCCTCCTTTATAATGCCCTTTGAGTATATAGTATTATAAGCCTCACGAATAGCTATTATAGTATCGTTTTCAAAGCCGCGTCTGCGAAGTCCTATCAGGTTAAGTCCTGCAAAACGAATAGGCTCTTTCCCTGCGATAACGTATGGTGGTATATCTTGTGAAGTACGGCAGCCACCTTGTACCATAACATATCCTCCGATATGTACAAACTGATGAACAAGCACTTCTGCTGAAATAATGGCATTATCATCTACGATTACTTCACCTGCGAATTTTGTAGAGTTGCCGATGATACATCCGCTACCTATCACACAATCGTGAGCTATATGCATATTCTCCATCAGGAGATTATTGCTGCCTACTATTGTAGTACCTTTTGAGAAAGTTCCGCGTGAGATAGTCACATTTTCGCGGATGGAATTGTTATCACCAATTTGGCAGGTAGTTATCTCGCCCTTAAATTTCAAATCCTGTGGTTTGGTTGACAATGATGCTCCTGGCATTATTTCATTACCGTTTCCCATACGCAGACCTTGATTGAGGGTTACGCTGTTCTGCATAACATTATTATCACCAATCACAACGTCTGCATCTATATAGCAGAAAGGACCAATGATATTATTGTCACCCAGTTTTGCGTCGGGATGAACGTATGCTAATGGACTTATTGTATTCATTTTTTCTTTGATAAATTTCACTTACCTCTCACCTCTATTTATTCTTTACCATCTGTCCGGTAAATGTCGCTTCTGCTACAAGTTGGTCACCAACGAATATCCATCCCTGCATCGATGATATCCCGTGGCGAACAGGACCTAATAGTTCAACCTTGAAAATCAAAGTATCACCAGGCACAACTTTTTTTCTGTATTTAACGTTGTCTATCTTCAAGAAGTATGATGTCCAACGCTCTGGGTCTTCCAGAGTGTTTAGTACAAGAATTGCTCCGCACTGGCTCATCGCTTCTATCATCAGCACTCCGGGCATAACAGGCTCTTCAGGGAAATGTCCTACGAAGAAAGGCTCGTTGGCAGTAACATTCTTTACACCGACGATGGTTTTTCCTGAAATATCTATTATTTTGTCCACCAACTGCATAGGGTAGCGATGTGGTAACACCTGACGGATGCGGTTTACATCTAACACAGGCTCCTGGGTTGGGTCATATATTGGTGCCTGTATCTCATGCTTGTGAATCTCCTGACGCATGAGCCGTGCAAACTTATTATTGACAGTGTGTCCAGGGCGTGTTGCGATGATGCGACCTTTTAAGGGCTTTCCGATGAGAGCCATATCACCTATGATGTCAAGCAACTTGTGACGAGTACATTCGTTTTCCCAGGTTAATGGCTTATGCTGCAGATAACCCAACTTTGTAGCATCCATACGTTCATATCCCAAGGTGTCGCACAGCTTGTCAATATTCTCCTGTGGCTGCTCATTCTCATATATCACGATGGCATTATCAAGGTCACCACCTTTTATTAGACCAGCCTGCAGTAATGCTACAATATCGCGAACAAAGACGAAAGTGCGGGCTGAAGCAATCTCTTTTGGGAATTGTGACATATCGTCAATTGTCGCAAATTGTGAGTCGATAAACTTCGAATTGTACGAACACATTGCTGTGATAGAGAATTCTTCATCCGGCAATATGGTAATCACAGAACCAGAATTATCATCTCTTACTTCAATCTTCTTCCTGATTATATAATAATCTTTCGGAGCATTCTGCTGTTGTATGCCCACTTCGTTGATTTTATCTACATAAATCATTGCAGAACCGTCAAGAATAGGGAATTCTGGTCCGTTTACTTGTATCAGACAGTTGTCTATACCCATAGCATAGAGGGCTGCCATAGCATGTTCTATTGTTGATACGCGAACATCTCCCTTGCCGATTACTGTACCGCGCTGGGTATCGACCACATTCTCAGCAACAGCATTGAGAATAGGCATTCCTTCAAGGTCAATACGCTGGATTTTATATCCGTGGTTCTCTGGGGCGGGATTGAATGTCACCGTTAGATTTATACCAGTGTGAAGTCCCTTGCCACATAGTGAAAAAGACCCCTTCAGAGTGTTTTGCTTGTTCATTGTTAGTATGTTATTTCTTTAGTTCTGCAAGTTGTGCCTGCAGTTCGTTTATGGTCTTTTGCATTTCATTCATCTGACGATACATGTCTGGCAGACGTTTAAAGATTGCCGATGAGCGAAAATAGTTTGTCAATGGGATAGGAGGGGTGCCAATAAGGTTCTCACCATCTTTCAGACTACCTGGAACACCAGACTGTGCTCCGAGGTGTACGTTATTGCCAATGGTGATGTGGCCTGCTATGCCAACCTGACCACCGAACATACACCATTTTCCAACCTTTGTACTACCTGCAATACCAACCTGTGAAGACATTACTGTATTTTCACCGATATCCGTATTGTGAGCTATCTGTACGAGGTTGTCAAGCTTTACGCCCTTACGAACGTATGTAGAACCCATAGTTGAACGGTCTATACAAGTGTTGGCACCTATTTCTACATTGTCTTCTATTGTTACGATACCAATCTGTGGAATTTTGTCATATCCATCTTCGGATGGTGCAAAGCCGAATCCATCAGCACCGACAACACAACCGGCATGCAGGATACAGTTGTTTCCCACCTTGCAGTCGTGATATATCACTGCATTAGAATAAATCTCTGTATTATTGCCTACAGTAGCGTTCTGACCTATTGTCACGTGAGGATGCAGTACACAGCCGTTTCCTATTGTCACATTAGGACCTATAGCCACAAACGGACCAATATAACAGTCTTCACCAATCTTGGCTGTCGGATCAATGAAGGCGAGACTGTCTATTCCCTTGCGCTTTGGCTTCATAGAGTCATACATCTGCAGCAGTTTTGCTACTGCCTCATAAGCACTCTTCACACGTATCAGGGTTGCCTTTACAGGTTTCTCTAATACCAAAGCCTCGTCAACGAGAACTACACTTGATTCTGTTTTGTATATATAGTTGATATACTTTGCATTAGAAAGAAACGAGATAGCGCCTGGCTTTCCTTCTTCTATCTTTGCAAACGTATTGATACAGACATCGGGATTACCCTCCACACGTCCCTGTATCAGTTCTGCTATTTGTTTTGCACTGAATTCCATCACTTTTCACTTTTAACTTCTCACTTTTTCCAGTTCTTTCGCCATCTGTTCCTGCAGTTCTTTTGCCTTTTGGGCAGCTGTGTCTGCAAAGAATTCCGTATTGTCGGCATATATTATACCACGAGAAGAGTTTACGAGCAATCCACAGTCTTTTGTCATTCCATATTCACAAACTTCTTGCAGCGAACCTCCTTGTGCTCCAACGCCAGGAACTAACAGAAAGTGGTTTGGTGCAATCTTTCTGACGTCTTTGAACATTTCTCCGCGTGTAGCACCAACAACATACATCATGTTCTCTGGTGTTCCCCATTCCTGTGATTTGCGGATAACTTTTTCAAAAAGTCTTTCGCCGTTTGCATCGGCATCCTGTTGAAAGTCTGCAGAACCTTTATTAGATGTCAGCGCAAGAAGTATTACCCATCTATTCTCATAACCATTGATAAATGGCGTCACAGAGTCTTCACCCATATAAGGTGCTACCGTAAGGGCATCAATCCTGTAATTATCAAAGAAGGTCTTTGCGTACATCTTTGAAGTATTACCAATATCACCACGCTTAGCATCCGCTATGATGAACATCTCCGGATATCTCTGCTGTATATACATCACAGTCTTCTCAAAGGCTGCATACCCTTTCTGTCCGTATGCCTCATAGAAGGCAAGGTTGGGCTTGTATGCTACTGTGTATGGGGCAGTATAATCTATTATCTTCCTGTTGAAAGAGAATATAGGGTCTTCATCATCCAGCAAGTACTCTGGTATCTTGTCCAAATCGACGTCAAGTCCTACACACAGGAAAGACTTCTTCTTGAAAATTTGCTCTATTAATTGCTGTCTTGTCATAATATTATCTTAATTATCTTTTGGCATTTCGGTATAAGGAATATCCTTTTGTTGATCTTGCTTTTGCTGTATTTTTGTTAAGCGTTCTATGAATTCAGAAGCGGGCATCGTACGTTCATCCTCCTTTTCATCATGTTTTTTGATACTTGTGAATACTCCCATAACACAAAACTATTGTATTTTACAGTTCCGCTTCCTTCATTCTCTCAGCATTCTCTGCTACAATCAGTGCATCAATCATTGGCTGTATGTCACCACCGAGGAATCCCTGCAGGTCGTGAGTTGTGTATCCTATGCGGTGGTCTGTCACACGTCCTTGTGGGAAGTTGTATGTACGAATCTTTGCCGAGCGGTCACCTGTGCTGACAAGGGTTTTTCTGCGTGATGCAATATCGTCCAGATACTTCTGGTGCTCACGGTCATAGATGTATGTCCTCAGTCGAGCCAAAGCACGTTCTTTGTTCTTTGGTTGGTCGCGTGTCTCGGTACACTCTATGAGAATCTCTTCCATTTCACCAGTGTTGGGATTTTTCCACATATAGCGAGCACGGACACCTGACTCTACCTTGTTCACATTCTGACCACCGGCGCCACTTGAACGGAATGTGTCCCATTTTATCTCACCCTCGTTAATATTCACCTCAAATGGGTCAGCCTCTGGTAGTACGGCAACTGTTGCAGCAGAAGTCTGCATACGTCCGTTGCTCTCTGTTACAGGAACACGCTGTACACGATGTACCCCAGACTCATATTTCATGATGCCATAGACACCTTCCCCGCTAACGGCAAAGTCAATTTCCTTATATCCTCCCACTGCACCTTCCGAAACATCTGTTACAGAAAGGTTCCAGCCTTTTGACTCACAGAAAGCCTTGTACATTCTGAAAAGGTCGCCGGCAAACAGACATGCTTCGTCGCCACCTGTTCCGGCACGAATCTCCATTTCAATGTTCTTTGCATCCTCTGGGTCTTTTGGTACAAGTGCAATCTTTATCTCTTCTTCAAGGGCAGGGAGTTGCGGTTCGTTCTCATTCAACTGCTCACGAGCCATCTCCTTCATCTCGGGGTCGCTTTCGTTGGCAATAATATCCTTTGCCTCCTTGATGGCATCCAAACAAGCCACATATTTCTTGCGGACAGCCATTATGTCACCGAGGTCTTTATATTCTCGTGTCAGCTTTACGAAACGTTGCTGGTCAGCTATGACACTTGGGTCCGTTATAAGTGTCGTTACCTCTTCGTAGCGTGCCTCAAGACCGTCTAATTTTTCTAATAAATTCATACTGCGTAATCAAATTCTCCAAATTCAGATTTGATAGTCAGCGACTTCTTACCTTCCTCTATTCTGCCGACTATCTGTGCGTCGATATTGAATGACTTGCTGACCTCTATCACCTTCTCTGCATCTTCGGGTGATACATATATCTCCATACGATGTCCCATGTTGAACACCTTGTACATCTCCTTCCAATCTGTTCCGCTCTGGTCGTGTATCAGTTTGAAGAGAGGTGGCACTGGGAACATGTTATCCTTAATAACCTTGCAGTTGTTGCCTACGAAATGCAGCACTTTTGTCTGTGCACCTCCTGTACAGTGTACCATTCCGTGGATGTCGCTGCGCATTATGTCGAGCAGTTTCTTTATCACTGGGGCATAGGTGCGGGTAGGGGAGAGGACCAGTTTTCCTGCATTTACAGGACTGTATTCTACCTCATCCTCAAATCTGCATGAACCGGAATATACCAATTCGTTTGGCACAGCATGGTCATAACTCTCAGGATATTTCTCTGCATAGTATTTTGCAAAAACATCGTGGCGTGCAGAAGTCAGTCCGTTGCTACCCATTCCGCCGTTATATTCCTTCTCGTATGTTGCCTGTCCGAAGCTTGCCAAGCCAACTATCACGTCACCCGGACGTATATTGGCATTGTCAATGACATCGCTGCGCTTCATTCTGCATGTTACGGTAGAATCGACAATGATGGTTCTTGTCAGGTCGCCTACGTCAGCCGTCTCTCCGCCGGTAGCATAGATTCCTATTCCCATCTCACGCATCTCTTTCAGCAGTTCGTCGGTACCATTGATGATGGCGCTGATAACCTC
>ODAJ012181904.1_pt1 | contig 10645 bp, 11 predicted proteins | sample 1539241 | NCBI WGS metagenome assembly ODAJ01 (sample SAMN02144231, study PRJEB22623) | gut metagenome | biome: sheep rumen | host: Ovis aries | place: New Zealand
GCCGTGGGCCATCCAGGCCACCTGCAGCGGGTGCATGTCGCTCAGCGTGCCGACACCCTCGATGGTGGTGATCTCGGCGTTGTCGGGAACTCTGCTCATCTTGACGATGCAGGACTTGGTGACCTTGCCGTTCATGATGACATTGCAGGCGCCGCAATGGCCCTCGCCGCAGCCGATCTTACAGCCGGTCAGCAGCAGGTGCTCACGCAGGACGGTCGCCAGAGTCTCGTCCTTGTCCAGGACCAGGTTCCGGGTAACGCCGTTGATAACAAGCGTCTTTCTGATCATTTGTTTACCTCCTTGTTTTGTTTATGTGTACTCTGTTTGCTATTTCATCCGTGGCTGTGGCCGCCGCAGCGGTCGTGGTCGGGGCCCTTGCCGGTGATATCCTTCACGCGCTCGATGCCGCGCGGGGTATAAAATACGAGTTGGGATAGGCTCCCGTCCAGGTTCTCTCCGCTCAGGCGGAGGAAATTGGCGTTTTCAAAATAGTCGATGGGAAGCTCGCGGCGGAAGACCTCGCCGGTCTTTTGATCGCGGACCTCAACCGTCACCTCATGCGCAACGATCTCGAACAGTTCCTCGCCCATGGGAATCGACCCCCTTTTCCGAGCATTCTATTACATGTCTATGATACACTTCAAAAAGTAAAAGAATCAACTTATAACAAAAAGCAATTCGCAGAACTTGCGAATTGCTTTTTGTCCATTTTTCACAAGAAGAGCCCCGTAGAAATGGGAAATACGAGCAAATCAGGTCGGAATCACCAGCGTACCGTTCACATCGCAGATCGGCACAGCCGCCAGGCGTCCATGTTCGGCCTCCCAGCGCTCCAGCGCCCTCCGGACGCCGGGCAGCCGGGGATTGTTGTAGTCGTGCAGCAGCAGGCAGCCGCCCTTGCTCATGCGCGGCAGAAACCAGCGCAGCCCGGCCAGGGTGCTCTCCTCCAGGTCCACGTCCAGTGAAACAAGGGCGAAACGCTCTTTCTCCAGGCCCTGTGCCGCGGCCGGGAACAATCCCTGCCGGACAACGGCCTTTTCCGGGTGCGGCAGCAGCCGCAGCACGCTCTCGGCCGAAGTGTTCCGGTGAGCGCCGACAAGGCCAATCCCCTGCCCCTGCGTCTCCGCCGGGTCGAAGCCTTCGAAGGTGTCAAAGAGATACAGCGTCCGCTCCGGCAGAAGGGCATTGATACACCGGGCAAAGCCGCCCCGATACACGCCCAGCTCCGCCGCCGCCCCGGGAACGTCCTTGCGTTCGGCACACAGCAGCTCCAGCGTGCGTACGCGCACATAGTCACCCTCCAGATCCCGCTCTGTCAGCGGGCTGCCTGGCATCGGCGGCAGCGGTCGGATCACCCGGGGCGGGGTCCGCAGGGAGGACAGCAGCGCCGGGGGCAGAAGTTTTTGCGCTCTGCCGTAGTCTCTGTTGCGGTCTGTCAGCGTCCAGTGATCCCGGAGAAAGAGCAGTCGCTCTTCTCCGAACCCGCAGGCGGCCGCCTGGCGGGCGATCTCCTCCACATGGCGGCTGGCGACCAGAACGAGATACTCGCCGTCCGTGTCCGCCGCTTCCGGTCGGAGGACCGGCCGCCCCAGGAAGCTGCCGCCCTGGGCTTCGCCGTCCAGAAATGCCGACACCCGCTCGACCGCAAGGCCAGCATCGATCAGGTCTCCGGCCGCACAGCCGGTGCCCCAGACATAGATTTTCATACGCCCAACTCCTTTGTGCGTTCTGTTTTGATTATATGCGAAAAGAACGTCCGTGTACAGACTTTTACGCTTTACAAACTTGAATTTCCGACGTATACTTAAAAATGTCGAAATGTTTTAAATTGTAATTCGTTGGAAATCGGAGGCGATTATATGCAGATCGGCGCTGTCATTGTGGCTGCGGGGATGAGTTCCCGCATGGGTGACTTCAAGCCCATGCTGAATATCGGCTCCATCTCCATCGCCCAGCGTATCGTGGCCACCTTCCACCAGGCCGGTGTCAGCCGGATCGCGGTGGTAACAGGATATCATGCCCAGCAGCTGGAACGGCACCTGGCGAACAGCGGGCTGGTGTTTCTTCGCAATGAACAGTATGAAACAACGCAGATGTTCGATTCGGCCAAAATCGGGCTTGGGTATCTGAAGGACAAATGCGACCGCATTCTCTTTACGCCGGTGGATATCCCCCTGTTCACCTCCGCGACTGTGGCCGCGTTGATTGACTCCGATGCCGCGCTGGCCTGCCCTGTCTGCGAGGGTCAGACCGGCCACCCGCTGATGATCGCCGCGGCGCTTGTGGACACGCTCCTCTCGGACAGCGGCGAGGGAGGACTGCAGGGGGCGATCTCGCGCTGCGGCGCGGAGATGGCGCAGGTTCCGGTAGAGGACCCGGGTATCCTGCACGACGCCGACACGCCGGAGGATTACAAGGCGCTGCTCGCCTATCACAACGAGCAGCTCATACGCCCCGAGATCGGTGTTTCACTGAGCAGGGAAAAGCCCTTTTTTGATGAGAAGACCGCCATGCTGCTCTCTCTTGTGGAGGAGACCGGCTCGGTCCGCCGTGCCTGCGAGCGGATGCAGATCTCCTATTCGGGCGGCTGGAACATCATTCGCGCGCTGGAGTCTCAGCTGCGCTTCCCGCTGCTGGAGCGCAGCCAGGGGGGAGCCAGCGGCGGCGAGAGCAGATTGACCGAGCACGGCAGACGGCTGCTCGGCTGCTATGAGCGCTATGTCAAAGCATTGCGCGAGCAGGCCAAAGCCATGTTTGACGAGTATTTCGGAGACGAGCTATGAGCAGACGAATCTTTCTGATCCGGCACGCGATGCCGGATATCCCGCTGGGCGAACGCTGGTGTGTCGGCGGACGGAGCGATTTTCCGCTCGGCCGTCTGGGACACATCCAGGCAGCCCGTCTGCCGTTTGTAAAAGAGCTGCAGGGCGTGCAAACGGTTTTCGCAAGCCCGCTTATCCGTGCCATCGAGACGGCGCGGCCGCTGTGTGATGCGCCGCGGATCATGCCCGGCCTGGAGGAGCAGGACATGGGCGTGTGGGACGGTCTCTCTTTTCGGGAGATCATGGCGCGATACCCGGCGCTGTATGCCGCGCGCGAAAGCGACCCATCACTGCTGCCCGACGGTGCGGAGAGCGCAGAGGCCGTCGCCGGGCGGATGCGGGCGGCGATCTTCCGCTGCCTGCGTGAGAGCGAGGGGGATATTGCCCTCGTCAGCCACAAGGGCTCGATCGCCGCGATCACGGGGCAGCGCAGCAAGCTCGGCTATACCTCGCTGACCGTGCTGGAGGAAGAAGGCGGAGAGCTGTGCGTGCGCGGCATAGGGCTCGCGCCCCGGCCAGAGGCAAGCGATGAGCTGTGTCTGGCGATGCTGCGCGCTTCGGGGGCGGACGATGCGCTCGTCGCACACTGCCGCGCCGTCGCCGCGCTGGCTGACAAATTGTGCATCTCACTGCGGGAGAGAGGCGTCGAGCTCGATGCCGCTGCCGTTCACGCAGCCGCGCTGCTGCACGATATTGCCAAAGGAGAACGCGATCACGCAGCCCTTGGCGGGCTCTGGCTGAAAGAATTGGATTACCCCGAGCTGGCGGAGATCGTCCGCCAGCATACCGAGCCGGACAGCGACGCGCTGAACGAGGCGGGCCTCGTCTTTCTGGCCGACAAGCTGGTGAGCGGGGCAAAGCCCATAAGCCTCGCAGAGAGGTTCGGCGCAAGCCTGGAAAAATGCAAAACACCGGAGGCGCAGGCCGCGCACGCGCGGCGTTTCGCGATGGCACGCTCATTGAAAGAGGAAATCGACCGGCTCGAAAGAGCTGAATCAACCGGAATAAGGAGGCAGCTATGAAACTGATGAAAACCGTTGATGCGGTGGGCCATGTGCTTTGCCACGATATCACCCAGATCATCAAGGACGAGAAAAAAGGCCCTGTGTTTCGCAAGGGGCATATCATCCGACCCGAAGACGTGCCTGTTCTGCTGAGCGTGGGCAAGGATCATATCTATATCTGGGAAAACGACGAGACCATGCTGCACGAGGACGAGGCAGCGGAGATATTGCGCGATCTGTGCATGGGCGAACACATGCATGCCACCGAGCCGAAGGAAGGCAAAATCGAGCTGATCGCCGACTGTGACGGTCTGCTGCTCATCGATCTCGAGCGGCTGCGCGCTCTCAACGCACTGGGCGACATGATGGTCGCCACGCGGGCCTCCGGCTTCGTCGTGAAGAAGGGTGACAAGCTTTGCGGCACCCGCGTCATCCCTCTGGTCATCGAAAAAAAACGGATGGAGCGCGCGAAGGAAGTCGTCGGCTGTGAACCGCTTATGCGCCTGCTGCCGCTGAAGGCCAAAAAGGTCGGCGTGGTCACCACGGGCAACGAGGTCTTTTACGGCCGCATCCAGGACACCTTCACCCCTGTCATCGTCCAGAAGCTGCGCGAATTCGGCGGCTGCGAGATGGTCGAGCATGTGACGCTGAACGACGACCATCAGAAGATCACCGCCGCCGTGCTGGACATGCTGGACAAGGGCTGTGAGATGGTGCTTTGCAGCGGCGGCATGAGCGTCGACCCGGACGACAAAACGCCGCTGGCCATCAAAAACACCGGCGCGAATATCGTTTCCTACGGTTCGCCTGTGCTGCCCGGGGCCATGTTCCTGGTCTCCTACATGCCGGACGGAAGACCCGTCTGCGGTCTGCCCGGCTGCGTCATGTACGCCAAGCGCACGATCTTCGATCTGCTGCTGCCCTATCTCGCAACAGACACGCCCATCACCAAAGAACATCTGGCCGCGCTGGGCCACGGCGGACTGTGCCTCAACTGCCCGGTCTGCCATTTCCCGAACTGCGGCTTCGGAAAAGGAACCTGATATGCTGGATCAATTTGACCGGAACATCGACTATATGCGTATCTCCGTCACCGACCGCTGCAATCTCCGCTGCCGCTACTGCATGCCGGACGGCGCCGCCTTTGAAAGCCACGAGGCTATCCTGCGCTATGAGGAGATCCTGCGGATCTGCCGCGCGGCAATCGGGCTCGGTATCCGCCGTTTCAAGATCACCGGCGGGGAGCCTCTGGTACGCAGAGGCTGCGCGGAGCTGATTGCGGCGTTGAAGGCGCTGCCGGGCACAGAACAGGTTACCTTGACGACCAACGGTCTGCTGCTGGGCCAGCATCTGGACGCCCTGTGCGCTGCCGGGCTGGACGCGGTGAATATCAGCCTCGATACCCTGGACGAAGAAAAATTCCGCCGCATCACCGGTTTTTCCGGCTTCCGGCCAACTGATGCGCTGGCGCTGCTGGGCCGCTGCCGCGACCGGGGTCTTCGCGCCAAGATCAACGCCGTCCTCCTGCCCGAAAACCGGAACGAGGTCTGCGTTCTGGCCGCCATCGCCGCAGATCGGCCGGTGGACGTGCGCTTCATCGAGCTGATGCCCATCGGCTTCGGCGGCGGTCTGGAGCGCGTCAGCCCGGACGAGGCGCTGGAAGCCCTGAAAAAGCACTGGCCGGACCTCCACGCCACCGATGAAAAGCGAGGCAACGGTCCTGCCCGCTATTATGCGTCCGAAGGGCTGCTGGGCCGGATCGGCTTCATCGACGCGGTGAGCCACCGCTTTTGCGACAGTTGCAACCGCGTCCGCCTGACCAGCACCGGTCAGCTCAAGCCCTGCCTCTGCTTTGACAGCACCGTGGATCTGCGTGCGCTGCTGCGCGGCGGCTGCCGCGATCAGGAACTGGAATCCGCCCTGCGGGACGGGATTTTCCGCAAGCCGAGGGCCCACCGCTTCGATCTGCCGCAGGAGATCACGGAGCACCGCATCATGAGCCAGATTGGAGGATAAAACGATGCCCTACAAAGCCTTTGTTCTCACCTCCAGCGATTCCGGCTATGCCGGAGAACGTGAGGATCTGTCCGGCCCGCTGGCCATGGAAATGCTGCGCGGCGCGGGCTGGGAAATCGCCGGCTATGCTCTCCTGCCCGACGACAGGACCATGCTTGTCGACAAGCTGAAGGCAGTCTGCGACAGCGGAGGAACGGACCTGCTGATCACCACCGGCGGAACAGGCTTTTCCTCACGCGACTGCATGCCGGAGGCCACCGCCGATGCGGCCGAGCGGATGGTGCCCGGCATTCCGGAGGCCATGCGCTGGTATTCCCTGCAGATCACCCCCCGGGCCATGCTCTCCCGGGCCGCCGCCGGCATCCGCGGCCATACTCTCATCGTCAACCTACCCGGCAGCCCCAAGGCCGTGCGGGAAAACCTCTCCGCGATCCTGGACACGCTGGAGCACGCGGTCCACATGATGCAGGGCCGCGGGCACTGAGGCAAGTTCATCTCCCGGCTTTTTGTGTTTGATATAGACGCGTAAATCGCGTTTATATAAATTCTCCCTGAAATACGGGAAGGAGGCAACAAACATGAAAAAAATCCCAGCACTGCTGCTGGCGCTGACGATGGTGTTCGCGCTGGCAGCCTGCGGCGGCCCATCCGCCGCGCCCCAAACGCCGGTCGAAGCCCCTGCGCAAGAGCTTAACATCATCGTCTTCGCAGCCGCCTCTCTGACCGAGTCACTCACCGCCATCCAGGAGACCTATGAGGCTGAGCACCCCGGCGTGAAGCTGATCTTCAGCTTTGGCTCCTCCGGCGATCTGATGAAGCAGATCAAGCAGGGTGCCGAGTGTGACCTTTTCATCTCCGCCGGTCAGAAGCAGATGAATCAAATCGACATCACGGCCTCCTCAGACGTGAACACCGACGGCTCCGACTTTGTGGCAGATGGCACCCGCATCGACCTTCTGGAGAACAAGGTGGTCCTGGTGGTCCCCGATGGCAACCCCAAGGGCATCCGGAGCTTTGACGACCTGGCGGAGTTGCTGAAAAGCAAGGACGTGCTCATGGCCATGGGCGGCGAAGGCGTGCCCGTGGGCGGCTACACCCAGAAGATCCTGGCCTTTTACGGGCTGGACGAGGCTGAACTCGCCGATGCCGGCTGCATCACATATGGGGCAGATGTGAAGGAGGTCACCACCGCCGTGAAGGAGGGCAACGTCCAGTGCGGCGTCATCTATGCCAGCGACGCCTTCTCCGCCAAGCTCACCGTGCTCGAGGCCGCCTCCAGTGAAATGACCGGCGGTCGGATCATCTATCCCGCCGCGCTCATAAAGTCCGGCGCCAATGCTGAGGCTGCTGCGGATTTCCTGGCCTATCTGCAGACCGACGAGGCCATGGCAGCGTTCGAGGCCGTTCTCTTCTCGCCCGCGCCCTGAAAACAAGCGCTCCGGGAGAGGGCGGAGCCTTTCTCTGCCTTCTCCCGGTCATTCTTCCCCCACGGAGGATGCTATGAGTTTTTTTGAATGGCTCAAAACCACAGACCTTTTCCCTCTGTGGAACTCTCTTCGCATTGCCTCCATCAGCTGCGTGCTGGTGTTCTTCCTGGGCATTTTCTTCGCCTACTATGCAGCGAAACTCCCGCGGCTGCTCAAGGGCGTGTTGGACGTGATTCTGACCCTGCCCCTGGTGCTGCCGCCCACGGTCTGCGGCTATCTTCTGGTGCTGGTCTTCGGGAACAACCGCCCGGTGGGCGCCTGGCTCATGCAGTACGGCATCAAGTTCACCTTCACCTGGTACGGCGGGATTCTGGCGTCTCTGGTGGTGGCTTTCCCCCTGATGTACCGCACCGCCCGCGGCGCCTTCGAGAGCTTTGACAAGACGCTGGCCTACTCGGGCCAGACTCTGGGGCTCTCCAACACCTACATCTTCTGGCACGTGCGCATGCCCGCCTGTCGGCAGGGAATCCTGGCCGGAACAGTGCTGGCCTTCGCCCGGGCCCTTGGCGAGTATGGCGCCACCAGCATGCTTATCGGCTATATGCCCAGGCACACCGCTACCATTTCCACCACAGTCTACCAGCTCTGGAAGGCTGAGAACGAGATCAACGAGCTGCACTCCATGAACTGGGTGGTCATGAACCTGATGATCAGCGCTGTGGTGCTGCTGACGGTGAACCTGCTGGAGAGCAGGCAAAAAAAGGCGGTGAAGTCGTGAGTCTGATCGCAGAGATCCACAAGGATTTGGGAAGCTTCGTGCTGGACGCAGCCTTTGAGGCGGAGAATGGGATCACCAGCCTGCTGGGCCCCTCCGGCTGCGGCAAGAGCATGACCCTGAAGTGCATTGCAGGCATCGAAAAGCCCGACCGCGGCCATATCGAGCTGGAGGGCAGGGTGCTCTTCGACTCCAAAGAGCACATCAACCTCCCGCCCCAGCAGCGGCGCGTGGGCTATCTGTTCCAGAATTATGCGCTGTTTCCGAACATGACGGTGCGGCAGAACATTCTCTGCGGTCTTTGCCGGGAAAAGGATCGAGCCGAGAAGCAAAACCGGCTGCGGGAAATGCTGCACATGCTGCGTCTGGAGGGTCTTGAGAATCACAAGCCGCATCAGCTCTCCGGCGGTCAGCAGCAGCGCGCTGCGCTTGCGCGTATCCTGGTCAGCGATCCGCAACTTCTTCTGCTCGACGAGCCCTTTTCCGCGCTCGACGGCCACCTGCGCGACGCGCTGAAAATCGAACTGCGCGACCTGCTGGTGCAGTTCGGCGGGGCGGTGCTGATGGTGACGCATGACCGGGGCGAGGCTTACAACATGAGCCGCAAGATCGCCGTGATGGACAGCGGACGGCTGCTCACGATCAAGCCAACGAAGGCGCTGTTCGCCGATCCGGGCAGCATACAGGCCGCCGCGATCACCGGCTGTAAGAATATCGCAGCGGCGCACCGCATCGACGAGCACACGGTGGCGGTCCCGGAATGGGGCATCTGTCTGCAGACAAAGCAGCACGTGCAGGAGGGACTCTGTGCCGTCGGCATCCGCGCCCACTATTTCAACGCCTCGGCGCAGCAAAACCGTTGTCCGGTGCGTTTTGTCGGGGAGATGGAGGAGCCGTTCGAAACGACGCTCCAGTTTCGCTTTGCCGGTCAGGCGCCGGACAGTCCGCCGCTCTGGTGGCGGCTTCCGAAGGACAAGCGGCCCACGCAGTTTCCCGAAGAGCTCGGCGTAGCCCCGGCCAATATTTTGTTGCTTTACGAATAAAGAAAAGGAAGAGCGGGTTATCCGTTCTTCCTTTTCTGTTCAGCTGACCTTCAGTCTTCGCTCCCGTCCTCGACCAGGACGCGCATCGTGCCGCCGCAGACCATGCCGTCCGATTCCGCCACGTCGCCGGTGAGGTCGATGTCGATGATCCGATAGCGCCCCGTGCCGATGATGCGCACCGCGTCACGGATCACGGCGCCCTCGCTGCAGCCCCCGCCGATGGAGCCCGTGACCTTGCCGAGCGGGCTGACGGCCATTTTGGCCCCGGCCTCGCGCGGGGTGGAGCCCTTGGTCTCAATCACGGTAACGATGGCCTTCGGCTCGTGGTTTTCCGCGAGATAGCGCAGCGTGGAGATCTCCATATCCGAATCGCAGCAACAGCGGCCCCTGCCATGCTCCGGCAGGCGCTTATAGGCGATCAGCTCCGAGAGGATCGAGATCGCAATCTCCTGCGGCGTGATCGCCCCGATGGGAAGCCCGATCGGCGTACAGATTTCCTCCATCCGTTCGGTGGAATAGCCCTCCTCGGCGAGCATTTCCATCAAGCCCTTGACGCGGCGGCGTGAGCCGATCAGCCCCAGATAGGCCGTGCGCACGCCCGGCAGCAGAACGCGCAGGCAGTCCGCGTCGTGCCGGTGACCGCGGGTGATGATGACCACATAGTCATAGGGCGTGAGCTTCACACTGCGGATGGCATTTTCAAAGCTGTCGCATATGACCTGCTCGGCCAGTGGGAAACGGGCGCGGTTGGCAAAGTCAGGCCGGTCGTCCGCTACAATGACGGAAAAGCCGCACTTCGCCGCGAATTCGACCACATGCAGCGCGATATGTCCCCCGCCGAGCACCAGCAGCCGCTCCTGCGGCAGCATCGGCTCTCGGACCGTGAGTTCGTCGCCGATCTTTTCCGCCGTCACCGCAGCGACCATACGCCCCTTGAAATCCTCCCTGGGCACAACGGCGGTGAGCCTGCGGGAAAAACTCTCCGCGATCGTTCCGCTCTCGCCGCGGATCGCGGTTTCAAGCGCCACAGCCTCTCCGGCCTCGAGCTTTTTCAAAATCTCCTGATAGATGTTCATAAAAGCGCCTCCGTGGTAATCGTTCTTCCTGTTGCTATCATATCGCAGCCCATCCCGCAGCGCAAGTTTTTCTTTTTGATGCTGCAGAGAGGCTGTCTATTCGCCCGCCCCCACAACTCGCAGGATAAACGACTGCCCACTGCTTCCGGGTATTGGCTGCATGCAGTCAACAGAGGCGCTCCGGCATTGGAGGAATTCGTTCAAACAGACTCTGAAAAACTCCTTAATCTTTCGCTTTAGGACTGTTTCTCTGTTTATGTGCGGCGGAGCCTGAACCCGAACGCCCGGAGTGAGCACTGAAACCTGAATTTGAGAAAATCCGTTCCAGTGCGTATTGCGGCGTATCGCCGCGTACCGCGAAAAACCTTGATTTTTCAAGCTTTTTCGGCCATCGTGCCTGCAACGCCTTGGGCCGCGCCAGATGCAAAAAATCAGTAGTTTGTTAGATGTTTGTTAGATGCAAACGGCGCTCATCTGCTAGA
>ODAJ012069545.1_pt1 | contig 10644 bp, 7 predicted proteins | sample 1539241 | NCBI WGS metagenome assembly ODAJ01 (sample SAMN02144231, study PRJEB22623) | gut metagenome | biome: sheep rumen | host: Ovis aries | place: New Zealand
ACCAATGCCGATGGGAGCAAGAACATGGATTATTGCATTTTCTGTTACAAGGACGGCCGCTTCCTGCAGGATGTCACCATGGAAGGAATGATAGACCATTGCCTGAAATACCTGGACGAGATGAACCAGATGATGCCTGCTCCCATGACGGCAGAAGAATATCGGAAGATGGCTTCATACCACTTTCCCATGCTGAAACGATGGAGAAGATGAATGTGAGAATACACTGGATTGACAATCTCCGCCGTATCCTGCTGGTGATTTGGTGTGTATTCGGAGAAAAACAAAAAGTCAAACATATAAACTACCTCAAAAGTACTTAGAATGCCTTTTCGGCTTGGTTCAGTGATAATCGTATTTCTTAGTTTTGTCACAAGGATAATCAATTATTGATTATTTTGCGCACAAAAGTAAGCCATATAAGTTGCCATAAGTATCCTGTTTCAGGTAGATATGGCAAATTATAGACGGTAAAGGCCCATTTCAAGGTATGGCTGAATCGTCGAAATGACTTTCATTTGTTTAGCATAGTCCATGAGGAGAGAAATGTTTCGTTCTCTTCGATGAAGGTAGTTACTTAGGATTTCGACAGCCACGTCCGTCCCTATTTTATTGCGGAACTTAATAGCAGAGAATGATGCCCGTCATCTTAGGCGCTACGACCTTCCTGTGCTTTTCGATGGCGATATAGAATCCGTTGGGAATCTGTGTTGTCAGGTTATAATAGTTCCACGCCGAATACAGACAGGTCACACCTCCTGGAACAATCCTTTCTATGTCCATCATCATTGAAGTCTGTTCTTCTGGAAGAATATACACACCTTTTTTGATCCTGATGACATTGCCGGAGTTTAGCTCCTTGTTGATCCCATAGTATCCCCGGGGCGCGCTCAGTTCACGCGTCCTTATCGTTCCGCCACTTTTGGAAATATCTTGAAGGAACGTGACATATAGCACCAATTCGCAACAAAGATACGGCTAATTATTGAAGTAGCCGTAGTATCTTGCTGATTTTTATGATTATTACACAATGAAATTATATGCTATCGGATGTAATTGGAGCCTTTTATACTCTTTTTACATCCGTTCTGATGTAGATTTCGTTGCACGAGGTATAGACCCGGCAAAATTATTATAAATCTTGTCAATTATTTGAATTATTGACGGAAAATATATAGTTTTGCATCGGAATGACTACGAAAGAGATCATACGATGCTATGCTAGTTTACAGCCAGAGCAGAGATTTTCGCGAAAAGATCTTCTATCTTGGATGCGGGAGGTCGGATTGTTCCGTGATGGCTCAGAGGCGGCAATCAATCTGTCCTTAAGCCTGATGCTGAAAAACTGCGAGCTAATCAAGGAGTCTTGGGGCACCTATCTTTTACCCATACAAAAGAAGCGTCTTTTTATACCAGTTCCAAGCAAGGAAATCAGGGATATTAATCAGTTATTGAAAGAAGAGTTCCCATACACTAACATTTGCGTTTGGGATCCTCAGATTATTGTCCCTTTCATGCAGCACATTCCTAATCTTAATCTGCTGATTGTTGAGATTGAGAGGATTGGCATGGAACCGGCTTTCAATCTTTTGCAGGAGAAAGTAAGTGAGCGGAGAGTAATCTTTAATCCTTCTTCTGAGGATTATGCCCGTTATGTCTCCGGCTTTCCCAGCATCATTGTCAAACCTTTGATTTCGCAATCACCGCTGGTTGATTTTGGCGGCATTAATATGCCAAGACTGGAAAAGGTGATGGTGGATGTTTCTGGCGATGTGGAGTTCGGCTTTGCTCAGGGAGCAGAGCTTTATACAATCTTTGATAATCTGTTGTCGTCCTTTGTCGTTAACTTGAAATCTCTTTACCGGTATGCCGATCGACGAGCACGGAGAAGCCTAGTTGAGAATATTGTAAAAACCTGTGAGCCATGATATTGAAAGAAAGCAGAGAGTTGGAATGGATTCAGCAACTTCGTATACGCTATCCTTATACGAATCCAACTCTGATTGAGAAGGCCATCCGTGCATTTTCATTGTTGGAGGCTCTTGCTGTATCCGGGTGTCCGTTTGTCTTCAAAGGCGGAACGGCGCTAATGCTACATATGAACAGCGCAAAGCGAATTTCAATAGATGTCGATATTATCTGCGAGCCGGGGACAAATGTGATCGGTTATCTGAATAAGACGGCACAGGAATATGGTTTCGGGGAAGTTATTTCTGGCGAGAGAGTCTCCAGGACGAATGTCCCCAAGACACACGCCAAGTGCTATTACACCGTGTCTTACCACACCAACCCTTTGTTGCTGGCCGGGGAGGAGGAAGAAAAGATTCTCTTGGATGTCTTATTCGATGAAGTTGAGTACCAAGAGTTGGTAAAAAAGCCGATAGAGAGTCCCTTCCTTCTGAGTGATGGCAATCCAGTCTTAGTGAACATGCCCAGTCTGATGGATCTTCTCGGAGACAAAATGACTGCGTTTGCCCCGAATACCACGGGAATCCCTTACTTTAAGGCAGAGAAGCGCTGCTCAATGGAAATCATCAAGCAGTTGTTTGATGTTGCTTCCATCTTTGATCAAACGACGGATCTGGAAGTCGCCAGGAATACGTTCTCCCGTATCGTCCCCGTTGAATTGGCGTATCGTGACAAGCAGATGTTGAATGAGACGGATGTTCTGAACGATATTATGAATGTCTCCAGGATTATCTGTACATGGGGCTACGATGATGCTTTCCAATATGGCGAACTTTCTGATGGTGTTGGACGTGTTAGGGATTTCATTCATAGCGAACGGTATAACTATGATGGTGCCGTAGTGAATGCATCCAAGGCCGCATATCTTGCCGCCTTAACCCTAACAGGTAAGAATGACGTACTTCATTTCGACCCTCAAATGAATCTGTCTGGAGTTACCCTCTCTAACGCAGTGGATCCCAAATTGAAGCGCTTGAAGAAGTATCGGCCAGAGGCTTTCTTCTATTGGAGTCAAGTTGACACTCTTTTGAAACAATAAGGAATCCGAAGGCTGGACTCTGGAAGACCGGAAGCAGTTGGCCGAAGATTTCGTCCGGGCTTTTGACAAGGTCCGACAACCCTCATCTCCATCTCGACTGCAACCGCGTCGATATGGACAATTGCCTGAACAGCGACCACCGGATCGGCATCCGCGCCAAGCGAGCCGCCGAGGAGATCAACCGCCTGCGCGGCTGGAAACGCACGGAGGAGAGGTTCGAAGAGAACAAGGCCCGCATCAAGAAGGATTGCCTTGCGGTCCTGGCCGGATTAAAAAAGTTCTCCTGGGAGAAGTACACTGCAGCACTGGAGGCAAAAGGATATACCGTCAAGCTGAAGCTGGATGCCTCTGTGACTGTCCGGGGATACACAATCCTGAGTGGAAACTCCGCCTATAAATCCTCTGTAATCAGTCGTGACCTGACGCCGGCGAAGATTCAGGAGACCTGGAAGAAGATGCGTCCGGAGAACAGATATGGGCAGATGACCTATGAGGAACGTCTCGCTTTTGCCACGTCTGATGAAGGGAAGGATTATCTGTTCCCGTTGGGTTTAACCTTGGATGGGAAGAGATATGAAACAAAAGCTTCCGGGATTGCAGTGAAGGCCTTTCATGAAGAGAGCCGAGCGATCGAGCGAACCCATTCGCCGGAAGAAGCAGGCAACATCTTTCGGACAGCCTTCCTTCTTTTCGTTGGGCAAGTCGATGCCGCCACCACCTTTGCGCAAAATTGCGGAGGAGGAGGATCCGCCCCCGACCAGAACTGGGGCCGCGACAAGAACGAGGACGACATCCTCTGGGCCCGTCGCTGCTTCCGCAAGGCGCGGGAGATGGTTACTACGCCGGTGATAAGGTGGGGAAGAAGGCGATGAGCCTAAATAACGTGTTGAACTGCCAGGATATTCTTGGCAGTTCATTGTTTATCAGTGGTTGTTTCCAAGATGGAAAGAACCACGACTGTTTCCATTTTGGAAATAGTCGCCTCTTCTTGTCAAAAACATAAAGAAAGCGTTATTAGAAAGTCTTGTATGGGAATAATTTGTTAAATTTGTAACTGCGATCCCACGGGAAAGCATTTACATACCGAAAGCGTTAGCTTTATTCCGTGTCGGCGAATCTCGACAATTCATAATTGATACAGGAATAATGTACGACGCTTGCGCGGCTATATTATGGGCTTCGGCTCACACTATAGCAGTGCGAGCCGAATTGTACTTATTCGTATCAAAGGGAGTCGAGACCCGGCCGCACAGTAAGATGCTAAGGAGGCTCGCACTTTCGCGTATTTGAGCGAACCAATTGCCTGTCGGGCCCGGGCGCAGTATTAATCAGATGGACAATCTGCACCTCTACCACGAACTCGAGGCACTTCTTCGGAACGACTCCAAGTACTGCATGGACGATGGCACACTCATTAAAGCAAAAATCGTTGAAGATGCACTCAACCTGCAGCCGGACCTCCTCAAATATATTTTGTCGCATGCCGAATTGAAGGCTAACTTCTTTAGCGAAGTGTCCGAAACGTTGGTTTTCGACAAGGTAAAGTTCCAGCAGTTCGTGCTCAACAAGTCTTTCCTTCCTGATAGCTATACCGCATATAAGAATAAGATCGGTTTAACCGACCAAGATGGACGCTTTCTCAGTGATAGTCGTGAAGTAGTCCTTGCATGGCCCTACAAAGATTGCATCTTGGAAGGAGGGCAAACCAAGGAGGATGTTAAACGTGATGAGATATTCTGGAATGAAACATTAGCTCCTGATGAAATCAATAGATTGACCGAACCAAAAGGGCTAACAGGCTTTAAACGATTTGATAAGGACGGTGAGCACGAGGTTACTCATATCGACAATTCTGATAATCTCGTAATTAAAGGTAACAACCTACTTACTCTTTATTCTCTTAGAGAAAAATATGCAGGGCGAATAAAGCTCATATACATTGATCCACCCTACTATTTTGTAGCGAAGAAAGATGAAGATACTTTCCAGTATAACGCAAATTTTAAACTTTCCACGTGGTGCACTTTTATGCGAAATCGTCTTGAAATTGCAAGAGACTTATTAAGCGACGATGGGGCGATATTTGTTCAAATCAGCGATGACGGTGTTGGTGAGCTTCATCTCATAATGAAAGATGTTTTTAATCGCGATGGCGAAAATAATTTCATCAACAAGATAACAGTCAAAACTAAATCACCTTCTGGCTTCGCAAGTGTTAATCCAGGCGTTTTTGAGTCTGCCGAATATATTTTGTCTTTTGCAAAGCATAAGCGTTGCTGGACTTATAATCAACAGTTTGTCCAGTCTGCATATGACCCAAATTACAAATGGTTTATAACAAACAAATCAGCGTCCCATACAAAATGGAATATTGTTGATGTTACGGATTATGTTGCTCAGCAAAAGGGGTATAATGATAAAGCTGACGCTGTAGACAAACTGGGCCAACCTATTTTTGATAAATTAGTCAGTGACTTTGCTCTTGAAAACAAAGATGCTCTGTTCCAATCAACTGCCATTGGCGATGACGCTGGGAGTGAAGTTGTCGCCGCGCGTGAGAAATCAAAAAGGAACACCTCGAAAATATTCAAGGTAGAACGAGAGAACCATTATACCGTTTATGTTTACAAAGGCAGAGAGATTGCTTTTTACTCGAAGAAGGTTAGGAACATTGACGGCAAAGATGTGCCGACAGTGCTTCTCACTAATATATGGTCTGATATTTCTTATGAAGGTATCGCTCAGGAGGGTGGCGTAAAATTAAAAGGAGGAAAGAAACCGGAGCGACTTATTAGAAGAATTGTTGAGATGGCTTCCAACCCTGGAGATATTGTTTTGGACTTTTTCTCTGGTAGCGGCACAACGGCAGCCGTTTCTTATAAACTCGGAAGGCAGTTTATCACTTGTGATCAGTTAGAGTCTTCTTTAGAATCTACTCTAAAGAGGTTGAAATCTGTTGCGGGAGGAGAAAAATCCGGAATCAGCAAACTCGTCAACTGGAAAGGAGGAGGTAGCTTTATATATACTGAACTGGCAACATTAAATGATAAGTTCGTCGCCGATATTCAGGCTGCAAAGAAAGACAAATCATTGCAGACCATTTGGAATCAGATGAAAGAATCCGGCTATTTGAATTATCGTATTGATATTAAAGCCATCGACGAAAATGTTTCCGAGTTTAACGCTCTATCTCTTGACGATAAAAAACGTTTTTTGATAGAATGTCTGGATAAGAATCTTCTTTATGTTCCTCTCAGCGAAATCGAGGATGAGGAATACTCTATTTCAGAAGAAGACAAGAAGCTAACGCAAGAGTTCTATAAGAAATCGTAATAATGACAATAAAGGATATCTTTTATAACGGGATGATGGCTGGAACAATCCAGCGTATTCCTCTCCCGGATTATTTCGAAACAGGACTTTCCCGTAAGCTTCGCCCGTATCAAGTAGATTGCTTCCGGAACTTTCTCATGTATATGGGGAATGATTTTGATGGCAAACAGGCCAGACCCCATCTTCTGTTTCAGATGGCCACGGGTTCAGGTAAGACACTGATAATGGCCGGAGCGATGCTCTATCTATATGCGCAGGGATATCGTAACTTCCTGTTTTTTGTTGATAGTACGAATATCGTCGAGAAAACAAAAGATAACTTCCTAAACCCCGCTTCAATTAAGTATCTGTTTGCACAACAAGTATTTATAAATGGCAAACGTGTCGACATTAAAAAGGTTGACAATTTTCAAGGTGCTGATGCTGACAGCATCAACCTTTGTCTTTGCACGATTCAGGGACTTCACTCAGACCTAAACTCCGAAAAAGAGAATGCTGTAACCTATGAGGATTTCACGGACCAGCCAATTGTCCTTATTTCTGACGAAGCTCATCACATGAATGCTGCAACCAGACGAGGAGGCGTTAGCGCGGAAGACGAGCAGCACACAAAGGATTGGGAATCCACGGTAATGCGCATTTTCAACAAAGAGAATGGTTCCCTACCTAACATACTCCTTGACTTCACTGCAACCGCAGATCTTTCTGACCCTGCTATTGCTCAAAAATATGAGGACAAAATTATCTTCAACTATCCTTTAAGGAAGTTTAGGGAGGACCAATATTCCAAAGATGTTGAGGTTGTTGTTAGTGATCTGGAACCACTTGATATGGCTTTGCAAGCAATGATTCTCAGCCAGTACAAAAGAAAATTGTTTGCTGATATCAAACAGAATATCAAGCCTGTTGTGCTTCTAAAATCGAAAACTATCCCTTCCAATAAGGATATTTATACGAGTTTTATCCACGCTGTGGCTAACCTGCAAGAATCAGACCTCGACAAGATACGACTTCGTTCAAAAGACGATCTTGCTGCTGCTTTCGCCTATTTCGATAATCATAGTATTTCTGCAGCCAATTTGATTCTCGAACTGAAAGAGGACTTCGCAAAAGAACGGCTTCTTCTTGTAGATAAGAATAATATCTCACCTGAAAAGCAATCTTTGCTTAACTCACTCGAAGATAGCGACAATGGTATTCGTGCAATTTTCGCAGTTGATATGCTCAACGAAGGTTGGGACGTCCTCAACCTTTTTGATATTGTCCGATTATATAACACCCGTGACGCGGGTAACGGCAAGCCGGGTAAAACCACAATGCAAGAGGCTCAGCTCATTGGTCGTGGTGCTCGGTATATGCCATTCGTAGACCCCAATAATCCGACAGCTCCAATCGATAAACGGAAATATGATGGCGATGCTACGAACCCTCAGCGTGCAATAGAGAAATTACATTACCATAGTGCATATAATCCGCGTTATATCCAGGAACTTCATACTGCTCTTGTTGATACCGGCATTTTCCCAAATAACAAAAAACAGTTGAATCTTGCATTAAAGCCTGACTTTAAGGCGAGTCGATTGTATCAAGAGGGTTGTGTGTTCCTTAACAAACGTCTCCCACTTTCTGTGGTAGAGGATGATGGGACTATAGGTAAGGATATTATTGGTAAGAGTTTCAGTGTATCAGTTCATACCGGGCAGATGCATACTAATCAGGTGTTTTCAGATGATGGAACATCTTCAGCCATATCGGTAAAAACAATACCAATTAAGTTTAAGGATATTGATTACCATATCATTCGGACAGCGATGAATTGTTTCATTACGTTCCGATTTGATAGGCTAAAGGAACTATATCCTCAACTTAAATCAAGTAAAGACTTCATTAAGAGTGATAGTTATCTTGCGAGCTTAAGTATCAGTGTCAGCAGTAGCAAATCTTCCCTTCAAGAATACTCGCAATCCGAAAAACTGTATATTGCCAAGTCTGTGCTTAAGGAAATCGAGCCATTACTCCTTTCTCGTGGTAAATCATTTAAAGGTAGTAAAGAGTTCTCCCCATTCCCTATCAAGGAGAAATTCCGGGATGTTATTCAACTAAATGTAACGATAAACGACAGCGGCGATAAGGAGTTCGGAGTGTCCATGAAGGAAACCACGAATGTGAAATATAAGTTAGACCTTTCCACCGTTAATTGGTACGCATACGACGACAATTTTGGCACATCCGAGGAAAAGGCGCTGGTCAAGTGGATTGAAGGCATTATGCATAAGCTCGAAGAGAAATACGAAGAAATCTATCTTGTCCGAAACGAGAAAGACGTCAAGATCTTCAGCTTCGATACCGGCCAGGTCTTTGAACCGGACTTTGTACTCTTCTTGCGAGTCAAAGGGACGACAGACGTTTACGATAACCTGCAATTATTTATCGAGCCTAAGGGTGACGGTCTCTTGAAACAGGATAAGTGGAAAAACGATTTCCTGAAGCAAATCAAATCCATGGCCGACATCAGGTGGTGTACGCAAACCGATCAATTCTTTGTCTGGGGGTTGCCCTTCTTCAACGAGAAAGCCAAGAAGGAATTCGAGGATGCATTTGAGGATGAAGTGCTTAACTATACGCCATCCGCTCCCTCAGCAAAGGTCGTCGCTTTCGTAATCGTAGCCTCATCTGAAGTTGCGGAAGAGAAGAGATATAAACAATTCTTGCCAGTGTATTCCGTCCGTGCCGCCTGCGGCTCATTCGAGGACAGCCAGACCATTCCAGAGGAAGAAGCCGAAGGATGGGTTGATATTACTGAGGCAAAAATCAAGGCGAACAAGAACATGTTTGTTGTCCACGCTATTGGCAATTCAATGGTCCCCCGAATCAACGATGGCGATTTATGCGTTTTCGAGTTATATGGAGCCGAAACTGGCGGCTCTCGTGAAGGAGAAATTGTCTTGACACAGCGAATTGACAAAGATGATGACTACGGTTGCTCATACACTATCAAGAAATACTATAGTGAAAAAGTCCAGAATAAAGATGGAACCTGGCATCACACCAAGATCCAGTTACTGTCACTGAACCCGGATTACAAAGCGATTGACGTACCTCCCGAGGAGGCTCCGGCACTGCGTACAATCGGTATTTTACGTACAGTATTGTCGTTTTAATTAAGAATCGGGGGGCGGCCTCTGGATACAAAATAATGATGTTTTGAAATGACCCCAGAAGAGCATCGTCAAGTTCGCAGAATCATTCTGCACAATAGAATCGGTTGCATCGTTGCAAAGATGTCCGAGCTTTTCCGTATTTCCCTTACGGAAGCCCTGGACGTATTCTATAGAAGCGAAACCTGTCGCCGGTTCCATGATGAGAAGACTGGGCTGTATCTTTATGGGGATCTGTATATCATCGACGAGTTGGAGATAGAACTGCTGGGAGCGAAAGGAGATAGTGAACTTCGCAGCATTCTTTTTCAATCTCTCAGCATTGACGAGCAGATATCGGAAGTGGAAAAGTTCAGGCGGTTCTTAAAGGATAATGTTTCCTTTCTGGATCCTCAACCTATGAGTATCTAGAGCGCTTAACAACGCTTTTCCAGATGCACCAAGCAGGGACCAAGCAGGGACCAAGTCGGGACCAAGTCAGGGACTAAGTCGCCAAAATGTCGCCAAAAAAAGAGCCGCAAAAAGAGCTAACCGCTGAAAATCAGGCGGTTAGCTCTTTTTAAGGTGCCCCGGGCGGGAATCGAACCCGCACGGCCGTTTCGGGCCAAGGGATTTTAAGTCCCTCGTGTCTACCATTTCACCACCAGGGCGTGGGTGGTCGTTCCGCGAAGGGGGCGGAACGGACTACAAAGATAAGGAATAATTCTGACAATGAGAACGTGGGCTGTAGGTACAAAGCTCGTTTGTACAACAAAACGGTCCCATAAAGCCGTTTTGCTGTACATGTCTCCCCGAAACCGGGCGGAATGGGGTGAATCTCAGGAGTTATGTACAAGAAAACCCGCTTGTGGAGGATTTTACTTGTACAAACGAGATATGTACAACGAGCGCCTACAAAAACGAATGCCTACAAAAACGAACCCCAACAAAAACGGGCGCAGAATAGGCGCCCGTTCCTGTCTATGGATGCAGAAAGCCTACTCCGCAAACAGCGTCACGATATTCAGGATCACCTTCGAGGCCGCCTCCATGCTCTCCAGCGGCACGTACTCCAACCGGCCGTGGAAATTCAACCCGCCGGCGAAGATGTTCGGGCAGGGGAGGCCCTTGAAGGAGAGGTTGGCGCCGTCGGTGCCGCCGCGGATG
>ODAJ012154867.1_pt1 | contig 10644 bp, 10 predicted proteins | sample 1539241 | NCBI WGS metagenome assembly ODAJ01 (sample SAMN02144231, study PRJEB22623) | gut metagenome | biome: sheep rumen | host: Ovis aries | place: New Zealand
GACGAATCCGGTCATAACTGCGGCATCGCCGCAATGATGTTCACTGATGCAGGACCAGCGTCTCTATAATCTCCGCGACGCCGCCCTCCCAGCAGTTAGCCTTTGAAGTGTAGTCGCAGATGGCTTTGATCTCATCCAGGGCGTTGGCAACACAGGCCGAGGTCCCCGCGGCCTGCAGCATGGCCAGATCATTGATATTATCACCGATCGCCAGCGTCTCCTCAATGGGAATGTTCAGGATTTCCGCCATTTTGACAAGACCGCTTCCCTTATTGACGCCCAGAGGATTGAACTCCAGATAACGTTTGGAAGAATAGCTGACATCCAGGTCCCCTGTCATGTATTCCATTTCCTTTTCCACCCGGTTGAGGAAAGGAATATCGGTACATTCAAAGAGGATCTTGGCAAAGGTCTCATCTTTCAGGGCTTCCAGATCCTTATGGTCATAGGGGATATATTCCATCCGTCCTTTCAGGAAATCTTTCTCATCCTCATCGATCTTGTAAATATAGACATCCGTCTGGGTATAGACATGCATACAGAGGTCATAGGATACGCCGACCTGATACAGCTCCGAGATTTTCTCATAAGACAGACCGTGGAAATGGAGCAGGCGGTTTCCGGCGTTTTCTGTTATAGCGCCGCCGTTATAGGAAATAATATACTGACCTGCCTTTCCTTTCGTCCCGAGCTCTTCCAGGGTGCCCTGAATCGATGGATACCCGCGGCCGCTGCAGGGAACGAAAATGACGCCCTGCTCCTGGGCACGCCAGATAGCCTCCAGGTTCTTTTTTCCGACTTTCTTATCTGCAGGATTTAATAATGTTTCATCCAGGTCACTGGCAATCAATCTGATCATAGCATCTCCTCCATCTTTCGTATGGATTCATTATATCATAACAATATCCATATTTTTACAGAAACCTGTTATCGTATAAAACCTGAAGACGGAGAGCGGAAATCACTGACATTTACTTATACTGATCATCCGAACTGCCAAAAAAAACGGCAGAACACAAATAAGGCCTGTGTTCTGCCGGTCATAAATATTCGCAGATTCATTTACAGTAAAGCAATATCTCTATATCCTCTCAATAAATATCCTGCTTGTCGCCGTCAGGGAACTGATAGAACAGGAGTCCCTGGTCCATGTGTTCCAGCGCGTAGGACCGGATGGCTTCTTTCATGGCCGCATTGCGCTGCTCTTCTGTGATACCATAGAGATTCTCACTGATTTCCTCAACGCCCAGGTTATCAAACTGTTCCGCAATGGGCTCGAGTTCCGCAGGATCTTCCGTCATCGTCGTATATACACTGTCCAGCTTATAGACACCGGTATCATCCGGGCTGTAGATTGCGAGACCGGGATTATTGCCGCCGCTCTGCAGGACCAGCGTATCCCCTACGATGTTAAAGATATAACAGTCCATGGACGCCAGGATCTTGATGACCCCTTCATTCTCCTCCGTCATGGCCACAGTGGCAACAGGAATCTGAACGGTGCCTTCCGCATAGGAAGGAACGATCTCCGCCAGCGCAGCTTCTTCCGCCAGTTTCTTGTAGACCGCCGTATTCATGGCCATTCGGAACGTGGACCAGTAGAGGCCGGCTTCGCTCATGGACATCAGCTGATCCATTTCTTCAGCGGCGTCGATATCCTCGAATCTGGCCCGCTGCCCTTCATAATCCTCCATGATCCGGTCCAGATCATCCCGGACATAGAACCAGTTGCCGGGAAAATGGACAAGACGGTTATGGTCCAGTGTATAGAGACCGCCGGAACAGAGCGCCCGCGTATTTTCATAATCATCATATCCGTTCAGGATACAGTTTCCGAGGATCTGCTTTTCTACTGTCAGTGCCTTCATACCGGAACCGGCGGTGCCGGACGGCAGGTCCGCGATCGCGTAAAACAGGTCCCGGACCGGATCTTCGATCAGATCCTGCGCGGCAGCTCCGGCAGTGGTACCGGCCGCGGCAGCCTGGTCGCCCTGGGTATCCGCCTCATCTGTCTCCGCAGCAGAAACGGTTTCCTGTCCTTCTCCGGCAGGCTCTTCCTTCTCCGCGGTAGAATAGGTGCATGCGCTCATAGTCATGCAGATGACTGCTGCTGCTAAAAGGGATAAGATTCTTTTTTTCACGATATACCTCCAGCTCCTTTTTAATTATTTCGGTAGTAAGTAAATGCTTCTGTGCCCGCGCCCTGCCCGTAAGCAGTCAGGTTCATACAGCAGAGCGCCTTTTCATCACTGTAACCGTCCCTGCGGCCCATGGCGGCGCATCCGAGATCAATATTAACGATGTGATCATCTTCCAGAATATAAGCCCTGTCCGGATGCCTGTTCTCCCGTATATACTGGACAGGCACATGCCCGATGACATGTATTCTGCCGTCCCTCTTATACTTCGATGCGGGCACATGCTCCCAGAAACGCCAGGGGGAATTCCAGACCGCATCAAAAACAATATCATAATCAAGATCCGGAAAAGCGACGGTCGTTTTATCGGGCAGAAAATCAGAATGACTGAGCAGATACCGGATATCACCGGAGACAACATCATACTGAAGATACATGCCCGATATAAATTTCAGGATCCTGAACTGTTCTCCGTACGGAAGCTGTTCGAAAGCTTCTTTGGTGACGATGCCTCCGTTGGACCCGTTCAGCCAGTAGCTTTCTTTCTGCGGATACAGATATTCCGTGAGCATCATCAGTTCATGATTGCCCATCAGGCAGATCACGTTTTTTCTGTTCATAATATCCTGCAGCATGGGAATACTGTCCGGCCCCCTGTCGATGATGTCACCCACGATGAAGAGGGTATCTTTATCCGAAAAAGAGATTCCGTCCAGCATTTTCTGAAACAGGCTGTATTGTCCGTGAATATCGCTGCATGCGTAAAGAGCCATTCTGCACCTCCCGCGAAATGGTTTTTATGTGTTTTTTTCTTTGGTCATCAGGATGGATACAACCACGCAGACCCCCAGCAGGTACGGGTAGAAGAGGAAAGGAATGATCTTCATACTGGAGATCTGGCTGATTCCGGCCGCGATCAGCAGCTGGGCTCCGTAGGGGATAACGCCCTGGGCGATACAGGAACAGGTATCCAGCAGCGACGCGGTCTTTTTGGGTTCAATATGATATTCCTGTGAGATCTGACGGGCAATGGGCGCCGCCATTACGATCGCGACCGTATTGTTTGCCGTGGCGATATCCATCAGGACCGTCAGGATCGAAATGCCGAACAGTCCGCCCCGGACACCGTGAAAGTGCCTGCGGATGAACTCCAGAATTGCCGCGAAACCGCCGTTCTCCCGGATCAGGGCGCCTATGGAAGCGACCAGAACCGTCACAATGATGGTCTCGAACATACCGTTGATGCCGCCGCCCATGGAAGTCAGGGCAGAAACATATGTCAGGGAACCGGTCACGGCGCCGGATATAATAAAGAGCAGGATGCCGATGCCGATGACCGCAAAAACATTGATGCCTACAATGGCCAGGACCAGTACGATAAAATACGGTGCCGCCTGTATGATGTTGTAATCATAGTGATCCAGCGAGACCGCGCTGCCCCGCAGGGCATAGATGACCAGAATGAGCATGGTCATGAGCGCCGCCGGCAGAGCGATAACAAGATTGGTCCAGAATTTGTCCTTCATCTGGACGCCCTGGGTATTGGTCGCCGCAATGGTCGTATCCGAAATAAAGGAGAGGTTGTCGCCGAACATGGAACCTCCTACGACTGTCGCCACACAGACAGGCAGGGAAAATTTTCCCATTTCAGAGACTGACATGGCGATCGGGACCAGGACAGTAATGGTGCCGCAGCTTGTCCCCATGGCCATGGAGATCAGACAGGCGATCAGAAAGAGACCGGGTATGGCAAAAGAACCCGGGATCAGGCTGAGCAGAAGACCGGCGGTGGAATCGGCGCCGCCCGCTTCTTTGGCGATTCCGCTGAAGGCGCCCGCCATCAGAAAGATGAATAACATGATGGTAATATTGTCATCACCGATACCTTTGGCACAGATGTGGATCTTTTCCTCAAAACGCAGGGACCGGTTCTGCAGCAGAGCCAGGGCCAGCGCGATGGAAAAGGCCAGAACGACCGACATAATATAGAAGCCCATCTGTCCCTCGATCGGATGGATATATTCAAAATAAATACCGTTTCCCAGATACAGCAGCAAAAACAGCAGGACCGGTAACAGGGCCTTCCCGTTCGGTTTTTCAGATTTCATAATAAAGTGTCCTCCCTTCCGATGATAGCTTTAGTATAGCACCATGTTCCGTTGAATGCGTGTCTGACATTAAGAAATCATCCAATATCACAGGCAGAACAGAAGTGCAGAATTACCGCGCCCTCAGACAGAGCCGCAGTCCCGCTGTCGTAAAACGTACCCGGAATCCGCCTTATTATTAAGCTGTTACTCATTTATGATTGAAATTTCTTGATATTTGGCGCCTGTCCCTGTATGTTAGACAATATATGAAGTTATAAATAATGTTTTATGAGTGTAAATACTTCATTATAACTGAAACGAACATCGCAGAGCGGGGCGCATGGATTCCGCTGCTTCAGAACAGGTAATTGACATTGGAAACAGAGAACAGGAAAGAAACAGAAAGTTACAGGAAAGCGCCGGCGTCCGGCCAGGATAAACGGATCCGGACGCTCTCTTCCGAGCGGCCTTATAAAGCGGTCCTGAAGATGGGACTGCCCGTCGCATTCGGCATGCTGTTCATGGTGGCCTACAACCTGGTAGACACGTATTTTATCGGTATGCTGCATAATGATTATCAGCTGGCAGGCGCCAGCCTGGCCTACCCGGTCCTGATGGTCATGATCGCCATCTCCGGCATTGTCGGCAACGGAGGGGCTTCTTATATCGCCCGCTGTATGGGCGCCGCCCGGCAGGAGGAAGCGGAGAAGACACTGATGCTGGGCTTTGAGATGATCCTTGTCATGAGCCTGCTTCTGACTGTACTGGGCATGCTGTTTCTGGATCCTGTCGTCACACTCCTGGGCGCAAGAGAAGAAACGTTCGCCTATACCAGGGATTATACCGGTATTCTGCTCCTGGGCTCCTTCTTTACCATGGGCAACTACGCGTTTGGCCAGCTGCTGCGCAGTGAAGGTTCCGTCCTCTACGCCATGGTCAGTATGATCGCCGGAACGGTCGCCAATATTATTCTGGACCCGGTCTTTATCTTTAAGCTGGGAATGGAGATCCGGGGCGCCGCAATCGCCACCATTCTGGGCAATATCCTGAGCACTGCCATCTGCCTGTGGGTCTATATGAGCGGCAGGAGCCTGCTGCGCCTGTCCGTCAGACATATCGGTTTTTCCCTCCCCATCTTTAAAGAGATCATGCTGGTCGGCGTGCCCCATACACTGGAGCAGTTCTTCTCTACCGCGTCCATCCTGGTTCTGAACAATCTGGCGGCCGCTTACGGCGGTCTGTATGTGGCGGCTATGGGCATATCCAGCAAGATCCTTTCCTTTGGCAACTACCTGTATCAGGGCATTGCCGCCGGCTGTCAGCCTCTGATGGGCTATAACTACGGGGCTGCCAATTATAAACGGCTCCGCTCCCTGATCCGGGCCGCCATCCTCATTACGACCGGAATCGAACTGGCTGTCATGACTGTATGCGGTATCTTCGCGCCGGTATTCGCCGGTCTGTTCAGTGCGAATGAGACCGTCATTGAGATCGCGGCCATGACTCTGCGCGGCTTCATGCTGACTCTGCCCTTTGTAGGGACCACTTCCATTGTCAGGAATGTCTATAATGCCATCGGTATGCCCATGTATGCCTTTGCCATCACCATCGTCCGGCAGCTGGTCCTGTATATTCCTTTCCTGCTCCTGCTCAATGCACTGTTCGGCTACAGAGGCCTGATCCATGCCCAGGCGGCAGAGGAAATGCTCTGTGTGATCTTCTCGGTATTCCTGCTGGGCCGCTCTCTGAAGAAAATGGAAGGGAAGATTTAACATATCACAGCAAACTCAGCGCCGGCGAAAGTCGCAGGAATACGTCAACTGAATATGTAAGTAACGATAGAAGAGAAGATTGCAGCGGATATAGAATATTTCTGTAAAATAATAGCGATACACAGCAGAAGGCAGACTGTGCGCAGCCTGTCACTGTTATGTATCGCTTTTTTCACTCGTTCCAAAAGACCGGGAAAACGGGCGTCAGCCTTAAAAATCCGCAATTTCCAGCAGAATCGGCGCGTGATCCTGCCTGGTGCCGGAATCCATCATTTCGGAACGTACCACTTTATCTTTGATTCTGTCGGATATCAGGAAATAGTCGATCCTCCAGCCCGAGTTATTGATCTTGCTGGTCCGGATCCGCTGGGCCCACCAGGAGTATACTCCTTCCACATCCCCATGGACGTGACGGAAGGTATCCGTAAAGCCGTGTGAGAGCAGATTTGTGAAGCCTTCCCGCTCTTCATCGGTAAAGCCCGCGGATCTGTGATTGTTCTCCGGATGCGCCAGATCGATCTCTTTGTGGGCAACATTGTAGTCACCGCAGGCAATCACAGGCTTGCCGGCGTCCAGCGCGGCCAGATAATCCGCGTATTTGCGGTCCCAGACCTGGCGTTCCGCCAGTCGTTTGAGTCCGTCACCGGCATTTGGCGTATAAACCAGATTGAAATAAAAATCCGGCAGCTCCAGCGTCACCATACGCCCTTCTTCATCCATCGGTTCCGGCGCGCCGATTTTGGGGTAATCCGCCTTTACGTCCAGCGATTTCCTGTACAGGGCCATGGTGCCGGCATAGCCTTTTCTGGCCGGCGGCCCGGAGCTGATCCAGGCGCATTCATAATCAGGAAAACAGGCCTGCAGGGCTGCTTTCTGCCTGCCGTTCATACCGGCCGCCGGAAGCTTTGTCTCCTGTATGGCCACAATATCCGCGTTTTCCGCGGCAATCCTGTCCAGTACCTGACGGGTCAGGATGGCGCGGTCGCTGGTGCCGGTGAGGGCGGCGTTCAGAGAATCAATATTCCAGGATATAAATTTCATAAATTCACCTTTTTTCTGTCAAACGGTCTGTCTGCTTTAATTTCTACTTTGCAGACGCAGAAACTGTATAGTTACATGACAACATTGCCATCCTCATGGCATGCTGCCGGGCCGGGCAGAGAAATCCTCCGGATCCGTCTGTCCCGCTAAACAGATTTTACCGAAAACAGAAGCTAAAGGCAATTTGAATGATTTAATTCAGCAGTCCGGCATGACGAAGGGTTCTCTTGAGGACTGTGCCTGTAATCCCGGCCAGGATCACCTTCAGGATCGCAGTCGGGATAAAGGGAAGCACACAGGCCGCAAAGCCGGCCGCCATGTTTTCATGGTTGACAGCGCCCAGATAGACGGCCGCGAACCAGATGGTTCCGACAAGATAGTTGAGGGCCGCCCCTGCAGCCAGTCCGCCATACAGGCAGAGATTATAGATAAGGGATTTTGTATTTCTGCCTGACAGCTTTTCGCCGGCACTGTCACCCAGACCGGCCAGCAGAGGCATCAGGGGGAAAGAAATCAGAAAACCGCCTGTGGCGCCCATCAGGATTCCGATTCCCGCGGTAAAACCGGAAAAAACAGGCAGGCCGATCATACCAAGGATCAGATAAAGCAGGGCGGCAATGAAACCATCGGCAGGACCCAGGACAACGCCGGCTATGGGGATGATCAGGGTCTGCAGGGTCATGGGCACCCCGCCGGGGAGGGGGATGCCCGGCAGCTGGGATATAATACAGATCACAGCTGTAAATAAAGCAATATAAGTAATTCTGCGTACGTTCAGGGTCATTTCGATCAGCCTCTCTTCATTGTTTTTCTATATATCTATATATTTTCTATATATATCTATATATTTCTTACAGATTTCTAATCCGAAATGATACTCTTTCCGGCATATAATGTCAACTCTTGCTATATAGCAAGGTTGACATTAATGAATATCCTGTCTTTTCCCGGTCAATCGGAGAAGACAGGACTGGTACAGAAAGACCAGTACTGGTACAGAAAGACGGAGGCAGATTCTTCTGATCTTGTAACAGAAACGCCGCAAAAAACAGAAACATCCCGGCGTCTTTACAAAGTAGACGTCGGGATGCCGTTGAAGCCTGCTTCGTTACACGCAAAGCGTACGAAGCTTTCAGTTGACTTTTATGGTCTCGAGATAAGAGTGTCTGCCATTTTCAGAAGAGAAGACCCGGATCTCACAGTTATGGGGCTTGGGCCTCCAGCAGATCCCGTTGGGCTTATCCATCATGTAACCCGTCAGGGCACGCATGATTCCGCCATGGCAGGAAATCAGCACGTTTTCATAGTCCCTGGATTCCACTTCCCGCAGAAATTCGCTGCTGCGTCTGCGCAGAGAGGCAATGGTCTCGACTTTGGGAGGAGCCGGAAAGATTTCCGGCAGGGCCCAGTAGAGGGTCATGGAAGGCCCCAGAAGATAATATTTCTTCTGCTCATAGTTACCGAAATTCGCCTCAATGATTCTTTTGTCAATGATAACTTCGGACGGATCCACCCCTCCGATGATGGCGCCTGTCATGATGGCCCGGTTCAGGGGGCTGGCATATACAGCGTCAAAATGTACATCGCCGATGCGCTGGCGGGCCATGCGGGCCTGCTCCAGTCCTTTTTCATTCAGGGGCTCGTCTGTCAGGCCCTGCATCAGCCTGGCCTTATTCAGTCTTGTCTGTCCATGTCTTGTGATCCAGATTTTCATTGATTATCTTTTCCTTATTTTCTCTTCTGGAATGTATATGTGATCTCACCAATCGTAAATATGATCCTGCTGCCCTGGATGGTAATGGGGATTTTTGTCTTATTATTATTGACCAGGAAGACCGTGGAATCCCAGAGTCCCTTGAGCACGTCTTCCGTGCCCAGCCGCATTTCCAGCTTGCCGTTGTCCTTGAGCATCAGATATACGGTCGTATCATTGAAATCATCCGTGATCAGCGCTTCTCTGTCATAGGTCTCCCCCTTCCATTCCGCCTCATAGATGGTATAGTAGCCGGATATGCCGTTAATCAGATCAATGTCCTCCTGACCGGAAGCCGGAACAGCAGTTGTAGAAGCCTCGGAGGCCTGATCTCCTTTACCGGAAGTCCCAGTCCCCTGACAGGCTGTCATACTGACCGACATGGCCAGGACCAGCAGCAGGGCAGAGAGAGAATAGAACAGTTTGCCGAAACCAGTTTTTTTCATAAGTTTGACTCCAATCTTTGGATAATGATGTGCTTTATTCTATCATTTCAGGATGAGGATGTCACTTTTAACTTTAGGGAAATCCCAATATGAACCGGGCGTCAGACTTCCGGTTCATGTGGACCGGAAGTCTGACTTCCCGGTTCACTTCCCGGTTCACCACGCAGCCTGGAAGTCAGCCCCCCTGTCTCAATGGCTGTATGCTATAATAAGCATGATTTAACGGAATTGTATGTTGAGAGGTTGCAAAAATGAGCAAAGAGAATATCCTGCGCATTGAGGATAATATAGACAGAATCCTTGTGGGATGTAAAAAAACGATTCACTTTGTACTGGTCGGTCTGCTGGCCGGGGGAAATATTCTGCTGGAGGATGTACCCGGCACCGGCAAGACAACGCTGGCCAGATCTCTGGCCAGGTCCATTCAGGCGGATTACAGCCGGATCCAGTTCACGCCGGATCTGCTGCCTTCGGATGTGACGGGCCTTTCCGTCTGGAATCAGGCCGCCGGCCGTTTCGAATTCAAGCCCGGTCCGGTCTTCACCAACATTCTGCTGGCCGATGAGATCAACCGGGCCGCGCCCAGGACCCAGGCCGGCCTGCTGGAATGCATGGAGGAAAGACAGGTGACCGCAGATGGGGTGACCCGTAAGCTGGAGGAGCCTTTCTTCGTGATCGCGACCCAGAATCCGGTCGAGACCAGCGGGACATTTCCCCTGCCGGAAGCGCAGATGGACCGTTTCATCATGCGCCTGCGCCTGGGATTTCCGGAGGGACAGGCCGAAGTGGAGATGATCCGCCGCCACCTGCACAGCCGTCTCATGGAAGATCTGCTTCCCGTAGCTTCAAAAGAAGATATCCTGGAGGCAAGGCAGGAAATCCGTACGGTCCGTCTTTCCGAGGACCTGATGGCCTATATTACCGAGCTGACCGGCGCCACAAGAAAACGAAAGGATGTGGCCTGCGGGGTCAGTCCCAGAGGCACCCTGGCCCTGGTCCGCTGTGCCCAGGCACAGGCGTGGCTGCAGGGACGCGGCTACGTAGTCCCGGAAGATATAAAAAAGCTGGCAGTGCCTGTCCTGGCCCACCGCCTTGTCCTGGTCCAGCGCTACGGCATGTCAAAAGACCAGAAAGTAATCATTGAGCAGGTGACAGACCGTCTGCATGTACCCTCCGAAGAGCTGCATGAGGGGAAAGGAGAGGATGCGTAATGCTGCTTCTCTGGATTCCTGCCGTACTGCTTCTTTTATACTTTGCCATACATCTGATCTACCGGTATTTCTGCACCAGAGACCTGCAGGTGGAACTGGAATTTCTCCATGACCGGATTCCCGAAGAAGGAGAGTCCATCCTCCTGGAGAAAGTATCCAACCGGGGGCTCTGGCCGCTGCCGGTCCTTGTCCT
>ODAJ011982110.1_pt1 | contig 10637 bp, 7 predicted proteins | sample 1539241 | NCBI WGS metagenome assembly ODAJ01 (sample SAMN02144231, study PRJEB22623) | gut metagenome | biome: sheep rumen | host: Ovis aries | place: New Zealand
TATACATATTATCTTTCTATCTTTGCGCGAAAAGAATCACTAACAATGTCCTTTCATAAGGTTATCGTTTTTGGCTTTTTATTTGTTGTGCCGACCGTTTGTTGTCCGGCACAGAATGAGTTTCTTCAAAAAGACGTATCTTTTCTTTCTGATTCCTTAGAAAATCGATATCCTTCGTCCGTTGGCGACCATGCTGCTCGGGAATACATATCTAACCATTTCTCCGATTTTGGTTTATCCTGTAGTACGCAGCCTTTTGACATTGTAGAATATATATGGGGTGAAGGCTCTTTGTCGATTCAAAAAGGTGATTCCGTTTATGTGTTGTCCGCCGGGAAAGATTTTTCCGTTGCGGGTCGCAGCGCAACTGATTCCCTGTTTTCAGAGTATGTTATCGTCTCTGGTGCTTTGCCCGACTCCCTGTATAAAACAGTACAGGGCAAAGTAATTATCAACACACAAAACAAAGCCGACAATAACGCAGGGTCAAGAATCACTTCCATCTCCGATGCCGTAAACGCCGGCGCTAGTGCAATCATTTACGTGTCTCCAAAAGGACAACGGTTAAGTAACGGTCCTTCGAAAGGTAACAGATTCCATCATACTCATCCCATACCTGTTCTCTTTCTGGATTACAACTGCCTTCCGGTTTTTACAGAGCCTTTCTCAACTTTAAACAAGGTCCAAATATCCACCACACATCACAACAGACGTTTGATTGCGGCAAGTATTATTGGGGAGAAAAACGGAACGGGTAGCAACTATTTGGTTATAGGGGCGCACTATGATACCTGCGGTCCCGATTCTTTGGACGGAGATCGAAAACCAGGCGCGAATGACAATGCATCCGGGGTCGCGGCGCTGATGGCTTTGGCGCGGTTCTTTAGTAAGACAGAAACTCGACACAATCTCCTGTTTGTTGCCTTTGGCGGCGAGGAAAAGGGCCTTTTAGGGTCAGAGTATTTCGTGTCTCATCTTTCGATTGATGCTGCGATGATTGACGAAATGATTAATCTGGATATGCTAGGGAGCATGAAACATGATACTCTGTACTACAGACAAGTCAACTCTGTCCTGATTGAACCTTCTGAACTGAGATATGATAGTCTTGTTTTGAAATCTGATAGGGGGCCTACCAGTGATTATCTGTCGTTTGCCAACGCCGGTATAGCTACAACCCATTTTTACACGGGCGAAGACACAACTATCCACACATCAGCCGATACTTCCGACAGACTGAATTATGACGGAATGGCCAGAATCGTGGATTACCTCATCCACTATATCCTGACAATAGACAAAACTCCGCAATCCGGACAAGATCAGTGGCTCTAGTCCAGTACCGGCACAGGGAACACGGTGCCGGAGAGCAGGAACCAGACCATCGCGAAGGTGAGTACGATGTTGAAGGTCTGGCCGACGATGTAGAGCCAGAGCGGCTTGCCGCCCTTCATCTGGCGTGCGATGTCGCGGAAATTGGTGTCCAGGCCTATGCTCACGAACGCCAATACGAAGCACCAGTTCTTATACTGGTCCAGCACTCCGTTAACGGCCTTCACCTGGTCTGCGCCGGCGAGCGGCAGCACCACGAAGGAAGCCACGAGCGAAGCCACGAAGAAGCCGATGATGAACTTGGGGAAGCGTGTCCAGATCTCGCCGGCGCCAACCTTCTGCCCGTCCTTGCGGTTCACGCTGGTGGCGAAGAACAGGGCCACGAAGAAGGCGATGAAGCCGATGAGGATATTCTGTATCATCTTCACCAGCACTGCGGCCTTCTCGGCCTCGCCGCCCAGCACGGAACCGGCAACCGCAACGGCGCCGGTGCTGTCGACGGTTCCGCCGATGAGCGCGCCTCCCATGATGGGCGACATAGCGCATGCCTTGATAATCACTGGCTCCAGCACCATCATCAGCACGGTGAAGATAATGGAGATGGAGATAGTCATGGTAAGGTCATCTTTCTTGCACCCCGATGCGGCGCCGGAAGCAATTGCCGCCGACGTGCCGCACACGCTGGTAGCAGACGCCATGGTAATAACCAGAGGCTTATTGTCCATTTTGAGCACCCTGGTGCCGAACCACCACATGAACAGAATCACGATGGGGGTAACCACCCACGCGATTCCGAGCCCGTAAAGGCCGAACTTGGCGATGTTGGAAAACAGTACCGAGAATCCCATTATCACGAGTCCCGTCTTGATATAGAACTCCGTACGCACAGCGGGCTTGAGCCACTTGGGCGTGCCTATGGTATTGGAAATCAGCATGCCGACTATGAGCGCCCAGAAAGCCCACTCCAGATAGCGGTTGAGGGTGAACTCCGCACTGATCAGGCGGACCACCACCGACAGCGCGAACACGCCTATGAACGCCGGAATGAACTTGCTGAACTTCTCTCCGGTCAGCTTTGCGCCTACGGCGAACAGCACGCCAAGCACCGCAACGGTCAGCAGCATCTTCAACCAGAAGGCTCCGGACGCCAGCTGCTGTCCGAGAGGCACAATCTTGGACGCGGCGGCACCTGTCACCGCCTCGCCCCAGGTCCAGGTCTTGAACTTGAGTGCGGAGAAATCAAACGCCCCGGTCAAAACGGCCACGAGGCCGGCCGCAATGATGAAAAACCCAATCCAGACGGCGAGCCAGTCCTCGGTATGAAGCAGTTTAGAATTGCCTTTTGACATAATCGTATCGGTTTTAACTATCAAATATAGCTATTATTTGCAACAGCAGCAAGAGTCCCCGGCGCCGTCAGGCTCCTATAAGATTCGCCACGAAGATAACAATGATTGCAGGAGGGACCACCCAGCGGACCACGAAGCGGAAGGCGCCGAACACACGCCCGCTGAAGGCAAGCGTGCCGCCGTTGGTAAACTCGTCGCGGACATCGGCCTTGCTCATTTTCCAGCCTACGAACACCGTAAAGGCAAGAGCCCCGAGCATCATAAGCACATTCGAACTCACATAGTCGCAAAGATCAAACACCGTAAGCCCGAACAGCTTGAAATCCGAAATCGGGCCGAACGACAGTACGCACGGGATACCGAGGGCGAACACCGCCACGGCAAATACCGCGGCCGAGGCGCGCCGCCGTATTCGCCCACCATGTAGGGGAAACGCCAGATATTGCCGAGCCCTATAGCGGAACCGGCCATGGCCATGATAAACGCAAATGAACTGCCGAAATTCTCCCGGCTTGCAGATGACATACTACTAACTAACTGATAAACTGACTACTTGATCTTTTCGTACACCACGAACTCAAAACTGTACCCGGTCTCGGGGTCGGTATGGGTTTCGGATGTACTGACCCGCTCCCAAACTGCGGGGTCTATCTCTGGGAAGAAAACATCCGCCTCCTCCACCACGGTATGCACGTGGGTAATGTACAGGCGGTCCATCATGGGAAGGGCAGCCCGGTACACGGAAGCACCTCCCATTACGAAGCACTTGTCCCGGCCCTCGGCTTCGGCCTCGCGGAACGCCTCTTCGAAGGAATATACGCAGGTCGCCTCGGGAATGGGTTCTCCGCCCAGGTTGAGCACGATGTTCTTGCGCCCTTTGAGCGGGTGGAAAGGCAGGGAAAAATAGGTTGTACGGCCCATTATCACCGGGTATCCGGCGGTGACGGACTTGAAGTACTTGAGATCCTCGGAAATGTGCCAGGGGAGGTCTCCCCTGACTCCGATCCCGTTGTTGTCGGCAATGGCGACAATAAGGCACTTAAGCATAACAGAAGGGTGTTTTATCTTATATTTCATACCGCTACCGGAGCCTTGATTGCCGGCCAGGGGTCATAACCTTCGAGGGTAAAATCTTCGTAACGGAAGTCGAAGAGGCTCTTTACTTCCGGATTGAGTTTCATGACCGGAAGCGGACGTGGCTCGCGGGAGAGCTGCTCGGCTACCTGGTCGAAGTGGTTAAGATAAATATGCGTGTCGCCCGTAGTATGGATGAATTCACCAGGCTGCAGGCCGCAGACCTGTGCGAGCATCATGGTCAGAAGGGCGTAGGATGCGATGTTGAACGGCACCCCGAGGAAAGTGTCGGCGCTGCGCTGGTATAGCTGGCAGCTGAGTTTTCCGTCGGCGACGTAGAACTGGAAGAGGCAGTGGCACGGCGGCAGGGCCATCTTGTCTATGTCGCCGGGATTCCAGGCGCACACCAGCATGCGGCGGGAGTCAGGGTGGTTGCGGATGAGGTCGATTACCTGCTGAAGCTGGTCTATGCTGCGACCGTCAGCCGTCTCCCAGCTGCGCCACTGATGCCCGTACACCGGGCCCAGGTCGCCGTTTTCGTCGGCCCACTCGTCCCAGATGGACACCTTGTTGTCGTGCAGATACTTGATGTTGGTGTCGCCCGCTATGAACCACAGGAGCTCGTGGATGATGGAGCGAAGGTGCACCTTCTTGGTGGTCAGCAGGGGAAAGCCCTCCGAGAGGTCGAATCGCATCTGGTATCCGAAGATACTCTGAGTGCCAACCCCCGTGCGGTCGGTCTTTATTGCGCCGTGCTCGCGTATATACCGCAGCAAATCCAGATACTGTTTCATATCTTGTCGAGGAATTTGAGAACCTTTTCCGTGTCGGCGTCCTTCATCAGCACGCGCTTTTCGGAGTCGAGCAGGTAGAGCGACGGGATAGCCCTGATGTCGTACTTGCCGCTGTCGCGGAGGCTGAAGGTAAAGTCGTAGCCGTTTATCCAGCTGGCGGGATAATTGGGCGAATACTCACGCCACTTGGCAACCTCCTCGTCGATGTAGATGTTCACCACGGCCAGCCTGCGGTTGGAAATCATCGACTCTATGTAGTTGCGTGACATCACGTCGTGGATAATCTGCTTGCATGACTCGCAGCCGGGATTGCTGAAGAACAGCATGGTATAGTCGGCCTTCACCCCGTAGAGCGTGCCCTTGTGCCCCTTGATGTCGCTGTAGCTGAAGTCGGGCACCTTGCTGCCGAAGGTATTGGTGCGGCACTGGCGGGCTTCGTAGCGGTATGCATTGCGCATGTCGCCGGAAGTGCAGACGCTTTCGGCCGCGGCTTCGGCGAACGGCAGGTAAAGGTCTTCGTCGCGCAAGGGGGAATTGGGGTCGTAGAGATACTTGGTCACCAGTTCCGTCATGCGCAGGTAGGTATTGGACGAAGTGTCCGCCAACTGGCGTGCCTCAAGCTTTGAGAAGAACCGGCGGACGCCTTTCTGGGCATTCTTCAACGGATCCAGATTGTCGGGCGTGGCGTCGTTCTTGACTTCAGACAGAAGGGCGATATAATTGGCGAGCGCCTGCTCTACCTCCTCGTCGAGGACCCCCAGCACGGATTTCGGCGTGGTGGGGCCGTCTCCGTTCAGGAAGCCGTCCCAGTAATGCTCGATGGCATATTCCGCCGCAGCTGCCGGATCGTCGCCATAGACGCGGGGCAACTGGAGGGTCGGGAAATGACGGGATGGCGCCGGAGCGGCGGGGGCATTCATCAGTCCGCAGCTGTCCTCTCCGTTCCCTGCGGCTTTACCGGACAGGCCTGACTGCCCGCCGGAATTCCGGGGACCCGTGCATGCCGCCGCAAGGGCGAACGCTAAAACTATCGACAAAAACTTCTTCATCCTTGCAAAGATAAAAGTTTTCACTATAAATCCACGCTGAAAACGGCATCAATGAAATGGGGATTGAGGCCGTCCGGCGCACCCAGGTTGTAATAATATCTGATGCCCACACGTATATCGTCGGGTATCCACAACAGGTTGCCCAGCACCACACATAAATCGCACCCGACGCTGCCCAGATGCATGCTGTCGGCCTGCGGCGTTCCTCCGATAAAGGAATAATCGGCGTGCAGCACGCTCTCCAGGTTCTTCACATACGCCACGGGGCCGAGCCCGGACCAGTCGAGAGGAGCGAACGGAATGGCGTAATCGAGGGTGAAATGGGTCTGGACGGGATACGCCGACACCTGCGAGGCGAGTGACGTATAGTCGGCCATCCCGCGCGGCATCACTGAAGCGTACCTCTCGCTGAAGACTCCGCTCCCTGCCGGCATCTGAAGCATGGCCGAGAGCCTCAGGCCCTGGGTGTCCGCAACGCCCGGAAGGTAACCGTAGGAATACAGGTACGCATTCGGTGAGAACACCCCCGTTCCGCCGAGACGCCCGCTCCAGCCTGCCTCCAAGCCGATTCCGAGTTTGGGGTACAGGCAGGAGGATGGCGTGGACTGCACCACGTACCCGCGGAGCGAAGCCGACATTCGGTTCATTATTGCCGACTTGCCCTTGGTAAGCACGCTGTTGGAGGCGTTCCAGCGCAGCTGCGGCACCACGCCGCGATACCACCCTCCGGAAGAGAAGCTAAGGGGAACGTAAACCAGCAGTGACGTCCCTACGGAAGGAGTCCCGTCAACCGCTTTATGCGAGAGCGTCAGTTTTTCTTCGAAATTGTTGAAATAGCGCTCCAGGTAGTACCACGATGGCGGTTCGCTGTCGACGGTAACCCCTGCTTCGATTATGGGCATAAGGCCCCTGTAAGTGAATTTGGCGGAGAAAGTATGAGTCAGGCTCTCTTCCGAGAATCCCAGGCAGTATCCTGCAATGCCGTCGAAAGTGCCCAGGTTATTCTGGAAAAATGCCGTAGCCCCGAGACCGGCGGAACTCACCACCGACTCGAAGCTGGCGTCGGCAACGGCGTCGTAATCGACATACAAAGGAGCCCAGGAATGCAGGCGGAAGGCGTTTGCAAGCCGGTTGTAGGGCTTTGGGGTGCCGGATGCGGGAGGTGTCGGCGCGGGCACTCCGGGGCCTCCGGCGGCAAGCTCCCTGTCGAATTCGTAGCGATGCGCCTCCCCGAAGCGGGCGGGAACGGGCGCAGGCAGAGAGTCTCGCGGCGTTTCGCAGATGAAGCGCCCGTCGGGGCTCAGGGCCGAATACAGCAGCCGCCCTCCGTCGGGACTGAAGGTGAATGACGACGCTCCCTGCTCACAGTTGCTCACCTGCCACACCTCGCCGGACGCGGGGTCAAGGGCATACAGCTCGTCAACGCCACGCAGGTCGGAGGCAAAATACAGCCTGCCGTCGCGGACGAACAGGCCCTTCACCACATTGAAGCCGCAGGCAAGCACCCTTTGGAAGCCTGCGGATACGTCATAGACGCCCTGGCCCTCGTCGGTGATGGCGCAGGCGTAAAGCCTGTCGCCTATCCACTCCGACTCCACCAGCTGCATGCCGGCGGGAGCCTCGAAGCGCCCCTGCTCATCTCCGCTGACGGCATCCAGCACCAGCAGCGCGGACCCTCCGGTAACTGCATACTCGGTCACCGACAGCAGTTTGCCGTCGGGCGAGGGCGCCGGATTATACCAGCGCGTCTTTGGTTTCAGGCAGCCGGTGACGCCGTCGGCGTTCGACCAGTAAACCTCGGAGTAGGATTTCATCTCCCAGCGGGGGTCGCGCACTATTTCGCTCCAGTACAGGCGCCCGAGGGCCTCGGAAGCCTTGAGACGGGAGGTGCTGTAGGCAAACTGGCGGACGGTCCGGGCGGAGCCGGCGGAGTCGATGCGCACCAGGCGCGGGGCTTGCGTGAGACCTTCGTTTATGCTGTACAGCCCGTCCACTAAGAAGCAGGAGCCGGAATAGCCGGTAAAATGCCGCTGCGCCGGAGTGATGCGGCGCGAGGGCATGAAGGGTCCGCGCGCCGTTTCGTCGCGGCTCCAGCGGACCTGAAGGGTGTCGCAGATTTCGGTGAAGGCGTCGTTGAACTTCTTGCCCGACACCTCCTTCACCGCCCTGGGGAAATTCAGGAGCGGAAAAGGCCAGCGGCGGCGGAAAAGGCGGCCGTAATAGAATCCGGTAAAATCGGGAATGTCATAAACGCTGCGGACTCCGGCGGCCGTTATGTAGCCGACGGTGTAGTAATCCGGAGTATAATATTTGAGGGATCCGTAGCGCCAGCGCCACCAGTCACGGAAATCGCCCTCACGGAACGAAGCCCGGTAGTATTCCAGGAAGGCTGAATTGCGTCCGCGGCCCGAAAGCGTGAGTTCGGTTTCCGCCGCGACCGCGTCGCCTTCGAAGAAGGAGGGGCCGCCGTACAGAATGTCCATGGCTCCGGAAAACAGCTGTCCCAGCAGATATCCGCCCCAGCGGTACCTGCCGTCGTTGCCGTATTGCATCTGTGCCACATGACGCGATTCGTGGGTCACGAGGTGCTGTATCCACGGGCTCGGCAGCGGGGCAGAAAAATCCGGGGTCGTGAACAGCTCCATGCGGCTCGGAGTCCAGGTGACCATGCCGTTGGCATTGGCGGTCCAAGGGTGCAGGATCACCGGCAGGCGCCGGCGGTAAGACTGGTTGGGGTAATAGCCCGCAGTAGCGCCTACGGGCATTTTCACCCTCTCAAGCATAGTGGCGTACTCCCTTGCCAGGGAATCCAGGCCGGACGGATAAATCACCCGGTAATCAGGGGTGTCCAACTGATACCAACGCACTCCCGCCGGCTCGTTGCCCGACAGATAAAGCTGGGCGGCGGCCGGAACTGCCGGCAGCAGGGCGGCCAGCAGCAGCGGGAGAAGGCGTCGGATCATTGCGTACTATAGTCTGCGTGCTCCGTCGGAAATGACTACGTCGTAAACCTTTATGTCGTGGCCGAAGCGCTCGCGGAAGCGCTCCTTCGCAGTAACGACGAACGCCTCGTACAGGTCTTCGCGGACCAGGTTGATGGTGCAGCCGCCGAAGCCGCCGCCCATGACGCGGGAGCCGGTGACGTCCATCTTGCGAGCCAGACGTGCCAGGAAGTCAAGCTCCGGGCAGCTGACCTCGTAGAGGCGGCTGAGTCCGAAGTGGGTCTGGTACATCATCTCGCCGACGGTCTCGTAGTCGCCGCGCTCGAGCGCGTCGCACACGTCGAGGACCCTCTGCACCTCGCCTATCACATACTCGGCGCGGATGAAGTCCTCCTCGCTGATCTCGCTGCGCACCTCGTCGAGCCATACGCGCTTGCAGTCGGAGAGGAAGTCCACCTCAGGGTGGTTCTTCTTGATTGCCGCGGCGGCCCTTTCGCAGGACTGGCGGCGGAAGTTGTATGCGGAGCTTGCGAGCTCATGCTTTACGCAGGTGTCGAGCAGCACCAGCTTGTAGCCTTTGGGATTGAAGGGGAAGTACTGATATTCAAGGGTTTTGCAGTTGAGACGGATGAGCTGGCCCTCCTTTCCGAAGCAGGACGCGAACTGGTCCATGATGCCGCATTTCACACCGCAGTAGTTGTGCTCGGTGCTCTGGCCGATGCGGGCGAGGTCAAACTTGTTGAGGCCGTTGCCGTTGAGGTCGTTGAGCGCGAAGGCGAAGCAGCTCTCAAGGGCGGCCGAAGAGCTGAGGCCGGCGCCAAGGGGAACGTCACCGGCAAACACGGCGTCGAATCCAGCCACTTTGCCGCCTCTCTTTATGGTCTCGCGGCATACGCCGAAGATATAACAAGCCCACTGCTCCGCAGGCTTGTCGGCCTCTTCCAGGCCGAATTCGGCCGTCGCGTCATAGTCGAGCGAATAAAGGCGCACCCTGTCGGTGCCGTTGGGCTTGATTTCGGCCATGATACCCTTGTCGATGGCCCCGGGGAACACGTATCCGCCGTTGTAGTCGGTGTGTTCGCCTATAAGGTTGATGCGGCCTGCTGCTGCGTAAAAGATTCCTCCTTCGCCGTACAGCCCGGCAAATTTGGCATGGATCCTTTCTTTCATGTGGTTGTGGTTATTATACGTTAAACAGAAAATGCATGATATCGCCGTCCTGGACTACGTAGTCCTTGCCCTCGACGCCCATTTTGCCTGCGGCGCGCACGGCTGACTCGCTCTTGTACTGCACGAAGTCGTCGTACTTGATGACCTCCGCGCGGATGAAACCCCTTTCGAAGTCGGTGTGGATGACTCCAGCGGCCCTGGGTGCCTTGTCGCCTGCGTGGATGGTCCAGGCGCGGCACTCGTCGGCGCCTGCGGTGAAGAAGGTCCTGAGCCCCAGCAGCCTGTAGGCCTCCTGCACGAGGCGCACGACTCCCGACTCTTCGAGCCCCATCTCCTCCAGGAACATCTGCCTGTCGTCGTAATCCTCCATTTCCGCAATCTCCGACTCGGTGCGGGCGGAGATGATGAGGATGCCGGCGTTCTCGTCCTTCACGGCCTCGCGTACCGCATCCACATAGGCGTTTCCGGACGCGGCGGAGGCGTCGTCGACGTTGCAAACATAGAGCACCGGCTTGTTGGTGAGCAGGAAGAGGTCGTGCGCGAGGCGCTCCTCCTCTTCGTTCACAAGCGACACGGTACGGCACGAGCGCCCCTGCTGCAGGGCGTCGCGGTAACGCGTGAGCAGGGCGGCAAGCTTCTTGGAATCCTTGTCGCCGGCCTGCGCCGCCTTTATGCATTTGCCAAGGCGCGCTTCGACGGTCTCGAGATCCTTTATCTGGAGCTCGGTATCCACCACTTCCTTGTCGCGCACCGGGTCAACGGAGCCGTCCACATGCACCACGTTGCCGTCGTCGAAGCAGCGGAGCACGTGAAGGATGGCGTCGCACTCGCGTATATTGGCGAGGAACTGGTTTCCCAGGCCCTCCCCGCGGCTGGCGCCCTTCACGAGGCCGGCTATATCGACTATATCGACCGTTGCCGGGATGG
>ODAJ012178338.1_pt1 | contig 10634 bp, 5 predicted proteins | sample 1539241 | NCBI WGS metagenome assembly ODAJ01 (sample SAMN02144231, study PRJEB22623) | gut metagenome | biome: sheep rumen | host: Ovis aries | place: New Zealand
GTGGGACTAAATACCATCCCTGACGCTGAATTCGTAAGGGAACTGCTGGAGTTGTGTCTTAGGCTCCGGCTCGTCCTCCGTCGGCATCGGTATCTGCTGATGCCGTAGCGGTGCCCCCATCACAATGAGGTAGAGGTGGCGGAGCGACTTGCCTTGCGGGACGGTGAAGGTGGTGGCATTGACGTCACCGTAGATCTCTTCACCATCGGGCGTGATGCCTACAAAGCCATAGCGGAGATTGTCGCCCTTGATGCGAAGACTGAAACGACGTGATTTCAAGTTGACCTTGTCGTCGAGCAGGATGGCATTAAAGCCGTACTCTTCAGGATAGTCCTTCGGGCGAAGCCAAGAGTTATGACCTCCCCTGGCTCCTCCTGGAGGGGGACACAGTTCCGTATCAAACGTGCAGGCATACTTCCGCGTCTGCTGGCGGGCATGCTTGAAGTCGAAGTTGACGAGATGCTGATAGCCTCGGAACATCTCATCGCAGAAGGCCGACTGCGACAGACCGTACATACGCTTATAAGTCAGCACAGGGTCTTCGCCGATGCGCCCCTGACGGTAGAGTTCCGCTATCGACTTACGCCCATGAAGGTCGCTCCACCACTGGATGACATAGGGCGAATGATAGATATTCTCCAGATGGAGATAAGCCTTGTGGGTCAGACGCTTGAAAGCCTCGAAGTGATAGTTCTCATCCGTCAGCCAGTCAGGGTTCACCTGCCACAGCATCCACTGCGAAGTCATCTCGAAGAAGCCCGTTCCGCCCCAGGCATCACCCACGGAGTCGGCCGGAATCTGGAGTTGGAAGGAGTGGCCCAGTTCGTGAGCCATGCAGTTCATCTTCGTGTCCTGAATACGGTTGGGGGCCACCCAGAGTGCCCCGATGAAGTTGTCGTAGGTGCCGCCATAGGCCGTACCGTCGAGGGAGTACATCACCATCACCATCATCTTATACTTATCGGCCTTGGAACCAGGCTTGGTGAAGGCCAGGGTATCACGGAAGAAATGATAGAACGACTGGACGCGGTCGCGAAGGTTTTCGAGATTGAACGCCATCGGCTTGCCTTCCAACTGGGGGGGATTGCTGACGTCCTGGCCGAAGCCGCGCTCCCACATCAGGATGAGGTCATCGGTCTCTATGGAACGCTTCAGGCTCCACTTGGAGGTGTCTGCCTTGAGGTCCATCCCCTGCAAGTCCTCTGGGATATAGATTTTCTTCTGGGCACTCACTGGCCCCGTGGCGGCAAGGGCTGCCAGCAAGATGAGAGAGGAAAGTTTCATAGCACAACTTTTTTACCATTGACGATATAGATCCCGTGTCGGCGGAGAGTCGTTACTTTCTGGCCATTCAGGTCATAGACGGCGTCCTGAGCGTGCAGCGTGTCAGCACTGACAGAGGCGATACCCGTCGGGTCGCTATAGACGATACCTGCCAGTTCGGCCGAACGCTTGTTGGCTTCGAGATGGATGCGAAAGACGAAACGGGCCGTAGCCTCTTCCGTCTGGCTCTTCTTATAATGGAGGGCCTGGGAGATGGTGTAACTTCTGCCGTTCTTGCCCTTGCCTGGATACTGCCCCAGGGTGAAGGTGAGCGACGAGGGGGTCAACTCGCTGTAGACATAGCCTGACCCATAGTCGCTGACGGTGCCACTGGCATTAAACCAGTGGCCATAGCCGTTAGCCGTCGAGCCCCGCTTCACCACTGCACCCGTCGAGGGATTGCAGGGGTAGAACATCATCTTGCCCACAGAAGGGCCTGTCGCAGCATAGGCCTGCATCTTCGAGGCTATCTCAGAGGTCTTCAGTTGAAAAGCGGTGCTCAGCATGGCTGCCGCCTGTCCGGAGACAGTCACCGTCGTTCCCGGATATTCCGTTGAGGAAAACGGGAAGTAGACATCATAGGTCAGCGTGACGTCGCTGATCTCACGCCCGTCGAGTGTAGGCTCCACATAGACGGTAGCCTTCGGCGTCAGGTCAGTCCCTTCCAGTTGGAAGCGGTAAGGCCATTGCTCGGCATTGGTGATTGTCTCCGTCCAGCGGTGCTCCACATATTTCTTCGGAGCGGGCGTGACGATGAGCCACAGCCGGCTGACGCCTTCGGGCACGGTCATTGTGACATCAGCCGTCTTCTCTGCGGAGCCCTCGCAATAGAGGGAGTCTTCAGAGAAGTAGCGGCGCGTGCCGTCCTCCATCAGTGCGACATAGCCCAGACGGAAGGCGCGATAGACGTAGTTGGAGTTGGCGATATAGGTGGTACGCTTGGTGGCGCCCCACTGCGTCTCGCCGTTCATCATCTCGGCCGGGTCGCCGCTGGCCAGGGCACTGTTACTCTGAAGGGCAGTGAAGTGGGTCGTCACCTGCGTTCCGGCCTCAGGCACCTGCAGGGGGATGATGTTAAAGCCCGACGACTGCGGTGTACTGGCGAGGGCCACCTGGTAGGTCTTGTCGCCTGTCAGCACACAGCGGTAGTTGAAGTCGCCGATATAGGGGTCGCGATAGGGGGCACAGGCATCGAAGTCCCAGGTAGCACAGCGGGCTGCATAGTCATAATAGAGGCGGAAGAGGTCGGTGGCTCTCAGGTTCTTCAACTTCATCAGTGCCTGATTGAAGTCAGTGCCGTTGCCCTGGCTCTGTCCGGTCATCGGCTGATTCCACACCTGTGCCACCGTCGTCAGGTCGTTATAGTACTGACAGAGATAGTAGAAGAACCAGTATGACTGATAGCGGTGCCACTCGTGGCTGAAGGCATAGTTGTGGGAGTTGCGGAACACGCCGATGCTCTGGTCAAACATCAGTTCGGGATACGACTGTGCCGCCTGCCACTGAGCCGTCTGCTCCCAGATGGCCTGTCCGCCGGTGGCACTGGTAGCCAGGTGGAAGCCGGTATTGTCCGTCTGCGAATCCTTATGACCACTGTGCTCAGCATAGCACATATAGTGGAAGGAATGGCCCACCTCATGGGCTACCGAATGACCGACGGGCTTACAGGCCGACGGGCCGAGCCAGAGGGCACTGATCTGAAAATCGTAGCCACCGCCATAGCACACCCAGTCGGTAGTGTGGTTCAGCAGCACCATCACCTTATACTTGGCGATGTTCGACTTCACGGGGTCTACGAACCCCAACTGATTGATCTCCAGATTATAGAACTCCTCGCACTTCTGGAGCAGGTCCTGCTCATCCACCCTGTAGGCCTCTGGCGACTCTGAGGGCTTCTTATTGCCATAATTCTTATCCCAGAACACGATGACGTTGTCGCTCTCGATACTTCTCGACTTCGACCAGGTGTACTTGTTGTCGGGGTCGCTCTCGGCATAGAGCAGCGAGTCGCTCTTCCAGGGGTTCTTCCACTCGTTTGGAATATATACTGTCTTCTGTGCCACGGCCGACATCCCGGTCAGCACCAACATGGCTAATGCGAATATCTTTCTCATCTTCTTCTATTTCTTCTTGCTTTCATTTTTTCATTATTTCATTTCACTTTCCACTCCAGCACACCGCCCGACTGGCCTTTCTGCAACTGGGCCACAATCTTCATCTCCTGTGTCGTGACAGGCTTGAAGTCCACGCTGTTGTAGCAGTCCTTGCGAACAGTGAAAGGTGTGTGGTCGGCCACTTCCTGCCACTGGCCCTCGCTGTCCTTATAGTAGAGCGTCCATGACTCCGGCGTCCGGAAGTCACCGTCGTAGTGGTCGAAGTCGAGCCAGTAGACCTGCACGTTGCTCACCTTGTAAGGTTTGTCAAACTTATAACTGATGCTCTCCTTTGATCCACGCTTCAGCCACCAGTAGTGATAAGGCTTCGAAGTGTCTGAAGAGCGCTTCGGCTCCCACTGGTCGTTCACGCCGCCTGCCCAGCCGTCGGTGGGGGCCGTCTCAGGCGCATCGTTCTGGATGGGGCCGCGATTGCTGAAGGTCTGCGCCTTCGAGGCGATGGTCTCCAGCGGGGTTGCAACGGCTGCCGTCGGCATGGCGGCTACCCATATCTCCATCTGCTGCGGGCCGCGATTGTTCCAGGTGCAGTAGGGAATGGCACGGAACTTCACGTCCTTCACCTCGCCATTCTGCTCCACTTCCTTTGCCTGGCCCTCCAGCACCATCACGCCATTGAGCAAGCCCTTTTCAAAGTGAACTGCGATGGGCGTACTGTTGAGGATATACTTATTAAACACGTGGCTGTCGGCCTGGTCGCTGCCTTCGAGACAGTAGACGATGGGGCCGCGCTCCAGAGCCACCTTGCCGCGACAGTCCTCGGCATTGTCGTTAGCCACGATGCGGCGCACTTCCATCGGCAGGTTCAGTTCGATCACATCGCCTTTCTTCCAGTTGCGGCTCAGCGTGACGTAGTCGTTATTCTCCGGATAGAGTGCCTGACCATTGACGCTGACGCTGTAAGGCTTGGCCTTGTCCTGATAAGCATAAAGGCTATTGTTAGTGGGCGAAGTCTTCAGCCAGGAGGGGATGCGGAGTTTGATGGCGAACTTGCCACCGCCCTTTGCCACCTTGATCTGCACCTTGCCGTCCCAAGGATAGTCAGTGGTCTGCTCCAGTTCCACATTGCCGACCTTGGCCTTGCCCTGAGCATAGAGATTCACGAAGATGTCCTTTCCCCTCTGGGCGTAAATGTAGCCGGGCACCGAGGCCACGAAGCGGGTGATGTTGCCCGGGCAGCAGGCACAGCCGAACCACTTCTCCCGGCTATGCTCCCCGTTGCTCTCCAGCACGTTGTCATAGAAGAACTTATCACCAGAGAGACTGACACCGCTCAACACATTATTATATAAGGCACGCTCGCAGACATCGATATACTTCGACTCGCCGGTGGCCAGGAACATGCGGTAGTTCCAGTACACATTGGCTATGGCTGCACAGGTCTCGCAGTAAGCCGTGTGGCTGTTCAACTCGTAGTCAGGACCGAAGCCTTCGCCCTGCGCACGGCTGCCGATACCGCCCGTGATGAACAGTTTCTTCGACGACATGTTCTCCCAGATACGCTCCAGAGCCTCGAAGTAGGCCTTGTCACCAGTAAGGGCTGCCACATCGGCCACTCCGCTGTAGAGATAGCCGGCACGCACGGCATGGCCCACAATCTCCTGCTGCTGCAGGATGGGCATGTGGTCCTGCGAGTATTCGCTGGGCTTGTGGCCGTCGGTGCAGCGGCCCGTCTCCTCAACGAAATACCTGGCACCCTCCAGATACTTCCGGTCGCCCGTCACCTTGTAGAGTTTGCAGAGTGCCATCTCGATGATGGGGTGCCCCCCCGGCCGGTGGATCTGCCCCTCATTCGGCCCGAAGGTCTTACAGACGAGGTCGGCATTCTTGATGGCTACATTGAGGAATGTCTTCTTGCCCGTGGCCCGATAGTGGGCCACGGCACTCTCGATGAGATGGCCGGAGTTATAGAGTTCGTGCGAGTTGATCTTCTCCCACTTGCGGGTGCCCCACCAGCCGCTCAGGCGCGTACATTTATTCGTGACGCAGGTGGTCAGATAGCCGTCCGGCTCCTGCGCCTGGGCGATGATATTGATGACAGAGTCGAGATAATGGTCTAGCCTGGCATCATAGTGAACGGCCAGCGAGTAACTGGCCCCTTCGATGACTTTGTAGGGATCGGTATCGTCGAAGGAGAAGTCGCCCTTGTGCTCGCCCTTGATAAGTCCGGCGGCGAGGGCGAAGTTGTCGAAGCGTCCGTTCACCTCGCACTCGTGGAAGGCGGAGGGGATGCTGACGGTACGGTTGATCTCAATACGGGGCGACCAGAACCCGTCGTTCAGGTGTACCTGTGTGAATGATACTTCCTGGATAGGGGCTGCCGTCTGCTTCTTGGCGGCACTGGCGCTCAGTGTCATCGCGGCAACACCTATTAGTAAGAGTGCTCTTGTTTCCATACTGCTATTGTTCTTGTTTGCTTTAAGTTTGAATTCTGCTGCAAAGTAACGGAAAAAGCGTGAGAAGGGATGCAACAATCGTCTAAGATACTGGCAAAATCATCCAATATAGCCAGCAGAAGCGTCTTTTAGACGATTTTACCAGAGAGAATAGACGATATTTTTAGGCTCGTTCAGGAAAAATGCCTATCTTTGCAGCAGAATTAAAAACGATATGGAAATGAGGAGCAAAAGACTACTAACGCTCGCCACCTTATTTATATTATTAGGCGGCACGATGGCTGCAAAGGGCTATACGGTCAGTTCGCCAGACGGGAAAAACGTGGTGACGGTCACTGACGACCTGAGATTAATTGTCAGTCACGACGGCAGGGAGGTACTGACGATCCTGCCCGACTTGGCCATCCGGGAGTCTGCATCCGGGAAAGCCGGACTTTCCCAGGAGCAGACTCAGACATTCCCCGGGACAAAGTTCACCTTTGCTAAGAGCAGCGTCATCGCGGAGCAGATAGTGACCCCGTTCTACAGGCAAAGAGACTTGCAGACAGAAGGCAGGCAGATCAAGATAAAGTTTGCCAACCACTTCGGTCTGCATATTCGGGCCTACGATGAAGGCGTGGCCTATCGCTGGTACACAACCCGCAAAGGAGAGACGACAATCACCGATGAAACCGCCGATTTTTGCTTCCCGGAGGACAGCAAGGCATGGCTCGCCTACTCCACCAACGACCAGAATCCATACGCGATGGCCTTCCAGAACTACTACGACGAGACGATGCTCACCAAGGCTCAGGACAAGTTCGCCTTCCTGCCCGCCACCGTCCAGAGCGGCCATGTCAAGGCCACCATCCTGGAGTCCGACCTTCTCAATTATCCTGGCATGTTCGTCAAGGCTGACGGCACTCGCCTGAAAGCCTCCTTTGCCAAATATCCGAAGAAGATGGCCTATTATAAGTGGCGCGGCATGAGTTATGTCGATGAAACCGAGGATTTTATTGCCAAGACGAGCGGAGCGCGCACCTATCCGTGGCGCATCGTAGCCATCACGGAGAAGGACACCGAGATGCCCGTCAACAATCTTGTGTATGCCCTTGCTTCTCCCAACCGGATCGGCGACACCAGTTGGATCAAGCCGGGCAAGGTGGCCTGGGACTGGTGGAACGACTGGAACCTGAAAGGCGTCGACTTCAAGGCCGGCATCAATACCGCCACCTATAAATATTATATCGACTTCGCTGCCAAGAACCACCTCCCATATATCGTGCTCGACGAAGGCTGGTACGACTCCAGCAAGGGCGACATCATGCACCCCATCGCCGACATCGACCTGCAGGGACTCATCGACTACGGCAAGGAGAAGGGAGTGGGCATCGTGCTGTGGACGGTGTTCAACGTGCTCGACGAGCATCTCGACGAGGCCTGTGAGAAATATGCCGCAATGGGCATCAAGGGCTTCAAGGTGGACTTCCTCGACCGCAACGACCAGACAGCCGTGCAGATGGCGGAGCGTATCGCCATCGTCTGCGCCCTCAACCAACTCTTCCTCGACTATCACGGCTACTTCGCCCCTACGGGCATGAGCCGTACCTACCCCAACATCCTCAACTATGAAGGCGTGTTCGGCATGGAGGAGGCACGCTGGGCAAAGAAGGCGACGGACATGCCACGCTACGACGTCACCTTCCCCTTCATCCGCATGATGGCCGGCAGCGTGGACTTCACGCCGGGCGCCATGCGCAACGGCACCCGCGAGAACTGGGTGGAGTGCTATCAGAACCCCGTCTCCATGGGCACCCGCTGCCATCAGGCGGCCTGCTACGTCGTACAGGACTCCCCCTTCACCATGCTTTGCGACTCGCCGACCAACTATGAGGCAGAGCCGGAATACACCCGTTTCATCGCGGCCATTCCCGACGAATGGGACGAGACGCGCGTGCTCCAGGGCGAACTGGGCGCGTATATCGTCACCGCACGCCGCAAGGGGGATACATGGTACGTCGGCGGCCAGACCAACTGGGACAGCCGCACCATCCACGTGCCACTGTCGTTCCTGGGCGATGGCACCTACTGGGGCACCATGCTCACCGACGGCATCAATGCCGACCACAATGCAGAAGACTACAGGCTCGACAGCCAAAACCGCAGCCGCGGCGACACGCTCACCATCCGGATGGCTTCCGGCGGCGGCTTCGTCATCAAATTAGCAAGACCTACTATTGTCAATCATTTATAAAACATAATCAATATGAAGAGACTCATCGTTTTATTTGCTACGGCAGCCATGCTGCTGCCCGCCTCAGCAGCCAAGAAGCAACAGCAGTCGCACGGCTATCCCATCAACCCCGTGCCCTTTACGAGTGTGAAAGTGACCCCTGGCACGTTCTGGGGACAGCGGCTGGAGGCCAGCCGCAAGGTGACTATCCCCCTCGCCTTCCAGAAGTGCGAGGAAACGGGGCGCTACACCAACTTCTCGAATGCCGCCCAGCACCTGAAAGACCCCTCGAAGGTGTTCAAGGTGAACGGTGTGGGCTACTCCTTCGATGATACCGACCCCTATAAGACCATCGAGGGAGCCTCGTATATCCTGCAGACCTATCCTGACAAGAAACTCGTACAGTATATCGACTCCGTGCTCGACGTGATCGCATCGGCCCAGGAGCCCGACGGCTATCTCTACACCGCACGCACGCAGAATCCCGGCAATCCTCACCACTGGGCAGGCCCCACGCGCTGGAGCAAGGTGGAAGACCTGAGCCACGAGTTCTATAACCTCGGACACATGGTGGAGGGGGCCATCGCCCACTATCAGGCCACGGGCAGCACGAAGTTCCTCAACATCGCCCGCCGCTATGCCGACTGCGTGATCCGGGAGGTAGGCCCGGGTGAGAATCAGGTGAAGCGCGTGCCTGGCCACCAGATTGCCGAGATGGCACTGGCCAAACTCTATATCGTCACGGGCGAGCAGAAATACCTGGATCAGGCCAAGTTCTTCCTCGACATGCGCGGCAAGACGGAACGGCGCGACGAGTACTCTCAGGCCCATAAGCCTGTCATCGAGCAGGACGAGGCCGTAGGCCATGCCGTCCGCGCTGCCTATATGTATGCCGGCATGGCTGACGTGGCTGCCCTGACCGGCGACCAGAACTATATCAAGGCCATCGATGCCATCTGGGACAATATCGTCACCAAGAAACTCTATATCACGGGCGGCATCGGTGCCACCTCCAACGGCGAGGCCTTCGGACCGAACTACTATCTGCCGAACATGTCGGCCTATTGCGAGACCTGCGCCGCCATCGGCAATGTCTACGTCAACCACCGCCTGTTCCTGCTCCACGGCGAGTCGAAGTATTACGACGTGCTGGAGCGCACGCTCTACAACGGCCTGATCTCAGGCGTCTCGCTCGACGGCGGCGGCTTCTTCTATCCCAACCCCCTGGAGTCGCGCGGCCAGCACCAGCGCCAGGCCTGGTTCGGCTGTGCCTGCTGCCCGTCGAACATCTGCCGCTTCATCCCCTCACTGCCCGGCTACGTCTATGCCGTCAAGGACCGCAGCGTCTACGTGAACCTGTTCCTCTCCAACACTGGTAATGTGAGTGTCGGCGGCAAGGCCGTCAGCCTCCGCCAGACCACAGAGTATCCCTGGAACGGCGACATCACGCTGACTGTCGACAAGAACAGCGCCGGTCAGTTTGCCATGAAAGTACGCGTGCCCGGCTGGGTAAGGGGCGACGTAGTGCCGAGCGACCTCTACAGTTATAGCGACAACAAGCGCCTCTCCTACTCCATCACCGTCAACGGAGCAGCAGCCGGCAGCATCACCAACGACGGCTACTACACCATCGACCGCAAGTGGAAGAAGGGCGACCGCGTGCAGATACACTTCGACATGGAGCCGCGCACCGTGCGCGCCATCAACCTCGTGAAGGACGATGAGGGCTGCATCAGCGTGGAGCGCGGACCGCTGGTCTACTGTGCGGAGCATCCCGACAATTCGTTCAACATCATGAACATGCTCGTCAACCAGAATCCTACCTTCACCCTCAGCGACAGCAAGGTGCTCGACTATCCTGTCAAGATGCTGTCCACACAGGCTCAGACGCTCGACTTCGACAAGCAGGGCCGCCTGACCACGAAGGACGTCACGCTGAACCTCATCCCCTACTACGCCTGGTGCCATCGCGGAGCAGGACAGATGAAGGTATGGCTGCCGCAGGATCTCGTGGCCACACGGCCCGCTGCACAGCCCACACTGGCCAACCGCTCCAGCCTCAGCACCTCGCATGAGACTCCGGCCCTGATGGCTATCTGCGACGGACTGGTGCCGAAGGACGGCAATGACCGCAGCGTGAGTTACTATACCTGGTGGCCGAAGCAGAACAGCACAGAGTGGTTCGTCTACGACTTCCCGGAGGAGAACGAGGTGAAGAGTTGCACCGTCTACTGGTTCGACGACCAGCCCTGGGGCGGCTGCTCCGTACCCGCCTCGTGGAAGATTTACTTCAAGGACACCGCCGGTCAGTGGCAGCCCGTCGCAGGTGCCAGCAACTACGGCACGAAAAAGGGCGTGGGCAACACCGTGAACTTCAACCCGGTCAAGACGAAGGCCCTGCGCCTGGAGGTCGTCCTGCCAGAGAAACTCTCCTCCGGCATCTTCGAGTGGAGCGTCAGATAAGTGTCATCACGCACGCGCGTATATTGGCTTATACTTTTTTTATCTTACACTCCTCACACTTCTCACACC
>ODAJ012125444.1_pt1 | contig 10627 bp, 8 predicted proteins | sample 1539241 | NCBI WGS metagenome assembly ODAJ01 (sample SAMN02144231, study PRJEB22623) | gut metagenome | biome: sheep rumen | host: Ovis aries | place: New Zealand
AACCCGACACTGGCGTTGTATTAATTATTTTATTTTCTTTTAATATTTTAATTTCACTTTCAGTTAATTGATAAGGTTCATATTCCTTAAAAGTACTATATGTGAAAAGGTCAAAATAATTAGTGTTTTCTGTAATAATTTTCATATATTTTCTTTTACTATTTCAAAATGTTTTATTTTTTCAAGGTCCTCAATAGGAACCAACACTATAATGTCTTGTCTGTTCTGTCTTTGGTATGCGATATATGGTTTCTTTGGGTTTTTGGACACTGGATGTAACAAATCAGTGTTTTCTTTTATCAATTGTGATAGTTTACTTCGCTGTAAAAACAGATATTTGTCTTCTGTTTCCTGCATTATATAGTCATGACTAGTTGCAACATTGATACCATATTTCAACAACTCACCAACCATGGGCGTGGCACTTCCAGGACCACCGTTGACACTTCTCATTTCAAACCATTCTGCCTCTTTACTGGCCTTTGTATCACTCCTTGAAATTTTCTTTGGCGCTTTTTTGTCGATTGAGCACACAACACCTTTCATTGTAATCCAAATTAAATCAGTGTGGCACTTCACATCAATCTCTGGAGTTGTGTGATAACATGTACCTCCAAGCCTTTGTTCTATGATTTTAGCTGCCTCGTCTTCATCATTTTTTCCTTCAATTAAATATTGTCCATATTTTTCTTGGAATTCATATCCAGTCATTGGTTTTTGTGAATAAACTCATTATTTTCGAAAGTTTTGTAATACCACATTTTAAAAGCAACACATAAATTATCAGCTTTACATTCATCACACAATTTAGCCCTGTCTGGGCATTCTTCATAACATTTTTTACAATCCAACGTATCCATTATTTTTGCATTTTTTCGTAATATTCATTATCAATTTTGTTTATGTAATCCATCGGTGACACCCCGACACCTAGTGTATGAATATTTGTAAACCCATTTTCCTCGGTAATCATCGATTCCTCAGGTTTGACACTTCCTTTGTATTTTTGCCCGTAATTCTCTGTCTGAAATCTCTTGGTTGCAGGGTCCCAGTCACCCCTTGGTTATATCTTCACTCATCATTTCTTGTAATATTTTTCAGTAATGACATTAGCTAAATTAGCACATAATTCAGCTTCAAAATCAATGAAACACATAAAATGTTCTTTCAAGGTGGAGTATAAATTCACAAGGTCAAGTTCATAAATCGAGCATTCGGTAAAGTTATTCTCTTCACAAATAGTACAAACTTCTTTCTTTTTTTCTTTATAATAGTCATTAAACCAACAACCAAAAATGTCTTTCATTTTTAGCTCTTTAAGGGCATTAATAATAGTTTCACTCATGACAGGTTCCTTTTTTTCCAGGTTATTGTAAATTCTCCTGGTAATAGGGAATAATATTGTTGCTAAGTATTCATCGTTTTCGGATAATTCATCCTTTGTTATAAAATAATCGTATAGACTGTCATAAGATATAATCAAATTTTTTATATCATTTTCATCGTGAATACCGTGCAAAAACCCACTATTCTTCCAAGCAACAGTATTCTCATTATTCTGTTTCAAAGTAGTTAATTGTGATATCATAATATTGCGTTTTATTTTATAGCTTCTTTTTCTTTTTCTGATTTAATAGTCTGGTTTGCAATAAGTTCCTTGTAGATGACCTTATCAAACATGTCCTGACTGATTGAGTCGGTGAACAACTGGTAGATACACTCAACATCACGGGTCTGGGTAAGACGATAAATACGGTCCTCAGCCTGTTTATTTGCGGCAGCACTCCAATCATATGAATTAAACACGAGGATTCTTGCCGCTGGCAGACTAAGGCCCACCCCACACGCATGTACTTGACCCACAAATACTTGCACTTTTGGGTTATTCATAAATTCATCCTGGGCTTTGTCTTTTTGCTTCGGTAGCATCTTACCGTTATAGATAACGCATTTCTTCCCAAAATGTTTTTGCAAAATATCCATTTCTTCCTGAAAACAGGTGATAATGACCACCTTTTCACCACTCTCAATGTAGTCTTCAACCAGTTCAATGGTGTGTTTGGTCATTTCTTTAGCAAGATACTGTCTTACAAGCATACCCTCAACCAACTGACGGTATTGTTCGGTGTCATATTTACCAACATTCTCTTGGGCATTTTGATATTCGTTCCAAAGTTTTTCGTATTCAATTTTTTGTTTGTCGGTAAGGTCGTAATATCTCCTCAAAACCGACTTTTCAACCATTTCTCCAGTCTCTGAAGCAAGCCTACGAATATAAATGTCTTTAATTCTCTCCCTTAATTCATCCAAATTCGTTGCATCACCACTCTTTATAATGGTTCTGCCGTCCCTTAACTTCATTTCAACACCACCACAATAACGTTTAAGAAAGTAGTTATAGTCTCTAGTAATATCAGCATCAATGAGTTTCAAAATATTATATAAATTGTTTGGTCTGTTGGTCAATGGAGTACCTGTCAGCAAGAAAATAGCCTTTGGATTGGCTTTGCGAAGGAAATCATAGATAGTTCTGTACCTGATGGAACCATTATTTGATAGTTTTTGAGCCTCGTCGATAATAACACAGTCGTAATTCTCCCAGAACAAAGGCGATTCATTCAATGCTTTCTGAATATCAGCCTTTTTCATAGATTTCTGCATTTTTTGGACCAAATTACCTGTACTTTTATCTTTCACCATTACAGGAACTTTTAATGTGTCAACAACATTACCCTTTTGGTCATAAACATCTTCAATATCAAACACAGGCTCCATTGGGACCTCGTAGAAATTGTCGATAATGTCATAGTTAAGGATGGTATATTTCTTACCTGGGTCCCATTTTGAACCACTGACAATATTGATATCCTCTTCTGGTACATAAAATAACAAGTCTTTCAGCCAAGTGGTTTTTAATGAAGCAGTTGTGATAATTAAAATTTTCTTATAACCACCAGCTAATGAAGCAATGATTGCTTGTAGCGATTTTCCCAACCCCATACTATCTGCTAAAATACATTTTTTGTTAGCTACAAGGAATTTAACTCCAGTCTTCTGATGTTCTTTTATTTTTCTACCTTTAGCTGACGGCATATTGTCATAAACGTCAAAATCAATGTCAAGAGTGTGGTAGTCAATGTCCACAAGTTTATCAAGAAGATATTTTTTCTTCAAATAAAGCAACTGGGTTCCAGTTTTTGATTTCACATACCCATGATAACTACCACCCATTTCACCGATAATCTTAGTGATATGGATTTTTGGCGGGATGAAATCCAAGTTGAACTTTTCTTTTATTGTTTCACCAAGTTCTGGGGCAATCTTAATATTTTTATTTACCTCAATTGGCTCATAATCATAATTGTTTAATATATATTGTACCCCAAAGTCCTCAAGAATGAGTCTTCCACTCTCATACAAAGACTTATAGTAACGGATTTGGTTGTTGGTTCCGTCATACGTCTTTAATATTTCATACGCTTTACTTACACGATTCGGTTTTGTCATGAATATAATATATATTATATAATAATAATATACAACTTTTTTTCACTCCGTAAGATATTTATATAAAAATGTTAGCAAAATGCCAAACAATATGAATACGCCGATAAACAGGAATAACCTTTTCTATTCAAAGGAAGACTTTGATTTTGAAATGGATTTGGTTGAGGGTTACCTTGAAGAAGACACCAACCAAACTGTTGTTGTTTATCAAGTAGACAAAATTACAACTCAGGTTAATGACATTTATAAAGAGGCAAACAAAAATATTCACTTTTTACCTCCTGTTGAGGTTCCTTGTTTATATGAAATCTCGGACCCAACACTCAAATCATATGAAGCCAAAACCCAAAATGGTGTTTATACAGTTAATGGTAATTTGAAGGTTTATATTAACCTAAACACCTTCAAGAAATATGACTTTGACATTAAAAGGGGTGATTATATCGGTGTCATGATTGAAGAGAACAGGATGTACTATTGGGTTGTAACCAACGATGGTAAACTTAACACAGCCAACCAAATGGTTGTCGGTGCTTATAAGACTGGATTTAGGGTAATCGACTGCGCTCCAGTCAGTGATGCAGAATTTAAAGCGTTGTAATCAATGAGAACCTTGAACATGACAAAGAGAAAGACTGGTGATGCCCAGAGACTTGCAATTCAAGACAAAGAGTTGCAGGGGGCACCTATTGTATTAAATCCAGTTGAATATGAGGATATTGATAAGAGTTTCTGTGAGTTTTTCAAAGAGGGCCTTAATATGGTAGATGAAGACGGTAATAAATTTGAAACTTATACTTTCTTCAGTAACCAGAGATTTAGTGAATTTTTACAAACATGGAACCATGATGATGAAGATGGTAACTTGTTAATGAACTTCTTTACAATTACCAGAGATAACAACCCTAATTGGGGTACAATGCATGGTGGAAGATATAATATTCCAGGAAACAATCGTTTTACGGTATTGATGAGAGATATTGTTGATGACAACGGTGTTGATTGCTATGAAATTACATCAATGAGTCAGCCAATCCAGGTTGATATTGCATACAGATTTAGTCTTATCACAGCGAAATTCAAATATTTAAATGAATTCAACACCAAAATTAATTACTTGTTTGCATCAAAACAGTGTTACTTATGTGTAAATGGTCATTATATGCCAATGCTGTTGGAGAATATAAACGATAGCAGTGACTATACAATTGATGGCCGTAAATTCTATATTCAGTCAATTGATGTAAAATTGCTGGCATATATTATCCCAAGGGATGACATTAAAGTCAATTTGTTACCAAAGAGAAGGATTATTAAAACAAATCTTGATGAATATGAAAAGACCCATGTATTGATGGAGTATGATGATGAGGATGGGAATAAGTTCCAACTTGTGATTAAATTCAGTCCAAAAATAACAAAAGTCACTTTTACATTGGATGATGACATGTACTTGACGTTTTCTGATAAAGAAAACGCAAATAAAGCTCAAATGAAGGTTAACGGGGATGATGTTGACATTGAGTCCAAATTAAAAATAAAGGCTGGTGATGAAATATTCATTAAGATAACCCAACCAAACTCATTGAAGTTATCCAAGATTAAATTTAACGGTGAGTTAATTCCAAACGATTAAGTTTTCTACTTATAATATAAGGCTAACCTTGTAATATAAGTACTTATATTATAAGGAATAAAAAATAAAATATAATAAATATTTTATTTTTATCTTATAACTAAAGTATATTATATTATAAGTACCTTATAGGGGCAAAAATTTATTTTATCTGAAATTTTTTGTATATTATAGGCATGGATAAGACTATGAAAACAATGACCGTCGAACAGGCCCTCACTCTCAATGATGCCGTTGAGGCGTTATTTAATGAACATATTAAATATCAAATTAATGTGGCGTATCGGTTGTATCAGCTTAAAAAAGAACTCAATGACATGTCGGAATATGTTATCGAACATATTATTGAGGTTATACCGAAACTAAAAGAAGAGGGAGCCGAACTGTCTGATGACGAAAAACTTGTATATCAAACTATATTAAATTCACCAATAGAGGTTGACACATTCAATCTCACCAGGGCTGAAATATACTTGACCAATGAGGGTGTAAGTCTCGATAAACCAAGTGTTGAATTGCAGCTAATAGAGAAATTGGAGCCATTATTTTAAACTTTTGGATTATTGTATGATATTTATATTATATAATAATTAAATATTTAGAAATAATATGGCTAAAAGAAGTAGTACAAGAAGAACACACGTAAGTCCTGGTATTTACTACAAAGAGACTGAGGTTAAATACTCAACCAAATCTCTCGGTATCACTACCTTAGGTCTTGCAGGTGAAACAGTAAAAGGCCCTGCTTTCCAGACAATTCCAATTGAGGATTGGCGTGAATTCCAGTCATACTTTGGTGGAACTAACACAGAAAAGTTCCGTGGTTCACAGTATCCTAAATACGAACTTCCATACATCGCACAGGAGTATTTGAAACAATCAAAACAGCTTGAGGTTGTTAGAGTTCTCGGTTTGTCAGGTGTTAATGCTGGCCCAGCATGGGTTCTCACAGCAACTAAACACGACTGTAAGGAAGGTTATGAGTATGAACCTAAAATGGTTGAAAATCCAGAAACGCACAAAGAAGAACAGGAAGTTCGTGATAGAAATTACCCACAGGTTTATGAGATGTTACAGGAAGGTGACACCAGAGACGGTGGTTTATATCCAGCTGGTGTAGCTTTCTCAGTACCAGCAAGTGAAGAAGCTGGCGAGGAAAGTGAAGGTTTACCAGATTGTTGGGTTCTTGATTCATATGTAAATACTAGTGGTGACATTATGTATTTCGATGACAATAAGGATGAACACTTTGAGGTTCTTCCTGAAGGAATCCAGTACTTGTTTGGCAGTGTTGCAGACCTTGAAACCTTTGCTGGCGACAACGAGTGGGGTGAGTCATTCTTGTCAATCAATCTTGATGATATGTTTGACAATGGTTCATTAACAGATGGCTGTGTTGCTATTGAATTTACAAAGGGTGATAAAGGTAAAATTGCAAAAATTTACAAATTTGATTTATCACGTAGGCCTGATGAACAAGATGCTGGTTATGTAATTTGTAATAAAGATAAAGAAGGTGAACCAGGTGTTCCAGACCCAGATAAACCAGATACTAGTAAATTTGATTATACTAAAATAAATCAAGTATTGGTAGCTGATGATGAAGGCGAAATTTATAAACATAATTTCATTCTCATTCCAAAAGCAGAATTTGATTCAGTTATGGGTACTGATGCTGGTTATGATGCTAGTGTTGACTTCACTGCATCAAAGATTAAGGCTCGTCACTATTTGTATAGCGAGGAAAATGCTGACGGTAACCGTTACACTGACGAAACTGGTATCTTCTATGGTTATAAATCATCAGAACTTAAGACTATCTGTATTGAAGATGTTACTGGCGAATACAATAATATTGTAATCGGTATCCTCCGTTCACGTGGTGAACACAAGAGAGCTGTCCAGAACGGTGTTGATGAGTGCGGTAACCCAACCTATTCATATGATGGTATTGAATATTATGCTAAGAAAGTTGAACTTACCCCAAGTAAGACTTTGGCTCTTGGTGATTCATGCTCACCTGGCTTCAATACCGTAACTGGTGATTTCAACGTCGATGCATCAAACTATGGTCGTTTCACTATTGCTGTTGACTCAGTTAAGGGTTGTGACATCTGTGGTATCGATACCTTTATTAAACGTGAATATTCAGTTTCATTGAATCCAAGCGATAAGAACTATATCATTAAGGTTCTTGGTACTGACCCAGAGGTTGGTGATTCAGATGTTTATGTTGAGGAACTTTACGATGTAGCACTTGAACAGCTTATCTATGCTGGTCAAATCAATGCTATTAACCACGAGTTGGTAAAATTCCCATATGTAAGCATTGTTCCAGAACATGAACCAGTTGATGACTTGTTGACTTTGGATGCAAGTAACTTGACCCGTAAACACTTGGGTAAACGTTACCTTTACACTTATTCAGACTCATTGCAGAATGGTATCAAAGTCCGTATTTCAACCGACAATGGTACAACTTGGGAGGAGAGAACAGGTATTGTTGGACACATCTACACTGTTATGTCAATGGTCAATAACGAAACTGGTAAAAAAGAATATTTCTACGGTGAGTATAGAGCTGAAGACGGTGGCTTGATTAAAGGTGTTAAGAAATTCACTGAATATTTGACTCTTTATCAATATAATAGAGACGTTCTTAAGAATGATTATATTTTACGTAATTGTGTAAAATGTATGGCTGATGACATGTACTATGTATATGACGACTTCGATGACAGCGACTACGCTAACGAAGGTGATGTAAAACCAATTACATTTGACTTCAATAACTATAAGGAATCTTATCGTTATTCATCAACTCCTTGGATTGTTTCTGAGGTTAAGGGTAGTGGTGACAACATTAAGTTGCACAAATTATTCAGATTCCACACAATTTCTGATGGCGACAACTCAGTAAATGAGGTTAAAGTCTCTATTGAAAATATTGACCCAGATGCTGGTACGTTTGATGTTGTTGTTCGTTCATTCTACGATAGCGACACCAATCCAAATATCTTGGAGAAATTCGGTAGATGTAGCTTAGTACCAGGTGAGAGCAACTATCTTGGTCTTAAGATTGGTACTCTTGACGAGGTTTATGTAAGCCAGTCAGGTTATATCACCGTTGAAATTAATGAGGATGATATTACCATGCAGTCAGTCCCATGTGGTTTCTTGGGTTATCCTGTAAGAAACTACAAAGGCTTTGGTATCTATGAATTTGCCGATGCAGCTGACAGCCTTTCAACAAGCATGAAACAGCCTTATGTTAAATTTAACAACTACATTGACGAAGACCTTAAAGCTAAGAAACAGTACTTCGGTATGTCAGACCTTATCGGTATCGACGAGGACATTCTTTCATACAAGGGTGTTGAGGCTTACAACGAAGACCCAGACTACTTGACTCCTTGCTTCCACTTGGATGCTCGTATTCTTAACGGTGAACCTACCTTAGATAGGGATAGAGGTGTTTACTATGTTGAGGATGACAATAATAACAAGCAGGTTGTTGACGTTGATGGTACTACAGGTTACACTTGGGTTACTGTTAGCAGAGCCCAGACAACTGATGCTGGTATTGAACCAAGAATTGGTACTGACGATGTAATGGAAGGTACTATCTATGAGGATAAAGCCTACCGTAAATTCACTGTATGCTTCTATGGTGGCTGGGATGGTTGGGATTACTACAGAACCAGTCGTTCAAACGGTGACGAATATCGTGCCAACAAGTACAAAGGTTCAATCAACAAAGCCAGCGGTGACGGTACAATGTTCTCATACATTAAAGATGCTGAGGCTTATGGTTTCACTGGTGACACTAAAGTTATCAACTCAGACTACTATGCATATCTTGCTGGTGTAAAACAGTTGGATAACCCGAAGACTGTTACTATTAACTTGTTCGCTACCCCAGGTATCGACTATGTTAACCAGACAGCCCTTGTAAATGAGATTATTGATATTATTGAGGAAGACCGTGGTGATGCACTTTATGTTATTACTACCCCCGATAAACCTTACGGTGCTGGTGATAGCAAGGCCGAAATGTATTCTCCACAGGAGGCAGTCTTCAACCTTGAGGAAAGTGACATCGACACCAACTATGCATGTACATACTATCCTTGGGAGAAATACTATGACAGTGCAAACAGCCAGTACATTTATTTGCCTGTAACGCTTGATGTTGTACGTAACATGGCTTACACTGACAATATTAAGTTCCCATGGTTTGCATCTGCTGGTTGGAATCGCGGTGACGTTACTGGTGTTGAACCAAAACGTAAGCTTAAACTCGCAGAACAGGACACTCTTTATGAGGGAAGAATCAACTTCGTTAACTCATTTGCAAAAGAGGGTGACAGAATCTGGGGTGACAAGAACTTGCAGGTACATGATGGCATCATGAACAGAATCTCAAAGAGAAGACTTCTTATCCGTTTGAAGAATTTGTTACAGAATGCTTGCGTTGGCTTGCTCTTCGACCCTAACGACAAGACTGTTGTTGATTCATTCAAGACCAGTGTTAAATCAGTCCTTGATGGTATCAAGAGAGACAGAGGTATCTATGATTACTACATTGAGGTTGATGACAGCGCCGAAGCAAGAGACAGACTTGAACTTCCTGCAAAGATTGGTATCAAACCAACCCAGATACTTGAATACATTGACATTGAGCTTTCAATCACCCCTGCTGGTGTACAATGGGCTTAATCTCAATAATACACAAAAAGCCTCACAGAAATGTGGGGCTTTTTTTATTTTCAAATTATTCTGTATATTATAAACATGGAAAAAGGATTTACATTAGTTATCGCTCTGTATAACAAAATTGAAACAATTAAAAATACACTCAATAGTGTCTTGTATAGGCATGGGTCATATCCTTTCAAATGTCTTATAATTGATGATGATTCAACCGACGGGTCTTCTGATATTGCTCTGGAATTTGATAGGAAATATCCAGATGTGTTCCAATATGTTAAAAGGACACACCATGAAAAAAAGACCCCATCATATGCCAGGAATATGGGTATAATGTTGGCTGATACCGAGTACATTGGCTTCTTGGATGCCGACGACGAGATTTGTCCAGGTTTTATTGACAGAGGGTGTAATTTTCTCGATAAACACCCAGAATATAGTATGTATGGTTGTGGCCAGATAACTAAAATGATGAATGAAAAGAAAGAGGTTTGTTATTATCATTTTCAATTTCATGAAGATATTAGAAATTTTGAAGACTATGTACTGAAGAATGGACTAAACATAAGTTTTTGTGCTAACATCTACAAAACGGAATTGGCTCGAAAGAGTTTGTTTTTACCAGTGTTTACCGAAGACATGGTTTTTAAACTTGCTTACATTTTTAAAAATCCGAACATATATATTGACAAAGAAATAAGTGAAAGTTTCATCTGGGACATTAGTGGTGATTATAATAATACGTATAATGCTCCGTTAAGACCAAATGACAAA
>ODAJ012177012.1_pt1 | contig 10625 bp, 6 predicted proteins | sample 1539241 | NCBI WGS metagenome assembly ODAJ01 (sample SAMN02144231, study PRJEB22623) | gut metagenome | biome: sheep rumen | host: Ovis aries | place: New Zealand
CCGACGCTGAGGGTACCTCGAACAAAGGCGGCAGCTACTGGATGGATTATGCCGGTATGGAAGGATCTCCTTCAAGAACGTCTTCCTCCAATAACTTCGTGGAGGACGGCAACGACGTTTATCTGGAGGCATATCCCGCTGACGGCTACAAATTCCTCGGATGGTACCAGGGAGATCCTGATCGGGCGGAGGGAAAGCCCTATACGGGCGAGCCGCTCACGACAGACAGCGTTTATGAGTTCGATGCGCCCATCAGCCTGACAAGGCCCTATATCTGCGCCGTGTTCGATGTGGATGAATCACCGCAGGGCGATCAGGTGCAGATGTGGGTCGGCAACACAGAGGTCATCGGGCCGAACAGCTCCGCGCAGGGAGGCAAGGTAGCGGTCAAATATGAGCCGAGCTACGATATATATCCGAATATTACAGCGAAGGACGGCACGAATTTTGTCGCCGGTGAGATCCTTCCGTTCTACAAGGGTGACGAGTGTACGGTATACCAGCAGGCAGACGAGGGTTTTCATTTCGTAGGCTGGTATCATGTAAATATTGAATGGGGGCCGGGGGAAACTCTGGCATGGGAAGGCAGTCCGATTTCGACTGCGGACAGCTTTACCTACAAGCCCGGACAGACTGTCGTGGCAGGCGATTCAGAACCGCTGCGTTACGTGTGTGCCGTGTTCGAGAAGAATCAGGCCGTGACCCACACAGTTTCCTTCGATCCCGGTACAGGATATGGAGAAATGAAGCCGTATACTGTGGACGATGGAGAGAGTTTCACACCTCCGGAATGCACTTTCAGTCACAGTAACCCGGATCGGGTCTTCTATAAGTGGGTTGTGGACGGCAAGTTCCTGAGATTGGGTGAGTCGTTCACGGTAACGAAAGACACCGTGGTCAAGGCCGTGTGGCATTATCGGGAGATCCAGAGGCTCGATAATTCTGTCGACCGAAGTGTTACGGATGTAGTCGGTCATCTCATTCTCAGGGATACCCGTACGGGAGAGGAGCGCACGGAGGTCGTATTTGACGAAGTGACCGCTTCCGCCTTCACAGAGCCGTCCAACGTGACCGTCAATGCCATGATCACGGAGGCAAAGGAAGCTGTGGCAAAGAAAGCCAAGGAGTACGCCGGAGAGAGTGCCGTGACGATGGTCAGCGAAACGGTCTCAGACCCTGCAATCAAGGATTTCAAGGATGACCGGACTTATACATACTTCACCGATGGTCAGGACAATGCAGGAGACTTCTACACGTTGATGATCATTGACGGCGGGTACCTTCATAGCTGGCAGTACGATGTGACGCTCGTGGCAGAGTATACGAGTGTGGATCCGAGCGCAGCGACGATTACACTGCACTGGTCATCTGCAGACGGTGTGGACCTCATGCAGCCGATTTCCGTTGAGACAAAACCGGGCACCCGGCTCGACGATGCTTTGACGGCTGCCGGACAGCCCTATGATGACATTTTCAGTAAGGATGGCTATGCGGACTTCGGCTATCGGTCGCTTCATCCGTTCGACAGCTTTTCCGATGAGAATGATTTCTACGATGACTGCATCGGCTACGATTATGTTATTGAGAACAGCACAGACATTTATGTCGTAATGTTCAAGGAACTCGGTGCTGCTTCGATTTCTGTCGCCGCTCCTGTCTGCGGCAGTACCGATGCCCCGGCGGTTTCCGTCCTGACAGGCGAGTGCACCCTTGATGGTACTCCGGTATGGTGCGAGGACGCCGATCCGCTTGTGCCGTATGAAGGTGCGCTCAAAGGCGGTATCCAATATCTGGCCGCGATCCAGCTGGACGCAGATTTCCATTACTATCTTGCTGACGACGCGCAGATCACCGTGAGCGGAGGCGAGCTCGTAAGCGCAGGTCCGCACTTTGCGGGTATTGGCGTTCTTGTCAGGGTGGCAGTCGAGCACATTCCGGGCGATGCGGTCAAAGAGAACGAGATCGGGGCTACATGCACCGAAGCAGGCAGCCATGACGAAGTCATCTATTGCACAGGATGCGGTGCGGAAATTTCCCGCACGGAGGTAACTGATCCGGCGCTCGGCCACGACTGGGGCGCCTGGGAAATTACAAAAGAGCCGACCGAGACGGAAGACGGAGAGGAGACCAGGACCTGTACACGCTGCCCGGAGAAAGAGACGAGGGCTATCCCGCATCTTTCTGTAGAGTACCGCAATACTGAGGGAGATGGAAGCTCCCGGGAAAAAGGCAGCACAGAGTCTCTCCTGTTCGTGTTCAAGCGCAATGTAAATGACGAGACGGCCTTCTCCCACTTCACGGGCATTCTGGTAGATGGGAAAGCAGCTGACACAGCCGACTATACCGCAGAGTCCGGGAGTGTTATCATCAACCTGAAGCCGGCGTATCTGGAGATATTATCCAAGGGAGAGCATTCTCTTACGGCAATGTTCGATGATGCCGATGACGTCACCGTGCGCTTTACTGTGACGGAAAAAGAAGCGGCTCCGGCAGACGGTCAGACGGATAAAAAGGATACACCAAAGAAGGATACGCCAAAGACCGACACACCAAAGAGCGGCACACAGAAAACCGGAAGCACGAAGACTTCCGGCACATCCGCGAAGACAACTGCGAAAAAATCGCCGAAGACAGGCGATAATACGAACGCCGTTGTCTGGGCGGTACTGCTTACGGCAGCGGCTGCGACCATCGGGGTCGTCCTGATGCGCAGGAGAAAGAACGGGAGATCCTGATTCTGAGACCGGAAGCGGGATCGATGGCTGACCTGAGCCGGATGGAAACCGGTCGGGAAAAGTCATGTGAAAAGTAATGACAGTATATAGAGCAGGAAGAGAGGCAAGAAACCTCTCCTCCTGCTTTTTATTCCCCTTAAATGATTGTTTTCCTCTCTGCAAAGATGTGCTATCATATATATTCCAGGTTCAGTGTGGAGCAAGATTCTTCCGAAGAGCAGCATTTGATGCTGAAATCGTGCGAAAGGAAGTCTCAGGCCGTGTCGGAAAAGCATGCTTCCGGTCCGGAGCCTGACAGACAGGAAGAGAATGGATATTTTATATATTGTCATACCGGCCTACAACGAGGAGGCCAACATCGGGGACGTCATTGCGAGCTGGTACCCGATCATTGAAAAGCATAACGGCGGAGGGCAGTCGAGGCTCGTGATCATTGATGACGGGAGCAGGGACCGCACGCTTGAAATCATGCAGGATGCTGCGAAGACGAGGCAGCTTCTCGTGCCGCTCACAAAGGAAAATAAGGGACACGGCGCGACGGTCCTCTACGGTTATAAATATGCGCTTCGCGAGGGGGCGGATTTCATTTTCCAGACGGACTCGGACGGGCAGACGCTGCCGGAGGAGTTCGAACCCTTCTGGGAGAGGCGGAATGAATATGATCTGATCGCGGGCTGGCGGCGCGGACGGCAGGACGGGTTTTCAAGAAAGGTCATTACCACGGTCCTCCGCGGGACGGTGAAGCTTACTTTCGGGCTCGATCTGCGGGACGTAAATGTTCCGTACAGGCTCATGAAGGCGGAAACGCTTCGGAAGTGGATCGGTCTTGTTCCGCCGGATTTCAATCTGACAAATATCGCGGTCATGGCGATTTTCGGAAAAGTCGGGGCAAGGATCCTCTCGATCCCGGTCACGTTCCGGCCGAGGCAGGGAGGAAAGAGTACCGTGAATGTTCGGAAGATCGGCGGCATCGGGGTTCAGGCGCTCCGCGATTTCCGGAAGCTGAACCGTGCAATCGACCGGGCGATCGAATACCGGGATATAGAGTGAACCGGGTACGGGTCCTTCGGGGGCGATACTTTCCGCTTCGAAAGACAGCTCTTTGATCACAGCAGTGCATCGGGGTGAAGTAACCCGGTGGAAAAACTCTCAGAGAGCAGTGCTGTACAGGCAGGGATTTTTTATATGAAGAGAAAACTTGAGAATTTATTAAAGGCGTACGCGGAATCCGATGCGTACGCTTTTCATATGCCCGGTCATAAGCGACGCCTAACGCCGGAATGGCCGGCGGAGGCCGGGGCGATCGATATCACGGAAATCGACGGATTTGACAATCTGCACGATGCGCAGGAGATTCTCTCGGAGGAAATGAAGAGCGCGGCTGCCTTTTACGGTGCCCGGGAGACGATTTTTTCTGTGAACGGGTCGACCTGTGGGATGCTGGCAGCAGTGTCGGCAGCGGTACCGGAGGGCGGAAGGATCCTGATCGAGCGGACGAGCCATATGTCCGTCTATCATGCGGCTTACCTTCGTAAGCTTCATGTATCGTATATCGGGGAGGGAGTCTGCGCTCCGCCGGAGGAAGAACCCGGAGACGGAGAGAGTGCGGAGGAGAAGATCGATGCGGTCATTATCACGAGTCCCGGGTACGAAGGGTGTATCCGTGATATCGCGGCCTGGGCCCGTTTTGCCCACAGGAGGGGTGCGTGCCTGATCGTGGACGGGGCGCACGGAGCGCATCTCGGCATTCATCCGTATTTTCCGGAATCGGCGGTCCGGCTCGGCGCGGATCTTGTTGTCATGAGCACGCACAAGACGCTGCCTGCGATGACGCAGACAGCCCTGATCCACAATGTGACCGGGAGGGTTTCTTCGAAAAAGCTTCATTTTTTCATGGATATCTATGAGACATCGAGTCCGTCCTACGTGCTGCTCGCGTCGATCACGGGGGCTCTTCATTTTCTGTATGAGCAGGGGGCGGAGGCTTTTTCGGTCTACGCAGACAGGCTTCGCAAGATTCGAAGAGAACTTTCCGGGCTTAAGAACTTTGCACTGGCAGGCGGGGAAGATTCGATCCTTCGAAGCGATGACGAGCTTCCGCCCTTCCCTGCGGGGACGGAGATGGATCCCGGTAAGCTCGTGATCCTGACCGCCGATGGAAATGCCCTTTATGACGTGCTGCGGGAGCACTATCATCTGCAGATGGAGATGCGCGCGCCGGGCTATGTGCTTGCGATGACATCGCCGGCGGACACGGAGGAAGGATTTGAGAGGCTTACGGCGGCGCTGCGGGAGCTTGACCGTGAAGAGCGTTGGGCGGTCCCGAAGGCAGCGTCCTCTTCGGGAATCGGGATTTTTGAGAAATCCGGACCGGCAGCAGGCCATGATCCTGCCGTGGAAGCGGGGAGACAGAGGATTCCGGATCCGATATTGAGGATCTGTGAAGCCGTCGATTCTCCGTGTGAGATGCTTCCTCTCCGGGAGGCGGAGAATCGGATCTCCGGGGATTTCGTGATCCTCTATCCGCCGGACGCGCCACTCATCGTGCCGGGGGAGATCATCACAAAAGAGGTGATCAGGGATATAGGAATGTGGACAGACAGGGGATATTCCGTGATGGGAGTGGATAACGGAAGAATTTCCTGCGTCCGGTCGGAAAAATGAGTTCCCGAAAGTGTTCGCGTGCTTAAACATGCGTACCGTTTGTTCCGGCGGAGCATTTTTCGGCCGAAAAAACTTAATTGCAAAGTAAAAGAAAAAAGCGATGGGATCCGATATGAGTCCCATCGCTTTTTTGCGGCTCTCTGCCATCGCCGGCATTTACCGGATTGCAGGGAGAAATGCCTTCATCCTCTCGTTAATATTCCGAAGGAAAGATTTTCCCGGATCGCAGAGAGAACTGTTTTACAGCTCTTCTCCCGTCAGCAGATGATACGCTTCCTTATACTTTTCGATCGTCCTGTCAATGACATCCTGCGGAAGGTCATAATCGCTGTCCGGATTTGCCTTCAGCCAGTCACGGACGAACTGCTTGTCGAAGGACGGCTGGCCATGGCCCGGCTCATATCCCTCGAGCGGCCAGAAGCGGCTGGAGTCCGGTGTGAGCATTTCGTCGCCGAGGACGACATTTCCGTCTTCGTCCAGACCGAACTCGAACTTTGTATCCGCGATGATGATCCCGCGGGAGAGCGCGTAATCCGCACACTTCTTGTAGAGCGCGATCGTGCAGTCGCGGAGCTTTTCGGCGTATTCGACGCCGTGTCCGGGGAACTGCTTTTCCAGAACATCGATGCTCTGCTCGAAGCTGATATTTTCATCGTGGTCACCAATCTCTGCCTTAGTGCTCGGCGTGTAGATCGGCTCCGGCAGTTTGTCGCACTCCGAAAGGCCTTCCGGCAGCCTGATTCCGCAGACGGTTCCGTTCTTCTTATAGCTTGCCCAGCCGCTGCCCGTGATGTAGCCGCGCACGATGCATTCGATCGGAAGCATGGTGAGCTTTTTTACGAGCATACTGTTCCCGCAGTAATCTTCTCCGCGGAAGAACTCCGGCATATCCTCCGGATCGACGCTGATCATGTGGTTCGGAAGGATGTCCTTCGTGTAATCGAACCAGAATTTTGACATCTGGGTGAGGACAGTCCCTTTCTTCGTGATTTTGTTCTTCAGGATGACGTCGAAGGCGGAGATGCGGTCTGTGGCGACCATGACGAGTTCATTTCCAAGATCGTAGATCTCGCGGACCTTGCCCTCTTTTACCGGAGTGTATTCTTTCATCGTGATTCCTTTCTGTCTTAAAATAAAGTTTGGCTCTTGAGAAAATCTGTGCGAAATGGAATTGTTTAAATGTTTATACAATTTCCATGAAGCACAGACTTTCGCAATTGCCTGTTGAAAATATAAAACCAAAACTCCCCGTAGCACCTGCACGGGAAGTCAAGCTGATCCCGTATGACAGTATCAGTATAAAGCATTTTTTTTGTAAAGCAAGTAAAAACATCGAATCCGGGCAGATTCAGACCGCAGCGCCGGCCTTTGCGGAGACCAGCGGCAGCCCTGATTCCAAGTCTTCCGGGTCACCTTCACTTTCCGTGCGGCCATGAACCTTATGATTAAAATTACGAGAATTCTGCGTCAGAGATTGAATAGTGTCTGGCATATGCGGTGGTATCATCTTTTTTACATATAATGAAGAAAAAATATTGACAAAGTCTATTAAAAAGATGTTATAATTGTATTGGAAACGTTTACGGGAACGTTTACGGAAGGCTGAGAAAGGTATACGGGCAATACCGATAAGGTGAAAGCATGACGACAATCAAAGACATTGCGCGGATATCCGGCTACAGTATCGGTACGGTATCGAGAGTAATCAACAACCGGGCGGATGTCAGTGAAGAAGCAAGAGAAAAGATCAGCAAGATCATACGCGAGCGAGGCTATCAGCCGAATTCCATTGCCAGAAAACTGAAGCAGAGTGTTTCTTCGGAAGTTTCCATCATCGTACGCGGCAGTAAAAACGTATTTTTCGAGTCTATACTGGAAGAAATCCAGATCAAGATGAGAGAGTACGATGAGAATATCAGTGTCCAGTTCATCGGTGAAACAGACAATGAGGTGGAGACGGCTGCCCGGATCATAACGTATCTGAAGCCGAAAGGTATTATATTCCTGGGAGGGTATATCGATGCATTTCGCCATGATTTTTCACAGATTCATCTGCCGTGTGTACTTGTGACGAACGATGCTCGGGATTTTGGCTTTGATAATCTGTCAAGTTTTACAACAGACTATTTTGATGCCGGAAAACACGTCGTCGATCGACTGCTGTCCAGGGGACACACAAGAATCGGCATTCTTGGGGGGTATCCCGAGGGTTCGGGAAGAGAGTATAAGAACGGGAAGATCCTGGGAGCTGTTGAAGCACTTCGTGAAAACGGTATTCTATTTGATTTTGACAGGGATTATGAACCCTGTTCGTACTCGGCGGAGAGCGGCTATAAAGCGCTGGAGACATTGTTCCGCAGATCGCCGGACCTGACGGCGGTCTTTGCTCTCAGTGATTCGATCGCATTTGGTACGATCAGAGCCCTGAAGGATATCGGCCTGCGTGTTCCCGAAGACTTCTCGGTGATCGGTTTCGACGGCCTCACATATGCAAACTATTCCATTCCAAGGCTCTCCACGATCCGGCAGGATACGGCGGGGCTGGCAAAAAAGAGTGTTGATGATCTTCTGATGAGGCTCAGCTACGGAGGCGAAGCCGTTCACGAACTGGTACCGTATGCGTACATAGAAGGAGAGAGTGTGGCGGTGAACCGGAAATCCTGACGAGAGGGATTGAGATCCGCCGCTGAGATGAGCAGGATATTTGTTTTACCCGTTGCCTGCAGAAGCGGGTTTTCCCGCACTGAGAATAAAGTGCAGCAGATCCAAAGTTTCTGTTGGATCAGTATATAAAAAATTATTTTTTAAGGGAGGAAACAACATGAAAAAGCTTGCAGCAACAATGATGGCGTTGGTACTGTGCATATGCTTGCTCGCAGGATGCGGGGGCAGCTCAGGCGGCTCGAGCGGAGGCAGCACGGGAGGCGGTGAATCCGGCGGCTCGGGGAGCAAGGAAGCGATTAGTGCCACCGTCACGGTATGGGGACCGCAGGAAGACCAGTCCGATGACAACGGCAAGTGGCTCCAGACGCAGTGCGAGGCATTTGCAAAAGCACATCCTGAATGGACCATTACTTTCAAGTACGGCGTTTGCTCGGAAGGCGACGCGAAGACGAATATCGGAACGGACCCCAGTGTCGGTGCAGATGTATATCTGTTTGCAAATGACCAGATTCCGGATCTGCTCAAGACCGGCGGTCTCGCCGAGCTCGGCGGCACCAATGTCGAGAACATGAAAGCCAACAATTCCGAGACCACAGTGGATACCGTTACCTATAACGGTTCTGTTTACGGATTCCCGTTTACCGGCAATACATGGTTCATGTATTATGATAAGTCCGTCTTCTCGGATGAGGATATTAAATCCCTGGATGCCATGCTTCAAAAGGGCAAGGTAGCTTTCCCGCTGGACAACTCCTGGTATATCGCCGCTTTCTATGTGGCAAACGGATGCACACTGTTCGGAGCGGATGGCAATGATGCCGATGCAGGCTTTGATTTCAGCGGAGACAAGGCTGTGGCAGTGACCAATTATCTGGTAGATCTGGTCGCAAATCCAAACTTCGCGAACGGCGATGTAGGAACAAACGCTGATGCCAAGGCGTTCTTCTCCGGCACATGGGATTATCAGAAGGCCGTTGACGCATACGGCGAGAATCTCGGTATTGCACCGGCACCGTCTATCACGATCAATGGGGAGCTGAAGCAGATGAAGGCTTTTGCAGGTTCCAAGGCGGTCGGCGTGAATCCTGCAACCGCACTTTACAAAGAGCATCCCGAAGTGGCCGTTGCCCTGGCGGCATATCTTGGCGGCACCGATGCACAGAAGGCGCACTATGAGCTTCGCAATATCATTCCTACCGACAACAATGTCAAAGTCGAAGATCCTCTTGCCCAGGCACAGATGGATACGATGTCTGTTGCTTCCATCGTACAGCCGCTTCAGGCGAACATGGGAAATTACTGGACACCTGCGGAATCCATGGGCAAAGAGCTCGTGTCCGGCACAGTGACACATGACAATGCCGCAGATAAGACGGAATCGATGAACACATCGATGAATACCTCTGCAGTACAGTAAGACAGTTCTGTCATTTGAATCGATTCAAGAACGCCTCGGCGTTCTTGAATCGATTCTTCATCGCGAGATTGTACTCACGATGAAGACGAGTTTCACTTTGCGTGCGTATTTCATATTTAACTCACGAGTATTGCGCGATGAAGAATCAATCGGGACAACGCGGACCGTGCTGACGAACGGAATGAACCGCACCGGACTTTGCGCGGGGGACGGGTCAGCGTCAGCTGACGTCTTCCAGACCGAATCCCTGCGCATCTTTGCGGCCGGCAGCAACCGGCCGCCTGTTATTTACTCTGTCGGGAGGTAATCTTTCATGAATGAAGATCGCATTACCGTAAAAAATGCATTGCTAAAGGGTGATCTTTTTACAAAACTTTCTGCTGTTCTTATGGGAGCGGGAATTGCAGGACATCGGCAGATCATAAAAGGCGCTGCCGTCTTACTCATGGAAATCGCATTCCTGGGGTTTATGGTCACAACAGGCTTTCATAATCTGAGCATGATGTCGAGCCTTGGTACGGAAGCGCAGGGAAAGGTCTGGAACGAGGCCAAGCAGATCTATGAGTATACGACCGGCGACAATTCGCAGCAGATCCTCCTCGCCGGTGTGGTCACATGCTTTGTGATAGCAGGGTTCATTGCCCTCTGGATCCTTCAGTTTCAGCATTCCTACAAGCTCCAGAAGATGATCGAAAAAGGAGAGACGGTACCGAGCCTTGGCAAGGATGTGAAGAACCTGTTCGACGGCAACCTTCATATTACGCTGATGGCACTTCCCTGCATCGGTATTTTAATATTCAATATCGTACCGCTGGTCTACATGATCACGATGGCGTTCACGACGTATTCCAAGGAAGGTGAGCATCTGGTCCTGTTCGACTGGGACGGCCTGCATCAGTTCCAGAGAGTGCTCAATATGAACGGCAATATCGGCCGCCAGTTCTGGCACGTACTCGCCTGGACGATCGTATGGGCGATTTTTGCGACATTCCTGAACTATATTCTCGGTATGATTCTGGCCATGATCATCAACAGGAAGGAAACGAAATGGAAATCGTTCTGGAGATTCTGTTTTGTGCTCTCCATCGCTGTTCCCCAGTTCGTTTCGCTGATGATCATGAACATCATGCTGCAGCCGTCGGGTG
>ODAJ011217105.1_pt1 | contig 10623 bp, 12 predicted proteins | sample 1539241 | NCBI WGS metagenome assembly ODAJ01 (sample SAMN02144231, study PRJEB22623) | gut metagenome | biome: sheep rumen | host: Ovis aries | place: New Zealand
TAGGTAGTCTTATCAAAGTTATTCTCAACGTAATCAATTAAGATAGATTTAGTACGGATTAAGAAGTTAGAAATTTTCTTAATAGTATCTATATTGTCTGAATTCTTTGGTATGCCATTAATACCAATCATTGTATTATTAATGGTATCATAGAAATCTTTATAATCTATCTTTAATTGGAGAGTACGAATACGTTTCTGAGTGTCTGTAAGAGAATCATATATTTCTGATTCTGCAGCGGAGAGATCTTGGTCTTCTGGCTGCGCGGGTGCAGGTTCATTACCGCCTTCTGCAGGAGCTTCACCACCCTCAGGGGCATCTCCACCACCACCTTCTCCTCCTTCAGTACCAACGTCTCCTCCACCTTCTGATTCACCACCGGCATCACCACCGAGATCATTATCATCCAAAGTGAAGTCATCATCGTCTCCAGTATCTGCATTATCATTTGCAGGAGCTTCATCGGTAGGTTGATCTTCTGTGGGGGTATCATCAGTGGTTGTGTCTTCTGTTGGAGTATCTTCTGTATTAGTATCATCCCCAGTATCATCAAACTGACTATCATCTAATGTGAAGTCATCTTCATCATTGTCATCGGCTATATCATTAGGAGCTTCCTCTGTAGGATTATTCTCTTCTGTTCCAGCATCTGCTACATTCTCTGCAGCATCTTCTGGAGATTCTTCTCCATTAGCAGCCTTCTCATCTTCTTCATCTTTAATAGTGAAGTCATCATCGTCATCTACTTTCTCTCCATTGATTTCTAATTCATGAAGAAAGATAGATTTATTTTTATCTAAAGAGATACCCTCTCTTAATAGAGAGGGTTTTCTTTTTATATTATTAAGAAATATAGACATAATTAATCTTCTCCTTTTTGTTGTCCTGCTCTTGCTCCTAAAGGTAATGGCTTACTCTTTTTAGCAAGATTAAAATAGAGTTCTTGTCTCTTACGCTGAAGAGTTCTCTGTATAGCAAGAAGTTGTCTATACTTATTAGCAGATCCATCTTGTTCTGCTCTAGCTAATTCTCTGTCTAATACTTTAAGCTCTATATCTATTTCATCTAATAACTCTTGCTTATTCTTACCATTAAGATATGAAGATCTAGCAAGCTTAGATATTACAGCTGCTATAGGAACTATAAGCGGATTAATACCAAAGGCAGCGCCAGTTGCAGCTCCTGTACCTGCTAAGAGTATAGCAGACTTAATTAGTTTAGATATAGAGAATTTTACTTTACCAGTGATAAGAGATTCTTTAGAGTTAGGTTCTACTATAGTATCTATAGTACCACAAAGTCTATTGAAGGTCATATCCATATCCTTACATATATCAGCCTGTTTAGCATCTAAGCCTTTAAGCTTTGATCTAGCAGCTTTCCATGCAAGTTTAACATCATTCATATTAAATGGAGCCTTCTTAAGCTTATCTTCTTTCTCATCTTCTTTAGATGACTTCTTAGGACTCTCTTCATCTTCTGAATCGTCTTTATTAGGCTTATTAGGTTTAGCTTTAGTAACAGAGTCTAAGTTATCTGTATTATGAGGAGATAAATCTTTCTTAGAAGGTTTCTTATCTTTAGATTTAACTTCTACATCATCTTCATCTTTCTTATTCTTCTTATCAAGATGATTCTTAACCTTCTTTACTACATTAAGATCATCTACAGAAGCCTTAATATTATTCTTGATTCTATCTAATGTAGAAGACTTCTCTTCATCTTTCTCTTTCTTAGCTTCAGTAAGTCCCATTACTTCTAAGCACTTACTGATTCTTTCTGTATGATTCTCATTAATGTCAAATGGCTCTCTATCAATAGAAGATACAAGATATATCATATAATCATAAGAAGGATTAGCTTCTTCTTTACATGTCTCTAAGAAATTAGATATGAAGTCATAATCCTCTGTAATATATGGAGACATTATCTCTGCAATATTTGCTACTTCATTAGCAGATACAGTAGCGGCATAATGTCTATCATTTAATTTATCCATTATTAAATCTATTCCAGATTCACATATCTCATTTACGGATTCTATATCAGAGAATAATTCTATTATAGTAATCTTATCATCAATATTTAAGTCTCTAGCATTATACTGAGCTTCAGATAATAATACAGAGTACTTAGATCTAATAAAGAAATTTAAAGTATTTTCAATGATATTATAATAAGCATAAGAGTCTCTACCATAAAGCATATTATTTATAGTCTTTATAGCAGCATCTCCAAAGTCTTTAACGTCATCTAAAGATCCTTCATATAAATAAGATCTTAACTTGATAGAGATGTGTTCATTATTATCTACATAATCATTTATATTAGATTCATTGAAAGATAAATTACCATCAGTAAAATTGATTAATGATTTAAACTTTAATGGAGATTCTTTCATGGAAGACTTCTCCATCTGATCTAAGAACTCTCCAGCATTTATAGAGTCAGAAATAAGATTCTGCATTTTAAACTTATCTATCTCTGAAGAAGTAAATGTCTGATCATTATCTTCATAATCATTATAAGTCTGAGTATTAATCTCTGATTCATAAATGAAATCAAGAGACTCTATTAAGTCTTCTGAATCTTTAATATTGGAGAAAGATTCATTTATAATCTGTCTCATATTAGAAGCTTCATTTGTAGTAACTTCTGATATGGATTTAAAAGCATCCATTACAGTAAATGGGGATGAATTCACTCTAATGAAATCATCGCATGTTTCTGTAATTGCTTTTAAAGCAGAGAGATTATTTACATTCTCTCTTACAAGATTAAATAAAGAATCTTTATCTTTATTAGAAGATAACATCCATTTTCTTAAATCATCTCTCCACGTATTAATTTTAATAAAAGAATTGCTTTCATTAACAAAAGATAATCCATGCTCTTTACCTACCTTAGATAATACTTTAGATTCAGATAAGCATTTCTTATAAGACTCTATATCTTCTTTAGTATTGTCATCTCTTAATAAAAAATAATTTAAAGTATTTTCTACAATAGATTCTTCAGTAATATTTGTCTCTTCTGTATATCTTCTATACATCATCTCTTCTAAAGCAATATTCATCTTAATAAATGGAGATAATGAATAAGTATCGCAGAATTCACAAATAGTATAGCATTTATCTTTATCAGACTTAGCTTTATTAGAGAATGTATTATCATAAGATGGAAACTTCTCATTTAAAGCTTTATGGTTCTTAATAATTCTATCTATAGACTTATACATCTTAGCAGTCTCTATAAGTCTATCTTTATTAACGTCTCCTATATTAGAATTAGAAGTTTTTGCAATAAATCCAGGAATGTCATTATTGCCCATTCCAGGGATATAATCATTGCAAATGGATGTAGTTAAAGATTCTAATAAGGAGAGCTTATTATCAAAATATACCTTTTCAAGAAGGCTAAGAATATTTTGATATGAAGGTTGTGATTTCATAAATGTGGAAATTCTATGTTCATAAAGAACTGAGTTAGGATTCACATTATCAAGATCAATGACAGATTCATTGAGTGTAGAAGAATTCTTTTCGAGATATCTTTCTCTTTTGTAGACATATTTCATGTCTATAGGATTAATCATTTTCTTCAAAGCCTCCTGAACTTATTATAATTAATATACTGTTCAATTTTGCCAATATTACATAAAAGATACTACAGGGATAGAAGTCCCTGTAGTAAATGGTTTTATTTAGTCCATATATTAATTCCATTAATTTGATAATTAATATTTCTTCTTCCGAATGTAAGGCGATAAGTATTACTATGTCGAATAAATATAAATTGAATAGTATCATATCCTGATTCATCACTCTCTTCTATCCAACTAACTTCACATTCATCAAAAGCATAAATAATATCTTTATTTAAACCTACTGTATAGGTTTTGATAGTATTAAAATCATTTGATTTTAAAGTATAAGGCATAGCGTCAAATAAAATTATTTAGTCCAAAGTGTAGTTGTTGTATCATTATAATACATATAGAATATTATATATTCAGGATTTAAATTTATTTGATAGTATAAATCTGAATTAATTGTAAATCTAATATACAATTCTAAACCGCTATATCCAAATGACACATTTGCTATATTAATAAAGGCTAATGCGTCAAATAACAAACAATAGAGAGTTGCAGAGTACTAAGACTCTGCAACCCAAAGTGTAGAGAGGCAAAATAATATGAAAAAATCACCAGGAAATTTTTATATCACTTAACGTATTTACTAGGCAAAAACAATTAGCACACTAATCACTAAAAATATATCTATAAAGAGACGTAATTGAAAAACACAAGCATGAAACCAGAACGGGCAATCACTCTTTCGCATCTCTACACTAAAAAGATAAGATAGATTTGACACTATCTTATCCAAAATCATAAGCAGTGGGATAAACCTATGATTTTTATTAATTATTTAAATGTTAAAAATAAAAACAAATACTCTGGGAGCATAACCAACTCCCAGAGCTTTGAGGAGAAAATAAAATAGATAACACGCAATGGGCAAACGTGTATCCCAATGAAATATATTCATGACAGCCAGCACTGCAGAATAATTACTATAAAGTTAAGATGGATTATGCTTTTAGTATATTTATGATACTTGCCATACAAGAGACCAATTATTTGAAATATTATACATTTTGATTTTATTTCCTGCTGAACTAGGTTTAGTAAAAAATGAAATAGCATATTGTATACTATTTGCAGTAAAATATAAAGTTAGCGATTCATTATTTGATCCAATATCTACAGAATGAATTTTAATATTATTATCATATTTGCTGCTATGAGTAGTATAAGCGTCAAATAACCCAGCATTGATGAGTATTTCCAGGATTGTCATGATCAATATATACAAATTCAATATGATAAGTCGGATTAGTAGTAGTATAAAATACTACTGAATAACCAATACTAGTTGTTATCTGAAAATCTATAGCTACTAAATTATCAGAACTTCGGATACTAAATCCTATTAATGTTAAATCTCCAAATAAATGTAATGCGTCATTTATATAAATAATATAATAAAAAAGAGATAGGAATTTAATCCTATCTCCATCTCCATGACCAAGGATAAATAGATGCACTAGAAAAATAGGATGCAGCGGTAACATCACGAACCCAATACCAATTGCTATTACGGGTTGAATCTCTAAATACTGGTTCGATTTTTACTATTTCTTTTTCTTCATATCCAGTATAAGTAGTACCACAATATTCACATGTACAACTCTTCATTACAGCACCACAATTCTTACAATTTGTAGGATAAATAATCTTACTAGGTTGCAGCTTATCATTATCTTTAAGATCTCTTACCTGCATTTCTTTTATACCTCTCTATCTTACGAACAAATCTGTCATAATCAGTGCTATAATTATATATTAACCATACCCCAATAATTAATACTATAATCCATGGTATACAATATGGAGTAGCTATCTTAGCCATCTGCATCTCTGTTAAATTATCATGATTCCAGCTATATATAAACCAATATATTGCTTCTACTATAATACCTACAAAAGATACTCCAGTTAATACAATACCAGTCACTATTAGTATTTGTAACTTACAATACTCTTTCTCTTCCCATTTAGAAAGTCCTCTATATTTTCCTTTATACTCTTTCTCCATCTTCTTTAACCTCATTATCAATATGAACTATCATCTTCATTCCAGTTTTTATAAGACTATTCTTATGCATATCATAAGTATAGATAGCATCAAGGGTATTATTTAGATATGAAATTATTTCTTGAGCTTCAAACTCAAAATTACATGAACTAATACTTGTTACTACATAGAGATTATTTGAATACTTATCCTGCAATATATCTCCTAATTCATAAGTATTCCTTTTCTTCTCTTCAATCTTATAAAAAATCCTAAGTAACAGAATTTTCATTATTCTTACTATTAAAGTATATAATGGTCTATTCTCATCCCACATATTATACAATGCAATATAATTAAGATCATCTCTCTTTTTAAGATCAATAGAAATAGAAGTCGATAAACTATTACCATCTATAGTATAATCATAATAGATAAATTTCTCTTTTAAGTTTAATATTATATTATACTTGCCATGGTAAGTCCTGTCAGAAGCATTTATTACATCTCCAAAATACTTTTGAAAATAATCCAAATTATCTGCTATACAGTTTACCATTCTCTTACAAGCATCAAATCTTTTAACACTTGTAAGATTATCATCTATAGCATTTATAGCATCTTCTGATATTTTAACATAATCACTGTAATATTCTTCAAATTTCATTTTCTTATCTTCTTTTTTATTTTCTATTTTTAAGATAGCCTCTATATTAAAGCATATGTCTAATCCTCTTAACTTTATTTTATTATGATTCTTTTTACCACTTACTGCTATTCTAAATATAAGTAGCAAATCCCTATCACTAAGTCCATAATACTCCATAAAGAATGTTTTTGGATCTACTTCTTTTTCAGCATTAAATATATATCCATCAGCATTCTCAATCATAAATGTCTTACATAATGAATTGTATTTATACATTATTCCTGCATAAGTATGATATGCTATATCTGGAACTCTTAAACCAATTTTATATATATTTTTACAACAATTATCGGACAAATTATTATTTAATAAATATACTATAATTTTCTTATGAATAGTATCTTTTCCCATTTCTTTCCTCAATTCATAAAATATAATGCACTATTGTTTATTGTTATTTCTTTTTTCTTTTTATCTCCACTTATAGCATTCTTGAAAATCTTTATCATATCTTCATCTAAGAAATGGAAATACATCTTAAAGAATGTCTGAGGATTTATAGCTCCGCTATCATGTTCAGAGAATTCCCCATCAGCTTTGATAAATTTAAAAGAATTATTAGATCTATTGAAGTCATATTCTATTCCTATAATAGTCTCTTTCATTCCCCCAGGAACTCTTAAAGCTATTCTATAGATATCCCTATGATAAGTTACTAAACTTACATTAATCTCCATATGGCATCTATTTATATGATGATACAATATATTACTATATGAATTCATCTATTTACATCCCCTCAAAGTAATTAGATCTTTGTTTTAATATCTACAAGCTTCATATCATCTCTTTTTAATTCTATTTGTGGAAATGAACTATCATAAATATTATTTCCCAATATAGTTCTAGTATCAAATCCATGATCTACAATAATATGATACCCATTAGGAGTTTCTATCTGTTCTAATACTTGTACATCATCTGGTATCATTTTTAAGAATGATTTTAATATAGTTTTATCTTTAGTATCTACATCAAATAACCAATGTTTGGTTAAAGCATTCTCTTTTAAAGATGCTATACTAGCTATATAAGGAAAAGGATTAATAAGCATTCTATTACTTTCATCATCTATTAAATCATGAATTAATCCTTTCTTTATCTTATTTAGATCTCTAGCATTTACAGAAGCATAGAATCTAGATGTTTCTCCTGGGACTCCATCATCTACAAATCCTGAGAATTCTTCATATACCCATTCTGAAAATCCATTCTCATCTTCTGAAGCTAAGAAAGAATATCTTCTTTGTATAAAATCTTTTACATCTTTATTATCTTTATTTCTAGATACAAATTTTACTACTTTAATATTATTTTTATCTATGTCTTTAATTCCCCATTTTTCCATTATTAGTTCTCCTTTTTAAAATATTAATTTTAAGTAATAAATAGAATAAAAAATAAATACAATAAATACATTAAGATAAAATATTTATGAAGGAGACATGGATATGGGAATGTTTGAAGATTTATTATCAGGACATTTATCAGAAAATTCAGTAGATCCAAATTCATTACAGATCGATGCAATTAATATTGCATTCAAGAAGATGGAATTAAAGTTTACAAAAGCTATTGCTGCTAATAGTATATATATTCAAGCAGTAATAAATCTATTAATTAGAAAAGAAATAATTACTAAAGAAGAAATTGAAGAATCTATTACTAAAGAGAATGAAAAAGTAAGTGATCTTTTTAAATCTGTAGAAACAATAGAAAACCAGGTTAAAGAAATGGAAGAGAAGTTTGCTAAAGATAGTGCAGAGTTATTAAAGCAGAATACAGAAATGCAAGAGTTTTATGATCTGCTTATGGGTAAGAAAAAAGAAGAAAAGAAAGAAGATAAGGATGGAGAGTAATCTCCATCCTTATAATTACTTTTCATTTAAATGTTTTCCAACAGCTTTCATACCTTCTATACCTTTAGAAAGTCCATCATTATATCCAATTAAATACTGCTGATATAATAAATATTTTACTTCTCGAGTTATTTTAACTGTTATATCTCTAGGATTATTTTTTAAATACTCCTTTATATAATTAGAGTACTCTTCACATTTATCCTTTATAAAAATCTCCTATATTTAATTTATTTTTATACTAAATTAGCACTCTCTGTAGTAGAGTTATTACTATTTCCACTTTCACTTGCTGCTGTCTCTTGTACAAAGTCTGCAGCCTTTCTCATAGTAATAATCATCTGGCTAGTTAATTGATCACCAGTTCTTAAATATATTTCTTGCTTCTTTACCAAATAATAGATTCCACAATACTTTTGATTATCATTATAATTACATAATAGATATTGCTTATTAGGAGTAAAGATTCTACTGTCCATATCAGATTTAGTTATAGTTAACTTAACTGCTTTTTCTGCTATATTAGTAGCTACATATTTAGCAGCATTAGGATCACCAGAGCTTACCATTATAGTAGCATCCATCTTACTCTCTATTCCAGTAATAGCAGATGTATCAATTACATTAGCACTTACATTAGTAGTAGCAGCTTGCTGTGTTTGTCCATTTGCAGCTTGGCTGGCTGCTAAAGCAGCGGCAGCACCAGTAGGATCTATTGCAGTAGCTTCTACACTATTATTTACTGCTTGTACATTACCTACTAAATCAGATGTCTCTCTATTTGTATCAATAGTAGCATCATTAGCACTTACATAAATTATATAAGCACTTTGTGATTTATCATTAACCATACCCACAGCAAATGATTGATAATCTGTCAGATCTCTAATATCAAATGCTACATACATATTATCTCCATCTTGTACGTCTATATAAGATCCATCATTAGATCTTATATAAATCTTATCAAAGTCTAGATAATAAATATATGATCCATTATAGAAAGAATATTGAGAATTTAAATAACTTAAAAATTGTCCAACAGATGGTACTGCAGGGCAACTAAATTCCATTATAGGAGTATTATATACAAAAGGTTGTATGACAATATCTCCCATGTGTTTAGTAGCTTCTTGCACTAAAGATACCATATTAGTATTCTTAAATACGCCTTCAAATGGTTTCTTATTTAATGTCTGTAATTCAGTCTTAATTAAACCAATTGTACATACTCTATATGAGTTACCATTTTCTTCCCCAGCAGTCTCCAGTTCTTTATATGTATTAGGATCATCTGTCATATAGTAATCAAACTCATCTCTTATTACTACTTTTCTTACAGATGATGTAGATGTATCCAATTGAGTTCTATACAATTTAACATACATCTTTCCTTGACCTTGATCTGGAACCATCTTATTATATACTGATGGTAATATCTTTAATTTCATATACATACAAGGCATAACTCTCTTTTCAAAGTCATGCTCTACCAATATATATGAAATCATAGCAGGAAGAAATTCATAAGAATCTCCATCGGAAGAATGGAACTCTAAATCGACATCATATATAAAAGTACATATATATGCCTTCTTACGGCGCTTTCTCTTCTTAGCCAAAACTATTTACCTCTTATATAAGATTATATAAATGTGGCTTTAATAAAAAATAGGGGCTAGAGATTCATTCTCTAGCCCCTATTAGTTATCCTACATTATCATTATCTTCTGCAATATTCTTAATTCTCTTCTGTGCAGCTTTGCTAAGTAATTCACTTAATCCTAATAACTCCATAGCCTTAGATATTAATTTTCCAGTATATACAGCAATACCAGAAGTAATTATAGTCTTAGGATAGAATCCAAGATTAGATAAATCTACTACAGTAAATGCATATGCCATTACAATTAAACTCATACATGCAGTAAGAACTTTTAATACTCCATTACGAAGCTTTACTACATCAAATTTTTCATTATTTACTAAAACCCCTTCTGCAATTCCAGCAAGTATATAAGCTACTACAACTGCAAATAAGATTTCAATAAGTTGTAATACATCTACAAATTCTTTACTCATAACAATACCTCCATTTTATTTTTTATATTTTAAACTCTTTAAACCAAAAGAAATAGTCCCACTTCCCCCTTCATTTTTACTGGTGAAGAAAGCCTTAATTCCTTTGGTATTAAATTCTTTATTTACATCCTTAATGAATTCTCTCTTATCATTAGCAAATGTATCTGCCCCATCTCCATTAAAATCTGGATAACCATCCCATACATCACCCTCTATTACTCTAAAGTATGAATTAGCTTTACCATCTTTGTATAAGTCATAAGCAGATGCATAATTACCATCAGCATCATATTTATCATTGTCATTGATATTAATAAACTCACAGCATTTG